>Ga0114963_10003486_pt1 | contig 10753 bp, 10 predicted proteins | sample C_131016_EF_Meta_FD_87019 | JGI IMG/M metagenome (GOLD analysis project Ga0114963, IMG submission 87019) | Freshwater microbial communities from Lake Croche, Canada to study carbon cycling - C_131016_EF_MetaG | ecosystem: Environmental > Aquatic > Freshwater > Lake | place: Lake Croche, Canada...
GATTTTCACACGGAGGAGGAATAAATATAATGCCAGGTGTCCGTATAAATCACGTAGGTGGACATCCATTTCCATCAATGTTCCAGCAATTAGAGAAACCTCCTCCGATTATCAAAAATGTCCAAATTTCTTTACAACAAGCATATAGTGGTTATAATATGCCTATTGAAATTACTAAAACCATTATCAATAACAACATTCAAAAAGAAGAAAATGAAACCATTTATGTGCAAATCCCTCCAGGTATAGATGATAATGAAATCATCATTTTAAGAGATGCTGGAAATGTCATCAATGATTCTGTTCGCGGAGATATTAAAATAATAGTAGCTGTTAAAAATGATACAAAGTTATTACGATATGGATTGGATTTGGTATATAAATCATCTATTACATTGAAAGAGGCTCTTTGCGGATTTTCCATTGAATTGGACCATTTAAATGGCAAAAAACTGACATTAAATAATATGGTAAATCGTTCTATTGTAAAACCCAGTTATAAAAAAGTAGTTCCGCAATTGGGTTTACAAAGAGAAGGGAATACAGGTAATTTGATTATTGAATTTGATATCCAATTTCCTGATTCTCTTACAGAAGAACAAATGAAAAAACTAGCTGAAATATTATTATAAAAAAAATAATATATAAAAATAATTGTGTATACATATATAATTATTTTTATACGGATGAATAATAAAATATTTTATAATGATGCAGCATTGTTTGCTTTGAAAACAAATTTCGAATATAATGAATTTAATAATTTGAAAAATAATAATAATAATAATTTGGAAGTAGATGAATCAAAAAAATCATTGCCAAAACTAAAACATATGAAGAAAAATGAAAATAAACCTGAATCAGATTTACAAACGAATCCAACTTTGAATGAAAAAATGAAAGATGAGAAATCCGTAAAAACAGAAGAAATATCACCAATCACGAGAAATCCAATAGTAGAAAAAGTAGAACCAAAAAAAGAGACCAATAATACAAATATAATTAATGAATCAGCAAAGAAAAAGAGTATTCCATATTATGTGCTGGATCCATTGTCGGTTATTATAAAATTGGCAATATTATCAAAGAAAGATATAGGATGTAAACTGTGTGTCTATAAAAACACTTTGTGTATTCAAGAAAATGGTTTTTTTCAATCTACTGTTCGATATTTATATAATAATAAAAAAGAAGATTTGAACTATTTGTATAATCCAATTGAATTTGCGTGTCGTCATTTTTTATATGAACAGAAAAATATAGATTTACGTCCTATTTTCATCAATGCACAAAATGGAATAAAAAATTTACTAATTCATTATAAAAACGAAAAAATGATTGTCCATACTCTTTTTATGTATAATAATTTGATTGCGAATTATCTAGGAGACAATTTTAATCCAGAATTGTTTATCAAAGATGATTTATCCGAATTATATTCAGTTGAATTACTAGAAAAAATACATTCGGTGTGGACAGAAAACAAGTTAAAAACAATATTGAATTTAACTGATTTAACAAATAATAATGTAAATATAAGATGTCTGGAAGATTTTATGATACCAATTGATGAAGAAGAAAGTAAACTTGTTATGGAACATACATTATAAAATAAGAAACTTAAGAAATACGGCGAGTAGGAATACCGACATCGACAATATAAATCGAATTTTCAGTAATAATGATATATTCCGTTTGCACTTTGAAAATCTTGGAAACGGGACTTGTATATTCCTCTTCGTTGCGAACAAGAATTTTTTCTTTGTTGGAATTGACACCAATCAAAACACTCTTTTCAATAGATGCGGTCCAGTAATCCAACATAATTGGCTTATCTTCTACAATAGCAATCTTTGCAGCGTGTTCAAATGTTTTATTACTAGGTAATCTGTATTCAGTTGCAGGTTCAGTGGTAGTTGCGGTTTGTTTTTCACTAAAATCACTCATATTATTATTGAAATATAAATTATAATTAATAAAATACTTTAAATCATTATTTTATTAATTAATTAAATAGTTTTTCCTAAAGATTCCATAAAAAGAAAAACGAATAAAGAATTTTATATAAAAAACAAAAAATCCTAAATATGTATAATGGAAAAAAAAATAGTGAATGCCTATTATAATTTAATAAATGAATATTTATCTCTGATCAATCAATCTACTATCATTAAAAACACAAATCATTATAATTTTTTGACCTATATTGGATTAAATTCGATTTTGTATATATTCAAAATAATTTTAATGAATACAAATGATCTAGAAAAGGCATTATTGAATGCACAAAAAGGTTATTTTTATTATTTAGAATATATTGAACAAATCAAAAACTCCAATATTCTCCATAATCTGAATAATATTGATGCAATAAAATTTATTTATAATAAAACATTGAATCCTATTTTTAAACCAGAACCAGAGCGACAAGACGTGAATGAAGTTATACAGGTAGAAGAGTTCAAAGTGCTTCCTAAAAATCTCGATTTTTCAGAATATAAAAATTATGAAAAAAGAATAAATATTTTGCTAAATTGGGAGAACCACGATTTTCTTTTAGAAAATCGAATAGAAATTTCCAAAAAGTTTTTGCTAAATTATTTGTCGATCGAAAATATTCATTCTTATTTGTTTGATTATTTAGAAATAATTATTGAAAAAACAAAAATGGATTATGAAAAATATTCTACATTTCTCGGCGAATTTTATAAATTAGTTTCAAAACTAATAAAACAAAAAAAGATGCCAAACAAATCAGATTTGGAAACAATTTTTATGTCTAGATATTATTTGAATAATGATAAGTCCGAAGAAATAGATATGGCTAAATTTGCTAAAGGTTTATTTGTTGTATAGTTTCCCCTCGAAAAATCAATTAGAATCAAGAAATATTTATTGTCTTTTTTCTCAATTTCGTTTTCTTTGTTTTGATAACGGGTCCTTCATTGATGACCGAAATCTCCGAATATTCGATTTTGAGAATATTTTTCACAAATTCGAATACATAATTCAAAATATCCTCACAACAATTACCGACGATCAATACACTTCCTGTTCGAAAAATCATAAAACTAATCTCCGTGTATTTTTTGCTTTTCATAAGATCATTCATTTTCATTGATCGATCTTCTGGAACAATTTTTCCATTTTGTGAATCAGAGAACCCAACAGTATTATTGAAATAGAATTTACATTTTACACCTGGATAACTACAAGGATCGTATGATGTTTCAATACCATATGTATCACTACGTAAAATATAATATAACTTTTCGCGATTTATATAATATCCGCAATTGAAATTAGAATTGATGAGAACATTCTCCGTTTTTTTATTTTCTAGGAATTCCAATTTAGTAGAAATATGTGGTTGTAGAGTTTTTAATATCAATACGCGAATAATATCAAACAATTCGATATTTAAAATACCGGGAATTTCCAATTTCCCAGTATTAAATACTTTTACGTGTATTTCTTTGAAATTATCATTATATAAAAATCGGAGAACAAGAGCAAAACAATTATAAAACGCGTTTTTTGATTTGACCCGGCAATTCATTATATCTTTTTTGGAAATACCGATCGTTATTTTTCTCTCATCTTTGAATCGAATTCGTCTTGAGATACGAAATCTAGATTCCTCTTTTTCTGACAATAGTCCTGGATCAACTGGATTTGCAATCTTTTTTATAATATGCTCTTTGAAATAAGGAATATTTTCCGTCTTTTTCCTATATTCTTGATATTCTTCTTCTGTTTTAGAAACCACTTTAATCTGTTTTTTCAGAACACCGGTCGTTGGATTTCCATATTCTATAATTGGAATATCCCAAAATATTTTATGAATATCAACTTCTGTATTCAAAAATAAGACCTTTGTTTTGGTAGAAATAATAAGTTCGTTGCATTTAGGCGAAATATCTTCACTAACTATTTTTTGAGGAGAACTGTCTATTATTTGTGAGTGATTTTCAATTTTTGTTTTGATATTTTCTCGCTCATATGTCTGTAATCCCTGTGAAAATAAATATTGATTCCATTCATTATCAATATTATTCATTTATTGGGTTTGTTGGGTATTGAATTAATATGTATTCAATTTTTTTTAAATCAATTTTATGTAATATATTATATAAAATTATGTATAAACCTTGTTATGAATCAAATTTATCTTTATTATTGAATCGGCAAAAAATAGAAAAAAATGAAAAATATAATTTTCCAGTTTATCAAAAAAAAAAGGATAAAATAAAAAAAAACAAGGAAAATGAAAATGCCGATTTTATCAATAAAACAGATATAATTTGTTGTTCAAAAGGAAATATGGATCCAAATACTTTAGCAAATTCTCCTTTTTCTATGTTTATAAATAATTTAGAAAAAAGACTAGGATATTATTTTGATGGACAATTATTCGAAAATGATGCATAATATTTTTTAATATAATGACAAAAATAATCAACAGTATGGTGTATTTTTGTCTCATTATGTATTGTTTTTTCTATAATATCCATAAATTGCGGTGTAATTAGTTTTTTATTCAAAGGGTCGCGTATTGTGTAATTCAAATAGAGTTGAAAAATATTGTTTTTATCCATATTATATTTGATACTAATATCATAAATATATTTTATGATATCCTCTATCATTTTATCCGGGTCATTTAATAATTCGTGTATTTTTATCCAACAAGAATTGTTGATTATATTGTCTTTCCAAACAATAAGATTTTGGTTCAATTGTAAAAAATTAATCATACTTCTTATATCTGAATTATAGTTGGATTGAATAATATCAATAATATCTTCTGTAATTTGTATGTTTTCATTCTTGGCGATCGTTTTGATGAAAGCGTGAATTTCAGTTTTAGGAAGTTGATTGAAACGAATGCATATAAATTCATTTTGAAGAGAATCGTCTATTTTACTGATATAATTACAAATCAAACAATAACGTATATTTTGACCGGAAACTTGTAATAAATATTTGAGAGCTTGTTGGGCATTTTTTGTCATATAATCGACTTCATCCAAAATGACAAACTTGAATCCAGATTCGAACATATTTTTAGAACGGACAAACTGGTTGATTTGGTTTCGGATAATATCAATACCTCTTTCGTCAGAAGCATTCAAATGAATAATAGTGCTTTTTCCGCCATTATAGCGGGATTGGTAATCATTGATGAGATTGATTATAGTGGTTGTTTTACCAGTGCCAGGAGGACCATAGAAAAGAAGATTTGGGAAATAATTTTTTTCCAAAATATTTTGAAACAATTTACGGTTGATTGGATTCAAGACAATATCTTGCATTTTATTCGGACGATAGAGTTCAATCCAAGGGACAGAACTGTTCATTGTTGTTGTCATCGTATTCTTTATTTTCATAATAATGATGGTAAATATTTATGTCTATTTACGTAAAATTGATTATTATAATTAACTTCTACTATTTCAAAAACAAAATAGTCAAATGTCTGGATATTTAGAATTAATTGTAGGTCCAATGTTTTCTGGAAAAACAACAAAAATATTGGAAATTTATGAACAATATAAAGATACAAATTCGGTTGTGGTTCTCAATTATGTAGGAGATACGAGGTATAATAATTCGGTCATTACCGAAGGTAGCTTCGCTTTTACCGAAGGTAGCTTCGCTTTTACCGAAGGTAGCTTCGCTTTTACCGAAGGTAGCTTCGCTTTTACCCACGATAAAAAAATGATTCCTTGTATTTCCCTGCATACGATTTCAGAAATATGGAAAACACAGCCTACGCACGCAATTCATTCGGCAGAAATTATTTTAATTAACGAAGGACAATTTTTCGATGATTTGGCAGATTGTGTTTTAGATATGGTAGAAAATAAAAAAAAACGTGTTTATATATGTGGTTTAGATGGAGATTTCCAAAGGAAAAAATTCGGACAAATATTGGATTTGATTCCTCATTGTGATAAAATAACAAAACTGACTGCAAATTGTGAATGTGGAAAACTGGCGATCTTTTCACATCGCATAGTGAGTATAAAAAACCAAGTATTGATTGGGTCAAGTGATTCATATAAACCAGTTTGTCGTGATTGTTATACTTGAAAAATATGGTATTTTATGGGATTTATTGTTTTTATAAAGAATATAAAGTTTTTTCAAATTATGTATAAATATGAATAATTCAGAAAAGAAAAAGAGAGGAAGACATAAGAAAGACCTACAACTAAAAAATGAATCAATTCAAAACGAATTAGCAACACAAGAAAATATACAATTGGTAACAGAAGAAAGTATTAAAGAATCAACTACAAATGATAATATTTTAAAAAAACGCGGAAGAAAACCAAAAGGAGGTAAATTAGTTATAAAACAAATAGAACCTGTATCTAAATCATCTACATCATCTAATGTAATTTTACATTTGAAATGTTCATTAAATGATTTGAATAATTATAATATAGAGAAAAAAAAATTATTATCAGATCCACTCGATTATGATCCCACGGTTCCACCTGAAATAATGACTTATAATGAATCCAATACTTTTTTTATGTATAAAAATGGTGATCAACCAATAATACAAAATGAATATATAAGTGAAAATCAATCAAATCAATATGCTTATTATGATTCAAGTATGAAAACATCTGGTAATATAATTTGTAAAATATGTAATACAAAAATAAGAATTGATGAAAACGAACAAGATAATACTAAACCAAATTTATTAGAAAAAGAGGGAGAATCTTTTTTGAAGATATCACAAAATACCTACATAAATTCCTCCATAAATTCCTCCATAAATTCTTGTATAGATAATTATAATTATGAAGACAACGATGATGATATCAATATAAAAGATATCAATTCAAAATTGAAAAATTTAAAAATAAATTTATATAAAAATTCACTTCACGATAAAAAATCGGCGTGTTTTTGGTGCACATATGAATATGATAATCAATCATGTTATATTCCAAAATATGAAGTAGATGAAAAAATTTATGGATATGGTTCATTTTGTCGACCAGAGTGTGCGGTTGCCTATTTAATGAAAGAGAATATAGATGATTCACAGAAATTCGAAAGATATCATTTATTGAACCAGATTTATAGTAAGGTCTATAATTTCAAAAAGAGTATAAAACCCGCTCCCAATCCGTATTATTTATTGGATAAATTTTATGGAAATTTGACCATACAAGAGTATAGGAAACTTCTGAAAACAGAACATATGTTATTGGTTATTGATAAACCTATGACACGGATTTTACCAGAATTACACGAAGATAATGAAAGTATGATGTTGAATATTTATGGTGGTGCAAAAACAGCATCTACCACCACTGGAAATACAAATGGAGTATACAAAGTAAAAAGACAGAGCGAAAAACAACAAGGACCTACGAAAACAAGTATTATAAGAGATAAATTTGGTCTCACATAAATTTATTTTTATATATTCAAAAAAATATATAAAAATAAATGTATAAAGATCTATATCCAAAAATATATAATTCAGATGATATCTTGTGATTTAATGGGTGGACTAGGAAATCAATTATTTCAATTATTTACAACTATTTCTTATGGAATTCGTAAAAATATGCCCTTTATATTTATGCATACTGAAAAATTAGGTGAAAGAATGACATATTGGAATTCTTTTTTAGATAGATTAAACACATTTACAACAGATAATCCACGTTATAAAGATATAGGAATACGTAATTTACCTACCTATAAAGAACCTGGATTTTATTATACAGAAATACCTCATTCGCGAGTATCTTTCAAATTATATGGATATTTTCAGAGTTATAAATATTTTGAGAATGAATATGATCGTATTTGTTCTATAATGCAATTGAAAGAAAAACAAACAAAAACTAAAGAAGAATATTTATATTTATTTGATGGAAAGACACAAATAATTAGTATGCATTTTCGGTTGGGTGATTATAAAACAAAACCGGATTGTCATAATTTACTACCGTATTCATACTACGAAAAGGCATTACAAAATATTCCTACTGACGAAAATACGCGGGTTCTCTACTTTTGTGAAAAAGAAGACAATCAAATCGTTTTGAATATTATTAGACAACTTCAAGAAAAATATCAAACAGTTGAATTTATAAAAGTGGATGATTCTATACAGGATTGGAAACAAATGCTACTAATGAGTTGTTGCCAAGATAATATTATAGCAAATAGTTCATTTAGTTGGTGGGGGGCATATTTTAACTCGAATCCAAATAAAAAGGTCTGTTATCCGTGTATTTGGTTTGGACCAACATTATCATATAACGATACAAAAGATATGTATCCAGATTCTTGGAAAAGAATTACTTTTTAGTTTTAGTATTACATAAAATTGATTTAAAAATAAAACGCGATAATCATATATCATAAATTGATTTATATAATGACAAACACATTTTCTAAAGTTATTGAATTTCAGTCAAAGAAATTTGAAAAATATAGGGTGAATTATGAAGATATGCAAAATTTGTCTTTTGTTAAGAAGATTCTGAAAAAGAATGAAAAGTTGAAGGAGGAGAATCAACATTTATCGAATCTATTCTATGAAATAAATATGAAGAATGAGATTTTGACAAATGTTGTCAGTGAATTGAGAGATATGATGATAAAAATGTCTCAAAAAAAGAAGAATAAAAAGAGAAAGTTGAGACAAGAAAAGGTTGAGGATGATGAGGTTGTTTATGTGAAAAATGAAAAAACAAATATTATTTATGAATTGTCAGATGATGAAATGGTAGAATCTTTTGAAGAAATTTCTGAACAGCCAATAAAAATAGAAGAGGTTGTTGTTTCATTACAAACAAAAATAGATACTTTAGTTGAGCATATCGAAGAGGAAGAAGAGGAAGAAGTTGTTGAAAAAGCTCAAGAAAAAGTTATTGTAGAAAAGGTTGAAGAAGTTGTAGAGGAAGAGGAAGAAGTTGTAGAGGAAGAAGTTGTAGAAGAAGAGGAAGAAGTTGTAGAAGAAGAGGAAGAAGTTGTAGAAGAAGAGGAAGCTCAAGAAGAAGAAGAAGCTGAAGAAGAGGAAGAAGAAGTATATGAAATAACCATCAAAGGAAAATCATATTATACTACAAATGAAAAAAATGGCACTATTTATGATATAGATGAAAATGGAGATATTAGCGAAGAAGTTGGTAAATTTGAAAACGGTGTTGCTAAATTTGCTTAAATTTTTGGTTGTTGTTTTTGAGTAGTTTGTTTTTTAGGTTTCTTGTTTTTCACTTTTTGCGTTTTCTGTAAACTATTTAATTTCTTTTTTGTTTCTTCTTGTAAACCACCCAATGATAAATAAGGATATGTATAATTTTCTATCAAATATTTGTTTTTAAAAACATTACTTGTAAGATTCAAAAACGTTTTTCCAAGTGATTCATTACGATACTCACAATCAATTTCTTTTCTGTTTTTATTATTCATTTGCCCTTGAAGTAAATCCATAAACAAATAAATACTATAAGAATCAATTTCTTCCTCTTCTTTTTGGGCTTTGTTTTTTTTATTATCTTCTTCGTCTTCCTCTTCATCCTCATCCTCATTCAAATATTTTTCATTTTTATTTATATTTTTGGATAATCCAGTGTATAAGAAATCATAATCACCTGAAAAAATGTTTAATTTATCAATTTTTTCAAAAAAAGGTGTTAGACTTGATAAATTCTCTAATTGTGTTTTGATTTCTTTTTGTAAGCTTTTATTACTAATACTTTCATTCTGTTTTAAAATTTTTGTTAATTGTTTAATATTGTTATTGAAAAAGTTATTATTCCCATATTTTTTTCTTATTTCTTCTTGTATAGCATAAATCTCTTGTCTTTCATCTTTTTCTTCTTTCCGATTTTCATCCTCTTCTTCATCTTCATATGATCTTCTTTTATTTTGATTTGTTTTATCAGTTAATTTGTATAAATTGATTAAATATTTATCTATTCCTTGTGATATTTTCACTTTTTCAATATTTTTATTGATACTCTTGATTTCTTTCAAGGATTTATCTATATCTTTGAAATCATAATCATAAAAACTGGGAATTCTGTTTATTATGGTTTTTAGAGTTGATATTTTTTCATAAATAGTATTATACAATTTTCTAATTTTATCAAAATTTTCATCAAATGACGAAAAAAACAATATTTTCAAAGAATCATTGGCTTTTAATAATTTATTCAAATCATTATTAATAGATGTTATAGTAGACGATTTTATGTTGGAATCATTCATTTCTTCTTGAATATTTTTGATTATTTTTGGTATGGTTTCAAATATATTTGACTTTTTCATTTTTTTTATTATCTCATAAATGCTATCCGTTATTTCATTCTCTTTTTTTTGTTTTTCTATCCATTTTATATAATTTTTTAAAACCAAAACAAAATCTTTGAAATCTGGATTATTCAAAAAATCATTCAACCAAGTAGTTCTCAAAATAGTATATTTAGAACCAACTGATAAATAGGAATAATATCCTTCATAATGACTATAATCAATAAATATAGGACTTTTTTTAATATAAGAATCAAATGAAAATTGTATATTTCCAGGAAGAGGAAATGAAGTAGGAAACAATATCAAACACATTATTTTTATGTTGTTTTGTTCATTTGCTTTTTTGTTCTCTTCCAATGATTCTCTTAGATATTTTAATTTGTTCATATTTATTTGAATATCTTGACTATGTGTATCACTTGATTTATTATTCAGTTTATTTTCTAGA
>Ga0114963_10003487_pt1 | contig 10753 bp, 9 predicted proteins | sample C_131016_EF_Meta_FD_87019 | JGI IMG/M metagenome (GOLD analysis project Ga0114963, IMG submission 87019) | Freshwater microbial communities from Lake Croche, Canada to study carbon cycling - C_131016_EF_MetaG | ecosystem: Environmental > Aquatic > Freshwater > Lake | place: Lake Croche, Canada...
AAGAAGGATCATAGAGCAGTTGTGACGGGCCAGATGAGGATTTAACTTCTTCAGCCCTTCTGAGAAGAGCAAACCAGCACCACCAAAGGACCTTTTTCCAAACTCATCTTCCATGGCCCCACGAGTTGCAGTGGTGTTAACTGAATCCCATATTACCAAACCAACTTCACCTGTCTTAACTGCATTCTCTACCATGGTAAAGGCTTCCTCACCGTGCTGAGGTTGCATAAACATTAACTTACCATTCTCCTCAATAGGAGTTGTATCAAGACCCACTGTCTTAGCATATTGAATATCAAAGGTATACTCAGAGTCTACGTAAAGAACTGTACTCGGCCCACCATCTGTTCGTTTTTGTATTTGACCGCCAATATAGGAAGAAAGAACAGATTTCCCTCCTGAACGCATACCATGCAACTCTACTATACGTCCAAGGGGAAAACCACCTCCAAACACATAGTTAAGCTGAGGACTTGACAAAGGTATTTTATGAACTACACCAGCTTCATTTATATCCGGTAAACTCCTTCCATATTCCTTACGCAAAGCGGTTAAAACAGATTTCAGTTTCGACACTATATACTCCTTCGTCAAAAATATTAGTCTCCTTCATCATCCTAGTAAGTGTTTTTCGATTCCCCTTTTCTGGAGTTACCGAATAGTAGGTGATGAAGGATGCAAGTGGTTCTTTTGGATTTAGCATGTAATCCCATTTAGCCAATATCTGATAATCAAATGGTTTTCTAGCCAAGTTATTCCAAAAATATTTCAGTTTTCCATAGTTATTACTATCCCAAGTAAATCTCTTACCATGCACATTTACCATAAGACGAGAGAACGCATAAATAAACTCACCTATGTTTAAGGGTATTTTATCTAATGCTTCTCTATATTCTTTTAAGGTTTCTGCTGAGTTTAGATCAGCATAAAAAGAAAACTTTGTCTTTGTTTCATTCCATTCCTTTTTAGATTCAAATAAAATGTCATTATATATCTTGCTATAGTTTATCTTAAAAAACCTTCTCCCCTTGAAACCACCCCTCTTATGCTCTATAAGGCCCTTGCTTTCTAACTTTTTAATAGCCTGAGACTGTAAGTATGTGTTTATACCTAAAGAGTTTTCTACACTTTCCGCTGTTAGGGGAAACCAGTCCTGTCTGTTTCCTTTAGATTTTTCCCATTTGTAAACAAGAAGCAACTTAGATAGAAGAGCAGTTGCTGTACCATCACCAGATAGATATTTCATAACTTTCTCGCTGATGATAAGAAACTCTTTCTTAGTATTAAAAAATACTAGTTCTAGATCTTGTTCAGAAGCCATTATTCTTTAATCCTTCTACGTGTTACTCCATCGGTCGTACCAAACTCTGTTAAAAACCACATGGAAATCTTGCTTACAAGATAAGCTTTTTTAACATATGTTCCATGAATCTCATTAAAAAGTTTTAATAAACTTGGCATGGCAGGTAGCCCCGCTATTGCTTTTGTCTGAGACAGGAAATATTCATTCTCCACATAGCCTGTAATATTGTACAATATTGCTGTAGAAAGAATATGATGAGCAAGACCATAGAAGTCTTCTATACCGATCTTCATAACCTCTACAAGACCTGAAGAATCCCCGTTTAAAAGTTTAATCAAAATGTCCTGTGTAAGTTCATGAGATACAGTAAGTAGACCAGAAGAGAAAAGATCTTCTTTAGTATATACATTTTGATTAATAGCATTTTCAATATTAGATATAGCTAATCTAAAACTTCCAGATGGATGTTCTGCAAGAACTGGTATGACTTCAGTATAAAAAGTTTTAGGAATAGAGGGTTGATCCCATAGAGATACCCTAATGAGGGTATCTCTTATCCCCATCATCAGTTCTGATTTGGTAAATGCACGAAACTTATGATGCTGACATCTACTGGTAAGAGATACAGGAAGACTTTTTGGTTCCATAGACAAAAGTATAAAAAAGTTCTTATCACTAGGATTCTCTAGCACTTTCAATAAAGAAGATTTGGCAGAAGGAGACAAGCCATCTATCTCTTCAATAATAAATACTTTTGTTTTTGAATACATAGGACCAGTGTTAATCAAAGAAGTAAAATCTACAACATCAATCTTTGATGATGAAGTCCCATCCAGCCTTTGAACACCTTGAGTACCATCAAATATCTCATGTATAACAGCTTGGCACTTGGAACAAGTTCCACAAGGTTCTCCATTCAGACCTTTAGCAGTACAGTTTAAGGACATGGCAATAAGTTGGGCTACTGTTGTCTTACCTGTACCCGAAGGACCTGATAAAAGTATGGCATTGGAAAATGTGTTTGTCTTAGACTGATTAAGAAGAGAGGTTATAATCCCTTTATGACCATAAACCTGTGAAAACTTCCTAGGTCGTGATTCTAATGTTAACTGCATACGGAAAGTGTAGTTCTTTCCTCTCTGATTGTCAATAACTAGGTAGCAGTTCTGGTAAACAGTTCACTAACCTTGGTTAGGTCACTGGCTGAGTAGCTTGGTGTATTTCCAACAAGAGTTGTATACCCTACACCACCATTAAATATGTGTGATATTCTTGAAACCATATAGGTTTGATTAAGAGTAGAAGGATTGCCCGTATTTTCATTTGACCAATAAGGCTTAATCAGTTTTCCGGGTTCTAAGAAAAAGTTCAATGACCCTGAAGCTATAAAAGAATGTTCATCCATAAGGTCTTGAGTGTATTTTCTTACATTATATGAAAATATATCGTCAGATGTACGGAGAGAATCATCCAAATAATATTTAAGAGGATAAACTCCTGCGCCCTTAGAGGATACGAATGTAAAAACATTATCATAGTTATTACTCAAGGGATATAACATATACCCCTCAGAAGTTAGTTTTGTAGTAAAGGAGGGGCTCTGCAAATACATCAGAGATGGTTTAACCAAATCCCATAAAGCTTGTTTCTTAGACATATTAATTCCAAACCCCATATGATTAGTATTATATATAAGAGTTTTATCTGAGTCTAATAAAGATGTAGGGGGTTTAGGATGTCTAGAGTCTATAAGAGTAACAACTTTTTGTGTAAGTAAATAGTTCATGCTCATTATGTTTAATGTCTGATTAGAATCTGTAAACATGAACATCATAGAGTCACTCTTACCCCGAGAATAAGGAAATACCCTTTCCCTAATAAACTGAACTGGAGTTTGAAATGTTCTAAAACGTGTAGTTATAGGATCAGCAGAGTCTTCAGGCATATTTAAGTTAAACTTGTAGTAGTTGTTGCCTATAAACTCTTCAGTAGCTATTTGTCTTATTATTCCCGTAGAGGTATTACTATATGCCTTACTGTAAGCCATCTGGTCAAAATACCAAGGAGTTATCAAGGCAATAGATATTTGATTTCCTACATATATATTACTATCTGAAGTAGGTATTGAAAAAGATAAAATAGAAAGAACAAGAGTTCTTTTATAGTTATCGGCAGAGCTAGTAAACTCAAACTGTATTTTTGTAGATACAGATAATATATGTTTATCAATAAGGTCTGATACATAACCCAATGCAGTAAATGACCACACACCAGAATAGTAAGAGGAACTTATATCAGCTATAAGTTCCAAAGTTGTTGTATTCGCCATGGCACTAGGGAGAGGGTAGTTACTATCACCAAGAATAGTTGCTGTCCAACTCCAGTTAGATGAGGGGTTAGGAATGTCCGACATGACTATCTAGATTCCTTGTATAAAAGTTAATCATATCTTGTCTAACAGGTATGTATACTGTATTCGTAGTGCGTAATAAAGCACTTACTATTTGAGGATTAACATTACCACCATAAGCAGGAGCTTCAATACCATTGTTTGGTATAGCTGTAACTAAGAAATAATACATAGTTCCAGTTATAAGACCATATATAGTGTATGGGTTAGAAACACCTTGTATAATAATACCAGTGGCAATAGATACTGAGGGAGATGTTGAATAATAAATATTATAAGATGTAGCACCGGGTACAGGATACCAAGATAGAGTTGCTGTCTCGTTGGTAGTGGTCACTGTTATTTGTGGACTAGATATTGAACTTGAAAAATCAGTTAATCCGGGACTTAAAAGAGAAGGGTGCATTATATTGTTAATATTATATAGAATATCATCGTATGCAGGATCACCATATAAAGCATAACAAAGAGTATAGGCATTGTTTATAAACCTATCATCTGGTTCAAACTGGTAAGGTGGCTGAGAATAGGTTATATTGTTAAAATCCATAGACAAAGAATCAGGATAGAACTCTCCTGTTTTAGGGTCATAGTTAGACTGTGATACAGAAAACATATCATATCTATTAGGAAGATGAGGATCGTCTGTGTACTGTGCTATTCCTACATTACTTGCCATATCTTATTATCCCTTTCGTTGAGGCTTATAAATATTTTCTACATTAGTACTTACTTGCTTAGCACTATCCCATGTTGATTGAGTAAGAAGGCTTTGAGCCATGAATGAAAGTGAAAGTGTCCCCTCTATAGGATAGTATCCCTCACCTATTTTTTGAAAAGTTTTACCAAAAGTTATAGATGCAGTTTTTATTACAAACCCTGTTGTACTATACACTGGTTTAGTGTTTTTACCATCAAAATATCCAAAATCTATATACCATAGATTAACATTACCCCCAGAAGACTGGGTATTTGATGGATTATCAGTTACCAAACTATTAGAAAAAAGACCTTTAGCAAAGTAAGTAAAAACATCAAGTCCATTAGGAGATGGTGCTGTTAGTAAAACCCCTGACTCGTCTCCCGGTAAACATTCTCTATATATAGCCCTCATAGGTTCATCTACTTCACTTTTTGAGTTCCATTTGTCAGCCATTCCCATAAAAAACTTAATATTCAAACTCATGGAACCTGTATCATCCATGCCATGCCATGCATTAGCATACATGCCTTTACCACCAAGCTGTAAACCAAATGTATCGGATACTTGGTTAGTAGCTTCAACAATAGCTGCTAACCAACTTGATATACTACCCGCCGTATCTTTTATCGCTTGTTTAGTATAGTTTAATAGTTCCATCACAGGCTTATTGTAGTTATGAGAAACAGTTACAGTTATATTGTTATCTCCAGCAGGTAATGTATAGTTTAAAGCTGTCTCCGTAGGAGCCCCAAATCCAGCTTTTTTATATATTCTAATATAAGGACCGGGATTAGCTATTAATGTGGCTATGATTTAACGTACCCCCAATGCAAATCCAGAAGGTCTAGAGGTAGAAGCACCTGATTTTTCCATAATAGTATTACCATCTTGATTTACCTTAATTAGCTGTTTCATGTGAATAACAAGCTCATCAAACTTTTCATATAGTTTATCAAGAGGAATAATAGCTTCTGGTTGACCGTTTTCAGACATTGTAGCAGGATTACCATTAGCAGATATATCAATGCCGGGAGAACTAGGTTTAGGCATCATTATGCCACCACTTGGAAACATGGCACCTTTATCAAAAGACAATTTTTGATTTTTGTTTAAAGCCGTTTTTAAGGCATCTATAGTAAGAAACTTTCCCTTGCCGACACTAAACTCTTTAAGATTAGATTTTGTAGCTCTATCCAATAACAAAGTTTCGAACTTTCCTCTCTCCTCAGGGTTGTTCAAAGAACTTGAAGCTAAGTTTTTATTATTTATACTATATGTACTTAGCTTTTCGTTAAACGAAATAGGAATTTGTTTTGAAGACTCTAAATCTTTAAAAATTTCTATTTTTAAATTTTCAAAATCTTTGATATTTTTAGCTGATTGATTTTGTTGTTTTTTATCTTCTAAGTCTTGAAACCTTCTTTCATCAGACAAAGGGTTTAATGCCATATAACCATTGCGCTTATAATCCGCTATAAGCGCAACTTCATCTGGTGAAAGGGGAAAGCTATTATCAGGAACATAACCATAATGGGCAAGTGCTTGTTCAGGTATGTTATCAACATTTACACCCGCTTGTTTTAACTCGTCATACTTTCCACTTTTTTTCATACTCTCAATCGTTTTGTCTTTCAATCCCTTTTCTCTATCTATATTTGAGAATACTTTTCCAACTAAAACTGCCAACAAGCCAACAAATGCCACCCCCGCTACCCCTGCTAAAACTGCACCCACAACGTCAGTCATGATAACGGGTATAAGAGATTCAAGTATAAATGGCAAAAACTTTTTCCCTAACCCTTTTAAAGCTTCAGCACTTAAGTTGCCAATAGCAGTTTTAACAATTTCATCAAGAAAACCGAGCGGTTTCTTATTGTTATCGTTATTTGCATTTAATCCACCACCTCTCTGCATCTCTTCAAGTATTTTTCTTATTCTATAAAGTTCCCTGTACATACCTACAGGTCCATTTTTCTCTGGACGACTGTAAACTTGACCTATAGTAGGATCATCAGAATCAGCAGGTTTAAACTTAAGTGTATCACTTCCAGCAAAAGTTTCATCTGTTGATCCTTTTCCACCAGCACCGTAAGCTTTCTCACCCCAATATCTAAAACCTCTTTTATCTCTTCTAGCAAAATCTTCTTCGGATATAGGTTCTTGATAGTTATCACTATTACCTTTGTCAGCTTTACGTAGTATTTTATTAGAAAGAGCACCTAGTTCTGATTCTTGACTCCTTTCTCTTAGTCTTTTATCTCTCTTTAGCATATCCGTTTTGCTTCCCTTGCTATCTCTGGAAATGCCCATGGCACCTCCAAGGAAACTGAGAACCGGATTATTAGCCATAAAACTTTCAGCAAACCTTCCCAATACATCTGTGTTTGCAAGAGCATAATCCTGTTTTACAAACTCTTTCCTTAACTTCTGTATATCTTCTTTAAAACCATCGTCTTTGTTTTTTGATCTTTCAAGTTTTAAAAACTCAGATATTACAACATTATTATTTTTAGCTTCTGCAAGAAGTTTCTGGTTAGCATCATTTATATTTTTTAAATATTTTTCATACAAATCACGAGTTTCTCTTTTAAACTTGTCAGCTTTAGACTTATCACCATTTACAATAGCTTCATCTTTATCTTGCTTCTTAAGTCTGTCTAGCTGTGATTTAAAAAACTTAGATTGATACTCTGTAATGCTTTTGAGTTCTTTAAGCATTCCACTAGAAAGATCCTCAGATACTTTCTGCATTGTTGCAATTTGAGCAGATATCTCTTTTGATAAAGCCTTTATAGAAGCTTGATCAAGAGTTATTTTTGGGTTACTGGTACGTTTTCCAGAACCGGGTGGAATACCGGGTGGGACTTCATTACTCAACTGCTATTCCTCTTGTTCAAAGTATCAACTAAAATCTCATACTGGTCTTTCAAAATATGAAACTGAAGACCCATCATTGACTCTATACTGTTACTTGAATTAGTCGTCATAACTGATATCATAGCCATCAGGTCTTTCATCCGGTAGGGCCTGAAGTATGTCAGAAACTCGAAAGGTAATAGTGCGTTTGCATACCTCTTCATCCCTAATAGGGTTTTTAGGTATAGTTATTTCAGGATTAACTCCAAACTTAAGATTGTCTATTTCTTTTGCAAGACGCTTTACAAGACTATCATCTATTAATGGTCTATTATCTAGACTGTCTATTTTTTCCTTAAGTGTTTTTTTAGAAAAATCTTCCCCGTTGAGAGACACAAGGGTTAATGCTATCTGCCCTTTGGTCAACATAGATATCTTATCTAGTTGAAACTTTTGATATGCTTCTAGATCTTCCTCAGGTAATACAGGAAGCTTAAGAATATCCTTGCCTTCTTGACTATACTGTTCGTATAAATCAATAATACGCTTAAAATCATCAAACTTCTTTTGTTCTTGAGAAAAAACTTCTCTAACAAACTTCTTTAACTTAACAGAATCACCGTATCTGGTATATCTATAGAAGACTGCATCCACATAGTTGGGATCTCCCTTCTTACCTCTTTTTATTCTTACCTTATCCTTGGTTTCATCTTCGAGAGTATCAATGGTAAGCCACGTAAGATTAAGATTTATCTTAGGGGTATACTTTCCTTCTTTTATCTGAGTAGCTAAATCGCCTTTATCTGCATCTTCAAGAGCTTTTATATCCCCTCTTGTAACTGGAAAAGGGAAGTCTTCTATGATAGGGTTGTAGAAGTTAGCTTTAAGCTTAACAAGGATTTCCAAAACAACCCTTTCTGGAAACTCTGCAACATTAACATCTTCATAGATCATGTTGTTTAGGGCACCAATAAGTTGTTCGGGAATAAGATCATCATTAAGCATGGATAGGTTGATAAGTTCCCAAGCTGTGAAGTTTCTTATATGTACAACTTCAGGTACATTAAGCTTGCCTTTTGTAGAAAGTTCAAAAGGAAGATATCCCAAAGGGACTTTGTGTGACTGAGATCTTTCATTAAGCTTATCCATGTTTAGGTACTCCTGTGGAATACCCGCTTCTTCTAGTTTCTTATGAATCTCTTCAGCATCTAGATCTATTATACCTGTTGCCATTTTGTTATCTCCTGAATATTTAATAAGTGAAAAAAAGAAAACCCCTAGTTTCCTAGGGGTTAAAGTAAACAAAGTAAAAGCTATTACTCAGCAGTGTTCTCAACTGAAACTGGAGAAGTTTTTTTAGTAGATTTACTACCTTTTTTAGGAGTTTCTACTACAGGGTCAGGAAGTTCTTCAAATATATCTGATAGCCCTTCTGCTTTAGATAGGGTATTAATGATGTTTTCTATTTCCATGGTGATTATATCGGCAATCTCCTCAGATACGCTTTCATCATCTCCTACAAGTCCTTCAGCAATACGTGCTACTTTTTTCCCATCTAAAATGATAAAATGCTGGGAATCAATAACAATATCATGACCCGATTCTGCCAGTTCTTTTTCTACCCCCTTGAGAACATCTAAAACTGTTTTCATTATTCCTTCCTTTCTTGCAAAGTTAACAACTTTACAGGTGTAGTATGCATTTTTGAATAGCTTCCTTAAGAATAAGTCTTTAGGGGTGGGGCAAAAATCCTCATCCTTTTATCAGTCATTCCCGGTTGACAAGTCTTCTAATTAGTAAGGGCACAGAAAACTTTATCGTCTTCCTTATTGGTTACTAACCTATAGCTTCCATGTACAGATATATAAGGAATATTATATATAAACGTCTCCAGTTCCTCAACAAGTTCAGTTTTTTCGCCAAGCCCAAGCCATGCAGTTTTTTCTTTTATACCGTCTTTATACTTCTTAGTATTAACATAATCATATATATCCCACAATCTATAGTCGTTCCAAGTTTCAAAACGAGGAAGTTTTTTATAAATATTATAGCACTCATCTTCATAATCATTAAAAGGTATGATCTTATACATCCATTTAGGAAGATAGTATTTACTATCAATAACTTTTTGAGCGTCTTCAAAATACTTAATAAAACATTCTTCTTGAGACTCATCTAAAAAAATACGAATGCAAGTTTTTGAGTCAAAGGATATACCTTTCCTTGAGTAATCTTTTTTATTGGAATACTCTAAAACGGCCACACCACCGTGGATAAAAGCTATTGAACGTGCAACCCAATATCTCCATTCCTTATTGTCATAGGTCTTGACGATAAAACTTTTAATCCTAGTTTTAGCAATAACATCAGCACGAGTCCATTCCTTTTCTTTCTTTTTAGGGGCGGGTGGTTTTCTTTTAGCTTTAGGGGGTTGTGAAGGAGGGGTAGGTGGAGTGTAAGAACTGTTGTCAGAAGAATCTTCATTCTCGTTCAAACCAAAGTTATTAATAATAGAATATCGATTTTTATCAAAAAACTGCAACTTAAGCTTATCTGCCATTTCTTTAGCAGATTTAGATTCTTCTACAAAAGAAGTACCATTAGCAAGATTTTCGAGTTTTTGGATTTTGTCAAGAATAACCTTGTTTTTAGACATAACATCAACGGACATTTTAGCCCTCCTTTATCCTCTATATAAAGAGTATCATATTAATAAATATGTGTCAACCCTCTTTTATTAAACTAAGCATGCGCCACCAGCACATGCTATCTCACCTTGTAAATCTGTAGAATCTTCAGTTTCTACTACCTTAGTCAAATCAATTGCAGAAAGATGGGGCAACAAGGCTTCATACTCTTCTTTCGTACAATCTGTAAAAGGTGCCTGTACATAAGTCCCGTTATCATATGGAAGTACAGAAATTCCACTGTAATAGTCCCTATTAAGCCACATCCACTTACCCACATCACCCCATTCATCTTCTTTAATAGATATAGTACAACTTACGTTATGCCTATTCCTTCCCTTTGAATGACCAGAAGCAACCCACTCTACAGAGAACTTCTTTACACGCTCCAGTATGGTTAAAGGACTTTCTGTTCTTACCATAGAACCTTCAGGAGCTTTCTGAGGAATACAAATGATAGAGGTATCTTGAGGTCGGAAATAATCATCCTCAATAAGCTGTGGATGATTGTCTTTAAGGTAGCTATAGATAGCCTCATTCTTACCTACACGAACACGACGAACGTAATAGTCATTATGCCAAGCGTGAATACCACTGGAACTCCCTAATACAAGGGAAGTAGTTCCTGCTGGCTTTACGGCAGTTGTCCTAGCGGCGGGGTTGATACCAATAATTCCAGCTACTCTGGCATTCTCTTTCTTGACTACATCACCAGCCTTATTAAGGTCAAGGTTCATTACTGCACCAGAACCAATACCAGTCATAGATACGCCCAGAAGTGCTTCCTTCTCTAC
>Ga0114963_10003488_pt1 | contig 10751 bp, 10 predicted proteins | sample C_131016_EF_Meta_FD_87019 | JGI IMG/M metagenome (GOLD analysis project Ga0114963, IMG submission 87019) | Freshwater microbial communities from Lake Croche, Canada to study carbon cycling - C_131016_EF_MetaG | ecosystem: Environmental > Aquatic > Freshwater > Lake | place: Lake Croche, Canada...
AAGACTCTCTTGAAGACCTCATGAATACAAGCATTCAATAGATCTATTGAATTAGTAAGAGTACTTTTAATCCGTTTGTCGTGGGTTCGACCCCCGCTGGTCCCACCATAGAATTGTGTAAGACACCCATTGCGAAAGTAGCGGGTGTCTTTCTCTTTGCGTGTCGCACAATAAAAACACGCTGCCCCCACTTTGTTCCCACGCTGATGTGCCCTGCTGTATGACTAAAAATCAAGCAGACCCCACGTAGGACACAGCACCCACCACCGTTTATACAAGCTTGCCATGAGCCTTTTGGCGTTGGTAGTTCGGGTTTTCGTTGCTGTGGGTCTTAAGCCACTTCTTGACCGTGTTTCTGGACAGTCCCGTTCGATTGCAACTCTCTCCGAAAGAGGGTTGGTCGCGCAACTTTATGCTCCTCAATTTGCCAATCATGTCCATGGTGCCCACCTATTACATCCCTGCTGAAAGTTTCAGCAGGGCAGTTGAACACCCATGTCAATTTTGAATAGGCGTTCTCGCTTTTAGGTTGTCAATTTTCGGTCGACGTCAACCATGTGGCTCGAGGTCAAACTATAAATAAATATTAATAAAGTTTTAAATAAATAAATAAATATATTTTTTATATGTAGTGATTGGTAGGCCGCAATCCAAAATCAATCGCTGGTAAAAACACTGGCAAAATTCACAATTTAATATTATTGTCATACTTGGCAAATATGATCAATGTTTGTAAAATCCATTGAATTTTTTATGTTTACAAATAAAATCCTTTTCTCTTTTTTGACTTGTGCAACTCTGCTGTCGGGTTGCGCAGGTCTAACTGGTTCCACAAGTTTCGGCGCAATGTCTTCAGCATATCGCGATGTCCTTGAGCAGTACGGCAACGACAACATATTGTTAAATGTGGTGCGCTCCGCCAAGTCTATGCCAGTAAGCTTTCTCGATATGCCATCCGTAGTTGGCTCTGGTAATGTTTCAAACGGCGCGAATCTGAACCTGAGCTTGCTGGCCAAAGATCCAGGCTCCATTTCCGGGTTTTTATCCCCAGCCTTGGGCTCAGCTTCCGCAACTGGCGCATCTTTGTCAGTATCAAATAGCTTCAATTTCACTCAGGCATCTCTGGACAATTCAAACTTCATGGTTTCGTTTTTAACGAACATGAAACCTGAAGTGATTGCCAATCTGACTAACAGCCAATCATCCAGCAAATCAGTACTTTATTCATTGGCCATTGAATCCGTTGAGTGGCAAGACTCATCTGGTACTTCTACTGCCAAGTTTGTGAACGATCCCTATTCGCCAGATTTTGAGAGATTTCAACAAGCACTCTACACCTTAGTGCGCGGCGGTTTAGACGTGGAGCAGACTGTCGCATCAATGCCGATTTCTGCTCCAATGGATGCAAGTGAAGTTAACAAAAATTTGATGGCCATCGCTGCAGCAACAGCGCAACCTGGCGTCATGCTGATCCCTCTTCCATTGTCCAATGGGACATCTGGATTTCAACTGGTCAAAATGGCTCCCAATGCCAGACTTTGCATTAAAGAGGATTTGGCTGATGATGTGTTGCCTGTCAAATTGAACGCATCCGCTTACTGCAAGACAATTGTGGAAAAAGTTGCGCCTGGCGGTAACTTGAAAAAAAGCCGAGCCAATGATGATCGGCCAACTGGCACTTTTATTATCAAACTGCGATCTGCTCGGAATGTTTTTGATTTCCTCGGCGCAGTGGTCAACCTCCAAAATCAGGACGTACCCAAATACGTGAAAGTTGTAGGGGATGCTTATTTAGATCCCAAAGCCTCTAAGGAAGAAATTTTAGCCAAGGGTACCCCATTGTTTTTAGTTACAAAGGGGCCTACAAAGGGCGCTCCACTTGCAACTGTGAAATACCAAGGTGAAGATTACTCCATTCCGAGAGACAGCCTCAGCTATTCCAACCAAGTTCTGGTATTGATTTCTCAGATGTTAACTCTTACAAAAGTGCCTGGGGCCATACCTCTTTCCCCCTCTATTTTGATCAAATAAATTTCTTTGAAACTCGAGCCAACATCATTATTATTCCCCCAACCACAACCTTTTATTAAGGAATTGATATGAAAAAAAGTGATACAAAACTGACAGATGAAAACGATTCTTTGAATGCTCAACATGCAGAATCTACAACGGATGAAACTGTACAAGAAACACACCCAACAGTTGCAGTCATGTCTGGCGCTGAACGATTGGCTGCAGCAGAATCTATGGTGCTCAACCATTCTTTCGTCGCTGCAGGTTTTGGTTTTATTCCAGTTCCAATGGTTGACTTCGTTGGATTGACAGCAACACAGATGAAATTGCTCAAGTCACTTGGGGACTTGTATGGAGTGAAATTTGTTGACGAGTATGCCAAGAAAACAGTTGCTGCATTAATCAGCGGCTATGCACCATTGCAATTCGCACCTTTCTTAGCCAGTGCCATCAAATCAGTACCACTTATAGGTCAAACTGCCGGCGCTCTGTCGATGGCTTCTCTCGGCGGTGGTATTACTTACGCAATTGGCAAAGTATTCGTTCAACACTTTGAGTCTGGCGGTACATTTCTGACTTTCGATCCTAAAAAAGTCAATGAGTATTTCAAATCTCAATTCAAAGTTGGTGCAAAACTGGCCGTGAAACCAGAAGCCGCTACTGAAACTACAGTTGCAACAGTTGCTTCAGCAGCCTGAATTTAAATAATCAGCCCGAGACAGAATTAACATTCTGATTTGGGCTATTTTTCCAGAAAATTAATTTTAATTTTTTAAATTTTGTTGTGAAAACATTTCCAGTTGTTGCTGGTTTTTCCATGTTGATGCCGATACCATTTTGGGATTTGCTTCTTGAGAAAATGGTATTAAATCAGATGATAAAAAAATTATCCAGCGAATATGGCCTGGTCGTTTCTGATGTTTTATGTCACAGGGTGTCTGGTGATTTGATAAATGGTGTTATGGGTCAACAATTGACAGGAAAATTCTTGAAGATTTTTAACTTGTCATTATATGTCGTTGGCGGCGTTATTTTAAATTCATTGATCGCTGCTGGTTTGATGTCAATTTTTGAGCATGTAGTTCGAACCCATTTACTGACAGAAAAAAAAATTAATACTTTGACTGAGAAAAAGGTCAGAATTATATTTCTTAACTCATTGAAATTAACTTAGATTAATTTTGAATTTTTAAATATTTATCGTAAATTCAATTTATCGCACCTTTATAATCTCAACCCATAATTTTCTAAAATGTATAAATTCACCACATTGACATTGGCTTTGATTTCAGTTTTCCCCCAATTGGCTTTGGCGCAAACAACTGGTTCAAATGACAATGAAATTACAGTGACCTCGCAAAAACGGGATCAACTTGCCAAAAATATTCCTGTTAGCCTTACCTCCTTGGGTGGAAAACAGATAGAGGATCAAGGACTTCAAAGTATTCAGGACCTTGGTAATGCTGTCGCTGGCGTTGGGGTTGTTGCAGCTACGCCAGGTCAAATGAGAATGACAATCCGTGGCGTGACTGACTTATCGCTAAGCGATCAGGCCTCTTCACCCAACGGTTACTACATTGATGAAGTTGCTGTGTCTTATGTCCCTGGTTATATGCCAGAAGTCGGATTGTTTGACATTGAACGCATAGAGGTGCTTCGTGGTCCTCAAGGCACTTTGTTCGGTGAAGGTTCTATGGGCGGCACATTGCGTGTCATCACAAAAAAGCCAGACAGCAGTAGTTTATTTGGGCGTTACAAAATTAGCGGTTTTGCAACAGAAGGTGGAGGATCTGGATTCGCAACGCAGGTCAGTATGAATTTACCAATTGTAGCCAATACACTTGCGGCTACTGTATCTGTTAATTATCGCGATTTACCAGGATGGGTTGACGTTCCCGATCTCAAACGCAATGACACCAATACCTCCAAATTGCGAGATGTACGAACTGCAATTCGGTACACTCCAAACTCAGAATTGACAGTTGACGCTTCCATTATCAATAGCAATAATAAGCTTTACGATTTCATGGCCACTTCACCGGGCAAATTAGAGCCCGTAACTGCTGGCAAAGCTTTCGGAGCCGGTCCCATCAAGGCTCTGTCCCCACACAATACTGACCTTAACATAAACTCGATCGTCGTGAACTATGATTTTGGTTTTGCCAACTTAATATCGGCTTCATCATTAGCCGACTCCTCAAATTCATATTTAAGCGATATCAGTCCAGGTATTCCAATATTTTTTCCTCCAAACTTAGTGCCAGGAGCTGATGCTAAGCTGGGAAGTTATGTTAAAAGCGAGGCTTTCAGCCAAGAAATTCGATTGGTTTCTAAAGGCCAAAAAACATTCAACTGGACTGTCGGCGCTTATTACAAAAATGAAAAACGCCTGAAAGATGAAACTTTTATTTTTACTATACCTGCAATTAATGCACTAGATGCGCCGTTAACTCACAGCGAACAAAAGGGAACTTCAAAGGCCCTATTTGGCGATGTTGACTATCAACTTACTCAACAACTTTCAGCCCAAGCTGGTGTTCGCTACTTCGAGGATAAAAAGGACTTTGTCTCAAAGCAAATAACTGGCTCTAACTTACCATTAGGTATTCCTCCTGCAGGTTATATTCAAAATGGTAAAGATGCGTCCACAGCAACTTCACCTAAGTTGGGATTTGTTTACAAATTCAATGATAATTTGATGTTTTTTGGAAAATATGCAGAAGGATTCAGAGCAGGCGGATCAAATACATTACCTGTTTCTCTCTACCCCTACGCTAAATCACAGTTTGCGCCTGAGTCTGTGCAATCAAATGAAATTGGTCTCAAGTCAGAGCTCAACGGTGGTTGGTACTTAAACACCTATGTTTACCAACACAATCAGAAAGACATTCAACTTTCTTTCAGAACCAACGACAACATTTTCTCTTATGTTCGTAATGCCGGCAAAGCGACGACAAAAGGGGCTGAGATTGAGCTTGGTGGAAGAATTGGGGCAAACCTGAAACTTGGATTAGGCTACTCACTCACGGATGGCAAAATTGACGCCGACGTACTTGGGAACAACGGTTCTGTGGTAGCCAAAGGTGGAAGTAGATTGCCTATGACTTCTTTGAACAAAGTCACTTTGCTTGGCAGTTATACATATCTTATTCAAGATCAAATGACAGGCACTTTCGATGCTCGATACCGTGTAGCGTCTTCCTACAATACGGAAATTTCTGCAGATGAAAAGTTTAAAAATGACGACAGTCATCAACTGTACATGAGTGCAGGTGTAAAAGGAAATTGGGGAGAGGTTAGGTTATTTGTAGACAATGCATTGAATGCAAAAGACACCTTGCTCAAATTCTATAATTTTGGTCCACCTGCATATGTTCTTTCTAATTATGTCAGGCCGCGTAATTACGGTATAGAGTTCCGAGGATCTTGGTAATGACAGTTGTTCAAGGCGTTGAGCAACAAACAATGATTAAAACTTCTGAAGTGACACCGTCAAGTAGTCTAACATTCGGTTCATTGAGTCAATTAGGGACTCGTTCTTGGTTTGCATTGGGATTGATCATTACTGCACAATATGCTGGGGCCTTGAACGCTGCAATATTGACGATCAGTATGGAGTCTTTCAAGATTGAACTTGGTTTAACAGATTTACATATTGGTTTATTTTTAAGTTTCCCTTTTATCTGTGCTGGGGCAGGTGGATTAATTTTAGGTTATTTGGCTGATCGTGCACCTAGACAAATAGTTCTATCAGCCTGTATATTTTTCTGGTCGATTGCAACGATAGGCCTCGGAATGGCTATTCAATTTTTTGTAATATTGCTTGGAATTGTTGCTCTTTCATTTGGAGAGCAGGCACTTGGACCTGTTGTAAACTCAATGGTACCTGATTTATTTTCAAAAAAAAGCCGAGTGAAAGTAAATCTTATTTTAGCTGGAACCGCAACAGTAGCTGGAGGCTTGGGCGCTATTGCCGCTGGAAATCTGATTGCTTTTGTGGATTTTAATCTTATTTCATTAAAAGAGTATTTTCCAGTTTCTTCTGGGGTTAGAGGTGCATTTGTAATTGCTGGTTTATTTGGGTTACCAATAGCAATTCTTGTTTTGTTTATTGGCAACATAAAACGTCAAAACCATAACTTTAAAGATGCACCTAATTTCCGAATTTACATGAACCAACATGGTACAGCTTTAATTGGTCTTTATAGCGCATTTGCGATTCAAGCTGCCGGTATAAGCGCAATAGCATCATGGATTCCTACTTATTTGGCTCGTCGATTTGAAATGTCGGCTGCGGATGTAGGTACAACCTTCGGAAAAGCGGTTATAGCGGGTAGTGTATTAGGTATTGCATTCTCGTTGGTATTAACTCAATTACTTTCACCAAAATTCGGTCAGCGTACTTCATACATCATTTATTTAAGCGGTATGGTTATTGCAATTATTCCTACACTAATGCAATTGATTGCGTACAACTTAAATATGGTTTTGTATTGTGTTTTTATCAGTGTTGCATTATTGACCATGGGAGGGGGGCACACTTCAACGATGTTACAAGACGTGAGCCCATCTCAACTCAGGGGTCGTTTATTTTCCGGTTTAGTACTGTTTATGTCTTTAATACCATCTGTATCTCCATCATTGGTTGGCATTATTTCAGATTTAAATACTGATTCAAAATTTGGTTTGATACAATCTATTTGTTCAGTTTCGGTAAGTTGTTTTTTGTTGTCTTCGTTGGTGCTATACAAATGCAGGAAAGCAATAAATACTTCAATCAACTTTCACAATCCTGCTAAATAGATTCTTTTTTTATTCAAGGAAAAACTATGTTCTCTTTAGTGATTGTTCTTTATTTTTTCGCATGTTTGATTGTTGCATTTCTAGGAAGAAAAACTGAACTTGGTTTCTCTAAAAGCTTTTTAACTTCAGTAATATTAACGCCTATTTTGTCTTTTATTATTATTTTGATATTTTATCCGGTTAAAATTACGGCATTACCTGAAAAATACCGTGAAAGGTTCGAGCAATGACATTGTTATTAATTATTTGGAATCAAAGTAGGAGTCAAATACTAAGTTTTTTACGATTTTCAGTTCTTTCTGCCATAGGCTTAACATATTGTTATTATTTGATAAATAACTCAGTGTCCGATTCAGATTCAACGGGATCAAAAATTTATAATATTATACAGTTTTTGTTGGCTTTATTTGTATATTGTTTTTCTCAATTGAAGTCACTTGAATTGAGTGGACCTATTGTTGAAAATACTGTTCATTCTCTTCGCACAAATTTAATCTTGAATTTACAAAAGATTGAGCTTAGGGATGTGGAATTTATCGGAATACCCAAAATTAATTCAGTACTCTCACTTGATACTCTTAACATCTCACAAGTAGCAACCCCTCTTGCATTTGCAGCTCAATCATTTGTTCTTTCATTATTTGCTTTCATTTATCTTGGTTATATTTCGATAACTGGACTTATACTAACTATTGTAGTTTCAAGTTTGTCAATTTGGATTTTTTTAAATCATGCAGAAGCTGTGCAAAATGCGCTGAGCTCAGCGCAAACAAAAGCTGGTGAGATGCAAGAACAAGTGAATTCATTGGTTGATGGCTTTAAAGAATTAAAATTATCAAATGAAAAATTTCGTGACGCAGTAAATGGTGCTATTGAATCTTCTGCAGCTGCTATAGAGCATAAACTTGTAGCTCACAAAGCGTTGTCCAGAGATTTTGTATTATACCAATTTTCTGTTTTTGCTTTACTTGGGAGTATGGCATTTGTAATGCCAATATTGGGCTCTGAAACTTCTGACCATGTAAAACAACTTGTTGCTGCTGTTATGTTTTTAGTAAGCCCATTATTTGGCATGATTGGAAGTGTACCTACAATTCTATCTGCTAATTTGGCTGCAAACAATGTAATCGAATTTGACAAGCAATTGGATTCATTGAACTCACATAAGACTAATCGATATGGTAGTTCATCAATAAATGAAATCAAAGAAAATATTGAAACTTTAGATATTTTAAATGCCAATTCATTTGCAAGTAAAATTTCATTTGAAAATGTTCGTTTTGAATATAGTTTGAAAAATGAATTTTCAGTCGGTCCTTTAAATTTCTTTATAAATCCTAGAGATCTAATATTTATTTCCGGTAATAATGGATCCGGTAAAACTACAATATTTAAACTACTGACTGGATTGTATCAGCCAACATCTGGTAATATTATAATCGACAATCAATCAGTTTGGCCGGAGAGCATCTTTTATTATCGCAGTCTTTTTGCAGTTGTTTTTTCTGATTTCTATTTATTTAAACAATTGTATGGCATTAACTCTATTGATCCTGAATGGACTAACACTTGGTTGGATCGTTTGCAATTGACTAATAAATTAAAAATAATTAACGGTAAATTTTCAACATTAAAATTATCAACCGGTCAACGTAAGCGACTTGCATTGTTTGCAGCATTGGCTGAAAAGAAACCTATTCTGATTCTTGATGAGTGGGCTGCAGATCAAGACCCTGGTTTTAGACAATATTTTTATAATTCTATTTTGCCACTTATTCGCGCAGAAAATATCACTGTAATTGCCATTACACATGACGAAAATTATTTTCATTTAGCAGATAAACGCTTACACCTTGAAAATGGTGTTTTAGTTCAAGTTCACCAAAATTAAGACTGATTATCAATCATGATGATTAAAGAAATTCCTTCAATTTTTCTTAAGCATTTTTTTCGACAGTTTCTTGCCTGGAGAAATGATATATGGTTTATTGCACTAGCCATCATTTTTGTTTTTACCCTGTTGCTACCAATTATTGTTGTAACCATACCTCCTGGGAATGTAGGTGTTGAATGGCGTAGATTCCAAGATGGAACCAGAACAGGTCCTGCATATGGAGAGGGAATTGTACTTATTCAACCTTGGAACCAAATGTATTTGTATGACACACGAGTTAAAGTTAGTGAAGAAAAAGTAGGTACTCTCAGTGGTGATGGTCTTAGTGTAGAAGTTGATTTGGCTTGGGCATACCATCTTGTTCCAGATGCAGCGGGCATTGTTCACAAGCATTTAGGGCCCGACTATGGAGATAAAATTATATCTCGAGTGGTGAGTTCAGTTGTCCGAACACAAATGTCCGCTTATCGATCCGAGGATTTACACTCTGGAGAACGTATAAATTTCGAAAAAAATGTAAGTATTGAAGCAAGTAAAGCTTTAAATAACCTCGAAGCCATAAGAAATTTACCTGAATTTAAAAACAACCCTGACTATAAATGGGTGGTACTAGAAGCAGTTCTTTTCAAAGACATTAAATTTCCAGAGGGTGTGAGAGAAGCATACGTTCGAAAAAATACTGCAAGAGCGTTGGTTGATGAATATAATTTTAAAATTGCAGCTGAGCAAAAAGAAGTTGAAAGAAAACGAACAGAGGCATTGGGTATTCGTGGATTTCAAGAAATAGTGAGTACAGGCCTGTCTGACTCTTATCTTAAGTGGCGCGGTATTGATGCAACTTTGCAGTTGAGTCAATCGAACAATGCTAAAATTGTGGTTATTGGTGGGGGGAGTAGTGGCATGCCACTAATATTGAATACTAATTCTGAAGAAATAAAAAATACCAATTCTTCTAAATCTAAAAATTTAGACTTGAAGTCAGATAAATAATCAACAATTTAATAAATTTAGAAATTTTACTGAAAGTTATACTGTGAAAAAAAATATATTAAACTTTATCTATTTCCTTCTTTTGTCTCTCATCACTAATTCATGTTTTTCCGAAGTGACAAAATCTGAGCAGGAAGAGTTATTCAAAAGTGCACTTGTCAAAGAACAACTTGTTGGAAATTATCCAAAAGATGCCATAGTTGTTGTCATATCCAGGGCATATGAATATGGATCAGGGAAAAATCAATTTTGTTCACCTGATATTACTGTAAGTAATTTTAATAATGTAGGCGTTAAAAGTCTTATTTTTGCAGCATCATATTTTCAAACAATCAATGGCACTCGTAAGCAGGTTGGTCAGTCTCACGGTAAATACTCAATTGAACCTAATGACGCTACAACACGAGGATTTTATCAGTTAGAGACTGAAAGCTGTAGGGATATCACTGCATATGGTAGAGTAACTTTGTGTTTAATGAGAGACGGCAGAGATTGCACGGATGTCGTAAAATTATCTGATTCAGGAAGAATTCCTGCTTATGCATATTCATTAAAAGGTAAAAAAGTTAAAGATGACCTTATTAATTCGGTTATAAATAAATAGCCATTTATTTTTTGAGACTGATTTATAATGGCCTCATGTAAAATAACTTTTCAAATTGTATTGACACAGCTGTTTATGCAAAGGTCAGGCCGCTAAAGCATATACCTCAGCGGGGGTTCGCATACCCAGGGCATGGTGAGGCTTGTGGAGGTTGTAAAAGTTAGTCCAGTCACCAATGACTCGGCTGGGGTGTTGCAGGGTCTCAAAGCGGTGACGGTCCACGTACTGCTCCTTCATAATGCGGATTACTCGGTCCATCATCCCATATTGTTTCGGAGGTTACGGCGTGATGAATTCCTGTTGCAGCCCATAGCTTTTGACCAGTGCCATATAGCTGCGGCTGGCGAGTCGCTGGAGCAGGCCCGCCAGAGCATTGCCACATGGAGAACCGATTACAACGAGATCAGGCCGCACAGCAGCTGTGGGCGTGTGCCGCCAGCAACCTTC
>Ga0114963_10003490_pt1 | contig 10742 bp, 11 predicted proteins | sample C_131016_EF_Meta_FD_87019 | JGI IMG/M metagenome (GOLD analysis project Ga0114963, IMG submission 87019) | Freshwater microbial communities from Lake Croche, Canada to study carbon cycling - C_131016_EF_MetaG | ecosystem: Environmental > Aquatic > Freshwater > Lake | place: Lake Croche, Canada...
ACACATCGTGGAAGTGGTGATGGCTGATCCGCAGGCTGTCGCTGCTGGCGAAGATACTGTTATTGGCATCGAGCTTGGCGGTGAAGATGCCGAGATCGATGTCGGTGAGGATCGTCCCGAGCAGGATCACGCAGTCGCTTTCCTCCACGAAAGCGGTCACCTCCTGCCGGCCCATCGCCCCCTCGTAGAGCCCGACATAGAGCGGGTGCACCTCGCTGATCACACTCTTGGCAAGCATGGTGGCGGCGATCGGAATGCCCGACACGTCGGCCAACGCCACCGCTTCAGCCTGGAGTCCGTAGCGGTGCAACTCGATGCCCGCGATGATCACCGGCTTCTTGGCGGCTGTGATCCGTGACATCGCCTCCTTCACGGCCTCGACGAGGGCGGGCGGGTCGCTTCGTGGCACCGCATGTGTGTAGGGCCGAATCTGGTCGGGCACCACGCCGACGATGTCGCGGGGGAGTTCGATGTAGACCGGCCGCTTCTGACGATGGGCAGTGTCGAGAAGGAAGTCGATGTCGCGAAAGGCAGTGGCCGGATCGACGATCTCGCGGCTGGCGGCACAGATCTTTTCGAACACGTCCAGTTGCGTCCGCCACTCCCGCACGCGATGGTGCAGGAGTGGATCGTTGACCCGTTCGCCAAGCCCCGGAGCGCCTGAGATCAGCACCACCGGGCTCTTCTCTGCGTAGGCGCCCGCGATCGAGTTGGCGAGGCTCAGCGCCCCCACGCCGTAGGTCACGCAGACGGCACCCATCCCGTTGACCCGGGCATAGGCATCGGCGGCGAAGCCCGCGCAATCCTCGCGCGTGCAATTGACGAGGTCGAGCGGGCTGTGCTCCAGCATGCTGTAGAAGGAAAGCACATAGTCACCCGGCAGGCCGAAGACGTGCCGAATGCCGTAGTCGGAGAGCCGGCGGATCAGGTACTGGCCGATCGACAGGCTGGTGACACTCTCCGACCGCGCCACCGGAGGCCGCGCGGGCGACATGGCCACGAGGCCGTTGTCGAGGCTCTGGCCAAGCACGAGTGCCATGGTTCACCTTTGCTGTTGGTGGTCGAGCCGCTTCCTGCGGGCGGCGAGGAGCGCCAGCCAAAATCCGAGAAACGCCGCCACACAAGCGAGCACGATCAGCGGCCGCCGCGCATCGTGGTTGAGCGTCCAGGCGCCCACAGCATGAAAGATCCCCCAGGCAACGAGGGCCGCCATGATCCAGGCGAGGATCCGTTCGGCACCCGGCGGCGATGGCGTTGCGGGAGAAGGCATACCGGAAAGGATACGCCTGCGGGCCGTCGCGTCACCACTGGCCCTTAAAAAACAAAGGCCCCCGGAACGGTCCAGATCCCAGGGGGGCGGGGAAGCTGAACCGTTTCCGGGAGCGATTGGACTGCGACTTTTTTTGGTGTGTGAGAATCGGCTCGAAGTGACGGCTGGCCTCCATGCCGCCGCCTGACTTCGAGTGGGCCTTCGCCCCTCACGCCTTCAGGCTTGGAGGACATTAGGGAGGGCGTTTTTTCGGGTCAAGGCCGTTTTCAATGCCGTTTTACCGGCGATTTCTAGAGCTTTTTTCCCCATGCCCACGCCCCGCGACCACGTCGTCCCCGACAAAAGGCTATGATCGCGACACGTTTTCCACCGGAGACCACTCATGGCCGATGCAATCATGCCCACCGCCCTTGCCGTTCCGATCGCGGGGGCTGGCAGCCCGCCGACCCCTGGTGCGTGGAAGACCGCATTCGAAGCGGCTCTGCCCTACCACGATTTTCTGGCCCGCCACGCCAATCCGGATCAACGGAGCCGCTGGGATGGCTTCCATTCCCGCGTGCTCCTCACGCCGCCCCAGACCGCGTTGCTTGGCGGCTTCGTACGGAAGATGCCGGTACTCGTGCTCGCCGGCGCCTGGTGCGGCGACTGCGTCAATCAGTGCCCAATCTTCGCCCATTTTGCCGCGGCAGCGCCGTGCATCGACCTACGTTTCCTCGACCGCGACGCCCGTCCCGACATCGCAGCGCATCTCAAGGTGTGCGGCGGTCAGCGGGTACCTGTGGCGGCGTTCTTCAGCGAGGACTTCGAGCCCGTGCTCTTCTACGGCGACAGAACCCTCTCTGCCTACCGGGCCGCAGCATCGGCCCAACTGGGCGACAGCTGTGCCAGCGGCGCGGCGCCTCCTCCCACTGATCAGATTGCGGCGGTCACCTCCGACTGGCTCCAACAGTTTGAGCGGGTGCACCTGATCCTGAGACTCTCCGCCCGCCTGCGACAACTCCACGGGGATTGAGGCGATGACCAGTCGTGAGCGTTGGACAGTCTACCCCCTGCTCTTTCTTGCACTGGGCCTGGCAATGCGGGCGATCGCCCTTCCGCAGGGGGAGTTTGGCGCCGCCCGCGTCGACGCTCTCGAATCCACCCGGTTGGTCTGCAAGGAGATCGTGATCGAGGACGATCACGGTACGATCCTCTTACACATGGGTCGGGTGGTGGGCGGCGGTGGTGGACGGATCGAGATCAAGGATCAGGATGGTGTCGACACGATCGCGTTGGGCACACAGCACAACGACCGCGAGGGCGTCGTGGAATTCTTCGACTCGAAGGGGGATCCAGCCGGCCAGTTGTCTGCGCCGCCGCGGTGAGAAGCTTTTTTCTCCGAGCGATGCATGACAACGCATCGTTGGATTCACATGCCGAGAGCGGCTATCTTCTCCACGCATGGCATTGCAGGGTCGCAGCTGATTCACCGCATCGTCACGAACCTTTGGTAAGGCAGACGCACGAGCCACCCATGAAGTTCCTGCAGCCGACAGACGACGAGACCGCTCGACTCGCGCATCAGGAATTGGAAGACTATTCCCATGGGAGAGGCGGACCAATCGCGTTGGGGCAAATCGGGAATGCACTGATCATCGCAGTGTGCTTGGCCATTTCTCCGCTGGCACAGCTCTTCCGCCTTTCGCAGAGGCTTGTTTGTGGAATTCAACGCTGACGTCATCGTTGTTGGCTCCGGCATAAGCGGGTCGTTTGCAGCGCACGAACTCGTGAAGCAGGGTCTTCGGGTCCTCATGCTCGACGTTGGCAACGACGATGCCGCTTCGAGAGATGCGATCCCCGACCTGCCGTTCTCCGACATCATCAAAGATGCGACGGTGGCGAAACCCATTTTTCTTGGGCACAACGACGAGGGCATTGGCAAGCGGAATGCTCGCGTCGGCGCGCAGTTGACGCCACCGCGACAATTCATCACCCAGGACACCGAACGGTTCCTCCCCTATTCATCCACTACCTTCTCCCCGATGCAGAGCCTGGCGCTCGGAGGATTGGGGGCGGGCTGGGGCGCCGTCTGCTTCACGTTTGACCCTGACGAGCTAAAGCGTTGCGGGATTTGGCAGCCCGACTTCGGCAGCTTCTATTCCGAAGCAGCTGAAATCGCCGGCGTCAGCGCCAGCCTGGAAGACGATACCCGCGATGCACTCGACGTCGACCCGAAGTCTGTGCAGCCGCCCTTGGACTTGGATGACAACAACACGTCCATTTTGACACGCTACGACAGGCTTCGCCGGGCAGAGCGTGGGCCTTTCGCCATGGGCCGCATCCCGTTGGCCATCCTTTCAAGAGATCGCGCCGATGGCCGACTCGCCAATCCGTATTTCGATATGGACTTTTACTCCGATGCTCGCCGGTCGATCTTCAGGCCCCGATACTTGATCGAGCAGATGCGCGCTCGATCGACGTTCCAATACGCAGGCCGCCACCTCGTTCATTCGGTTCTCCGCGGCAGCGACTGTGCCGAGGTCCGCACACGCCATGTCGATACGGGCGAAGATCACGTGTGGCGTGCAAGGAAACTCATCGTGTGCGCCGGTGCGATCAACACCGGCCGCATTGTGCTGAGTTCTTTGGGCCGATCGGGGACGAAGACGCCGATTCTTGCCAATCCCTATCATTATGTCGTGTGCCTCAACCGCAACACCTTCGGCCGCTCGGCTGCAGACCGTCGCCACAGCATGGCTCAGCTTTTGGGGCTGTATCGCCCGGCGGACGACCCACAGGACCTGGTGACTTTTCAGATGTATTCCTACCGAGCACTGTTGCTTTTTAAGCTCGTCAAAGAATTTCCACTGCCCCCGAAGCTCGGCTTTTTATTCGCCCGCTCAATCGTCAATTCATTATCAATCGTTGCCGTATGGCACTCGTGCAGGCAAAGCACGCTGCGACATGCGGCACTCGGAGCCAGCACAGAACTCCCGGCACTGCCGTCACTTGAATTCACCTATTCAATTGAGGACGAGCGTCAAAGGGAAATACTCGCCCGCGAAAAGACCCTGAGGGGTTTCCTCAGAAAGCTTCGGCTGCTCCCTCTCAAAACCGTTGACACGGGCCCTGCCGGCGGCATTCATTACGCCGGGACATTGCCTTCGGAGAGCGAGCACTTCCCTGTTTACACCCATTCCAACGGCCAAGTCAGGGCGATGCCCGATGTCTACGTCGGCGACAGCTCAAGCTGGAATTATTTGCCCGCAAAAGGTCTTTCATTCACGCTCATGGCCAATGCCATTCGTGTCGCGAGGCACGTTGCCTCGACTCTCAAACACGGTGAGTCGACAACAACACTTCAGTGAATCATTCATGCAGATGGACCGCCGCGGCGTGCGAGGCCCGCCCTGCGATCTCCTCCTTCATTGCCAGGACACACGATGCAGAGCGTGACGATCATCATACCGGTATACAATGAGTCGTTGGCCATCTACGAGCTTCTGAGACGGGTGACCGCCGTTCCGCTCGAGCCGCTGGCCCGCGAAGTCATCATCGTCGACGACGGATCTACGGATGACACGGTCAACAAAATTGAGGCATTTGTCGCAGATCATCCGCGGCACGCCCCTTCGATCAAATACCACCGCGCACTGATCAACCACGGCAAGGGTGCGGCGCTTCGAGCCGGATTCGTACTGGCGACTGGCGACGTCATCATCATTCAAGATGGCGATCTCGAATATCTGCCCGAGGACTATCCGGTCCTTCTTTCGCCATTCAAAGACGAATCGGTGAACGTCGTCTATGGTTCGCGATTCCTGAACGGCAACCCGAAGGGCATGAAACTGCCGAACTTTGTGGCGAATAAAATCCTGACCTGGACAACTCGAGTCCTTTACAACCAGACGATCACCGACGAGGCGACGGGTTACAAGGTCTTTCGACGATCGATCCTGCCCTCGCTCACCCTGAAAAGCCGTGGCTTTGAGTTTTGCCCGGAGTTCACCAGCCGGGTGCTCCAGGCTGGCTATGCCATTCACGAGGTGCCGATCCGGTATGACCCTCGAGGGATTCTTGAAGGGAAGAAGATCAAGGCCAGAGACGGCTTCATCGCACTGTGGTGGCTGATAAAACTGCGGCTTTCCAAACCCTTCCGGGCGATGCGGCACTCCACTGCGAGGCTCTCCTGACCGAATGCCACGCGTGACTCTCGATGGCAGAGTGCGGATGCCGCCCGGAAGCAGCGACTGGTTGAGGAGGGCCTGCTGATTCGGTACTTTTTCTGAAACGACTACAGACACGGTCTTCTTGGTGCCCGGCTGGCCGGACATTCTGGTTTCGAGACACGAGGAGACGACCGTGCCCATCGACTGCGAACCGATCGACGCAAGGAGTCGGGCGGGGATTCAGGGCCGGTTTTGTTCGGCATTCGACACGTTCCTCCTCGCGGCCTGCGTCACCGCGATTGGTGCATTCCTGATCAACCAGGTCTGGGATTACGACGTCTGGTGGCATGTCGTGATCGGCGGGGACATTCTCGCGCGTCGTGCAGTGCCGGTCACTGATCATTTCGCTGCGGCGACGCTCGGCCGCCCCTACCACGATTCCCAATGGCTGTATCAGGTTGTGCTCGCGCTGGCCCATCGGGCCGGCGGAATGGTCGGTGTGCAGGCAGTGATGGTCGGGGTCTGGGCCACGACGTTATTTTTCTGCCGTCGCTCGATCATGCGATGGGCAACGCCATTGGCCGGCACCCTGCTGTTGTTCTTGGCCGCGATGGCCTCGATCGAGCGATTCGACCCTCGCCCGGAGATCATCACGCTGGTGATGGTCTCGCTCTACACCTGGCTGCTGCAGGAGCGCCGATATCTTCGACTGCACGACCTGCTGCTGTTCGGTGTGCTGCAGGCACTCTGGGCCAATGCGCACGGCCTGTTCGTCATCGGCCTGTTCATGGTCGGCTGCTATTGGCTCGTGGCGGCCTTGCGCCGAGTGCAGGGCGGCGAGTCGGACTTCGTGCCGCTGTCACGGCTGCTCGGCACGGTGACTGCGGCGACGCTGATCTCTCCGTATGGAGGGGGAGGCTGGCGATATGCATTCCTATTGCTCTCTGAGGTCGGTCCCGGCAAGCCCACCTTGTTCAGGACGATTGGCGAACTCGGCCCCATATTTGGCTCGGCAAGCCGCTCGGGTTTGGCGTTCTGGTTTTTTGCGGCGCTGCTCGCCGCAACGATCATCACCGCCATTCCAGTGGCACTCCGCGGCCGGATATCCCTCGCCCGACTGCTGATCGTCGGGGGTCTATTCGCCGTCGCGCTGACGGGACGCCGCAGCATCCCGCCGTTCATGCTTGTGGCTGCACCATTCGTTGCCGAAAACCTGCGATTACTCTCCCTCCAGGGCATCCGAAACGAGAGACTCAAAATGGGTATGAGCCTGATGCTCTCGCTCGCGATGCTGGCTGCTGCCGGATATTCACTGTCCGGTGCTTACTGGCTGAACACGAGAACCCCCAGCCGATTCGGTTTGGGGGCCACTCCGTCGCTGTACCCGCACGATCTGCCGCGGATCCTCGACCGCGCGGGGTTCCAAGGGCAGATCTACAACTCCCATGGCATTGGGGGATTCTATCTCTACCAGGGCTATCCGCAGCGGTTGCCGCTGATCGACAATCGCTTTGAAGTCTACGACATGGCCGTTCTGGACAAAATCCTCGCCGCGCCGAGCGATCCAGAGGCATGGGAATGGATGGTGTCCACGTACGGCATCCGTGGACTACTGCTTCAGCATGTCTCCGCTGAGGCGAAGGCGCTCTTGCCCAAGCTACGATCGCAAGACACCTGGCGGCTGGTCCATTTCGATCACGCGATCTCGTTGTGGATGCGCAACGACACGCCTGATCTGCCACCGTCGATCGACCTCACTACCGCCGCACTCCCGCCGAAACCCGCGCGGCTCGATGACTGCAGAATGCTCAATGCGTTCTTGAGCATGATGGACGCGTATGAGCTGAAACTGCAAAACCAGCAGCGGGCTCTCGAGTTCAATTGGGACGTCGAAAAAACATTGACCGATATCGGCCAGACGCAGATGCGACTCCAGCGATTCGATCAGGCGGAGAGCACCTACAAGCGCCTGCTGCGAGACTACCCCCGCAATCTGTCTGCCCTGAACGATCTGGGGGTGATGGCCTACCAGAAGGGCGACCTTGCAACAGCCGAACGGATGCTGCGTCGCGCCCTGGAAATCGAACCGAACAATGCCGATTTCCGGGCAAACTACCGATTGCTGCAGTCACACAGTGAGCGGCGGTGAACCTGACGTTCTCCCCATTTCTTGATCCATCCGGAATGTGAGGTTTTCAACCTTGTGATCACCAGAAATGGAGGGTTTTTTGGATGGGAAAGAAGCACTTCACACAAGAGCCGATTGCGTTCACGCTACCGCGGGCTGAGTCGGGCGCTTCGGTGGCTGAGATCATTCGCAAGCTCAGGATCAGCGACTACTCCGAGGCCATGCCGTGACCGTGTCTCGATCCGCCGCTGTGTTCAGTCCGCCTGTGGTGCTTGACGTCGCCTGCGACGACTGGGATCCGCTCGAGAGCTACGGCCAACTCGCCTGGGGGCTCGTCGGGGGGCTGGAATCACGGCATGGCGCGACCATCAACGTCGTCGGTGGCCACCGACGACCGACGGCGGACCTCGCCGACCGCTCGCTGCGAGACCGTGCCGCCATCGCACCGCGGCCGGCGTCGGGCAGCATCCTGCTCGGCTATCCTCCCCTCTACCACACGTTGGGCAACTCGCTCGCAGCCGCCACGCGGATCGCCGTCACTATGTTCGAGAGCTCGGAGCTCCCGTCCGGATGGGTCGACGTGCTCAACCGCCTCAAGGCCGTGGTCGTGCCCAGTTCCTGGCTCGAGACCGTCTTTCGAGATGCCGGCGTGACCGCTGCCCTGCATCGTGTGCCCCTGGGCATCAAGGAGTGTTACGTCCCGACACACCGCCCTGCCGGCCGGTCGCCGTTCACATTCCTGACGGTCGCCACGCCCTATCCTCGAAAGGGCTGGGACATCGCCGTGCGGGCGTTCGACGCCGCCTTCGGACGCAGCGTGGACCATCGCCTGATCATCAAGATGCGGGCCGGCTGGAGGCTGCCGGTGCGGATCGTTCATCCGCGGGTGGAAATCCTCGCCGAGAACCTCGACGATTGCGGTATGGTCGAGCTCTATCGCTCCGTCGATGCGTTCGTCTTCCCATCCCGCGGCGAGGGCTTCGGGCTGCCGCCCCGCGAGGCGGCAGCTACCGGCCTACCTGTCGTGGCGACGAATTGGGGCGGCACCGCCGATGACATCGAGAACTGGGGCTGGCCCCTGCGATCCAGCCCCGTCAAGGCCTGGTACGGCCACACGCTGCACGCCGGTCTCGGTACCTGGGCCGAGCCGGACGTGCTTCATCTCGCTGAGTTGATGCGCATGATCGCCGCAGGCGGTGCCGTGGTGCAGTCGCGGGCCATGGAGAACGCGGAGCGAGTGCGACGTCTCTACCCCAATCACTCGCTCGTCGACGGCGTCTGGCGGATCTGGAGCCAGATCTCAGCCGCGAGAGGAGGGTCCGGGTCATGACGCAGCAGCAGAGCCAATCTGGCAAGGGTGTGGTTGATGCTTTGGATCGTGTCTTCAGCAGATCGGCCGCGAGGCGTCGAAGCCCCGGGAACGGCCGACTGGGACGCGGTCTGCGCCGACGCGAGAAAAACGACACCCCAGGGGGTGCAGGGCGTTTCGAGAAACCGGCTCCGGACGCCCGGGCCGCTCCTCCCGCTCCTCCCGCTCCTCCCGAGGCTCACGAGTCGCTCATCAGTCGGAAGACCGTTGCGGAAGTGCCATTGACCGGGCTATCCCTCACGCTGGCACACATCCCGCTGACCGGGGTATCTTTTACGCCGATCGCTGGATTCGGCCCGGAAGCTCGACCGCGTCGATCTCCTGGCGTTTCTCGAAGACACAGCCGACGCGATGGACGAGCGACCGCTGGGACATGGGCCTGACGACCGCATGATCACCTTCCTCGCACCACTGGCGAGTTTTCTGCTCCCCGGCAGCGGCCAGCTCCTGCAGGGTCGATTCGCCCTCGGCGTGAAGCACGCCTCCCTCGCCATGCTGCTTATTGCCATCGGTGTGCCGATGAGCACCTGGTCGCTCGGCCTGTTCAGCGCCTTGCTGGGCGGCTGGTCGGCCTACGACGCGTGGCGATACGGTCGCGTCCCCGCCGCGATGGCTGAGGTTCCTGAGAGAGACGTCGCTGATGCCGCAGCGTCGGCTCGCGTGCGTTCATCGTCGCCGCTGGTGCCGCTGACGTCGTGGCACCGTGGCGTCGGCATGGCGTTGCTCCTGGCGCTACAGGCGGTTGCGGCCGTCGAAATCGCCGTGCTGTTCATGGCCGCGGCGGTCTCGGGCATGGTGTTCGATGCGCCCGGCAGCATGGAACGGCTTGAGCTTTGGGCGTTCGTGATCGGAATGACCGTAGCGCCGCTGGTGGCGGCTGTTCTTTGCTTCGTGGCCTGGGGGCTCCATGGCCGCGGCAAGACTTGGTGGGCCGTTGCAACGCTCGCATCGGTCGTCGTCGCCGGGCTGGCACTTCTCCGGCTGATGCTCGGCCCCGGCCCGTTGTGGTGAACCGGGTCGGCGTCATCACCGAGCGCGGCGTCGAGACCGCCGGCCGAGACGGCGACCGGCACGACGATTTCCTCGCCGCACGATTCGCAGACGTACGTCGCCTATGAGCACTCCGCGACCGCAGTCTTGGAGCAACGATTGCGGGAGGCCATCGGCTCGCGGAATTGGCCGCTGGTGGGTCAGATCGCCAAGAAACTTGCCAAGCGGGATCGCCACGCGGGCTGAGTAGGTCAGGAGCCTTCTCGGGCCCGAGACAATCCATCGCGGACCGCACGTCGGTCGCTCACCGCCTAGTGGGCGCGAGCGGAGCCGCCGGTGGCAAACGCTCGTTTATCCGGCCAAAAAGCCGGCCTCAGGAGGGCCGAAAGCGCAGCCACACAAATTCGCAAATGCTGATGTAGAATAGACTTGGGTCGCGCTGACAAAGCCCGAAAAACTGGCCAAGAAAGCGGTCAGAATCAATCCATGAAGACACCCACCGACAGGGGAGAAAGCACGAGCTTGATGGAGCCACTGCTGGTCGGAGAATCCTCTCGCTGGCGGCCCTCACTGCACGACAAGGCCCTCGAATTGGTCGCCGCCTCGACGCGGCTCGACCAAAGCTTGCCGAAGGGAAGTTCCGAGGGACTTGCCGAGCTTGTCCGCTCGATGAACTGCTACTACAGCAACCTCATCGAGGGACATGACACGCACCCCGTGGATATCGAACGGGCCCTGCGTGCGGACTACAGCAACGAGCCTAGGAAACGCGATCTCCAGCTCGAAGCCCGGTCGCATATTGCTGTGCAGTCATGGATCGATGCCGGAGGACTGAAG
>Ga0114963_10003491_pt1 | contig 10740 bp, 7 predicted proteins | sample C_131016_EF_Meta_FD_87019 | JGI IMG/M metagenome (GOLD analysis project Ga0114963, IMG submission 87019) | Freshwater microbial communities from Lake Croche, Canada to study carbon cycling - C_131016_EF_MetaG | ecosystem: Environmental > Aquatic > Freshwater > Lake | place: Lake Croche, Canada...
AAGTTGAGCGTGGCTCAGACCTTGGAACTATCTCCCGCAGAGTGGGCGGAGATGCCAGCCTTGTCGGAGATTGACGCAACTCAGAATACTGTGACTCACGCAATCATTGCTCCTGTTCCTCAAGTTTCTCCTCATGTTTCTCATACTGATCCCCGTGCTGATATACGAACCGCAAGGCGAAAACGCATGGATGACTTTCACAGTTGTAGTGCGATTGAACGAAATCTACAAGAGTTACATAAGAAGAGCATTGAGACAACTTCTCAAATTGATAGAATATTTAATGCAGTTGACAACATAAATGCCACCATTGGCACACTCCAGAACGTCTTAAAAACACTTCATTCAATCAATAACATAAGGACTCGCCTTGCATAGACATAACTATACCAAAAAAATGGCAAGTTAGTTTTTCTAACTAGGGGATCTCATGCGCTTCCAGTCCGTGCCAGGGACCGTCCCAATTTGGATCTCCGTCAGCATAATCGTCATAAGCAAGCAGAAGCCATTCCACTTCTTCGGCCCAGATACCATTATTTTTAAAGAAGCAAGGTCGTAAGGATTTCAAATCTTCTTGCTCCATTGATTGTCGCAAATCTTTGTACAAATGATCGAGCGCATGTTCGTTTGTGTACCGATTGAATGGGTGATGCGGATCATCCTCCGGCCAATAAGACGATTGAGTTAATTGTTCCACAATTAAGGTGGCAACCCGCATATGTCGCAAACCGTCTTCACCGTCATTTCCGCCACACCATTCTATAAATTTTTTACCAATTGTTTGAAAGCTTGTCATTGTAAGAAAGTGTGCGGGTTCCCTTCTTGAACGCCAGGTTTCAATTTTTCACACTGCGGTTTGTTGCGTGATCTCAAATATGCTGTGTTAATAAATGGACGATACTCACATAGGAGCATTCACACATGTTTATAAAACAAACACATGGGGTAATAATCACCATACAGATTATTCCGGATCAAGTGGAGGCGGATCTACACTTCAATTTAACAAACCCTATATAGCATTTTTGAAAGACTTTATAACGAAAAACCGTTGTTCATCGGTTGTAGACATTGGATGTGGGGACTTTCAATGTGGACCAAGTATTTATGATGACCTAGATATTTCTTACACTGGATATGATGCCTATGATGATCTTATTAAATATCATACAAAAACTTATGAAATGTCTTCTAAATTTAAATTTCAGCACTTGGATTCATTTACAGAAAAAACAAATCTTGCACCAGCAGACCTATGTATTATGAAAGATGTCATTCAACATTGGCCTAATGCGCATATTTATGAATTCTTGGACTATCTTGTCGCAAGCAGAAAATACAAACATATTTTGTTGTGTAACGGGTCCTGGCAAACACCAGAAATGAAAGATATAAAATTAGGTCATTTTCGTCCTCTTCTTAATACTCTTGAACCTTTAAAAAAATATCCACTATCTCATATTTTTTCTTACAATGGTCAACACCAACACGTCTATTTATTATCTCAACCACCTGATGCGATCATAAAAATCCTCTGCGCATCACTACAACGAAAACTCATTATGGAAACCCAGATGCGAGATTTAAATCTATCCTTTCCTGTGTCCTACTTTGAAGCCAGTGTGCCTTCTAATTCACAAGAATGGATGCCTGTACAGAGAGTAGACTGGTATCAACGAGTTCTTTGCTGTTTGCGAACCCATCTTCGTGTTCTTTGTGAAGCAGCATCCCCAGAGGCCCCGCCTTATACCATTGTCTTAGAAGATGATGCGTCTATTCATCAAAACGATTTTGAACCTGTTATAAGAAATATTCTCAAGGACTGGGAAGCCGGTGTTATTACGGAGCCCTTCGTGAGCATAGGTTGGGTTCCTATGGAATCATACAAAAATCTTGAAACCCGGTTTCAATCAAATCAGTGTGTTCAAGGCTCACCAGACTATCGCTACGTAGACCAAAAAATGTTTGGTACTCAATCCTACATTGTTCGCCGTGATTCTCTGAAAGAAATCATGCCTTTCCTTCAACATACCTTATTTACAGAATTCGATAAAGCGGTTCACGCAAAATATGCGCCAAAAGATGTAGATATTGCTTATGCTGATAATGTACTTCCCATCCTGGTCGGAACTCGTCGTATTTTTCCTCCTGTTGTTATCGAACAAAGTCTCCCTAGTATTATTGAAGGTCACAGAGAAGTCTCGAATCACGATACGATATGGAATAATTTTTTCTCAGGATCTGAATCAAAACGTAAGGACTTTTGGATTACGCCTTCACCTACGTTGCCGAAACCCCATGAACTATGCTTTGCAATTTTAGCAAAGAATAAGGAAGGAACACTCCCCTTTTTCCTTAAATGTTTGCTGAACCAAACATATCCTACATCAAAGATCCATCTCTACATTCGAACAAATGATAACACAGATGACACAGCACCCCTCTTACAAGCCTTCATAAAAGCGCATGGTTCCAAATATGCTAGTGTATATTACAATGATTCAAGTGTAAATGCCGTTGTCAAAGAATTTCAAAATCATGAATGGAATTCGATAAGATTTAAAGTCCTTGGTCAAATACGTCAAGACTCTGTTGATTACGCAAAGGCTAAAGGCTTACATTACTTTGTAGCAGACTGTGATAACTTTATTACATCTATAACACTTGAGAAAATGATAGAACAAAGAGCACTCGGTGTCCTTGCACCCATGTTAACAAACACAACCCTATATTCAAATTATCATTATGATATTGATAATAATGGTTACATGAAAGATCACCCAACGTATATAAAGGTATTAAACCGAAGTCTAAGAGGTTTGATTGAGGTTCCTGTTGTTCACTGTACTTATTTTGTGTCATATGATTTATTGAAAGATGTATGTTATGACGATGGTTCTGCTCGTTATGAATATGTTATCTTTAGTGATGGTTTACGTAAAAAAAATCGACCTCAATATTTAGATAACCGCTTTATCTATGGTTTCATAAGTCAAGAATATATAAAAAATGAATTTGAAGCGGAGTTAAGTAAACATTACCGTCCTTATCTATCAACAAATTTTTACAATCCTACCAATCTCAACCCACCAAGACCAACGCCCACGTATAAAGTCTGGTTATGCGGAGGACTAGGAAATCGGCTGTTTCAAATTGCATCCATTCAAGGTCTCGCTGCCAAACACAACTGTAAGTTTGAAATAGCAGGATATAATCGATGTGCGTCTCATAAAAACTCGATCTATCAATGGATGATGGAAGGTTTCAAACAAGATGACGCACCCATAGAATGTGACTATGCTAGCTGTCGAACCCTTGAATTGTATAAAGGATATCGAAGTTTTGAACAACTGTATATTCATCATGTGGGGTATCATCCTGTACAAGTGTCCACTGAAAACACCCTTTTTTACGGCTCTTATAAATCAGAACAATATTTTGAGTCCCTTCGATCCCACCTACTTACATTATTTACACCCAGATCATCCGTCGTATCCGAATTGAAGGCGTTTGAAACATCCTTGAACAAGACTTTAAAGACTATGGTGGCAATACATATTCGACTCGGTGATTATTTACACACAGGAATAAAGGATATTCATTTTATCAATCTGGAATCCTATTATAAACGTTGTGTAGAGAATCTTCCAACACAATCAGGTATAGAATTTATGATTGTGTGTGAAGAACCTGATAAGATATCAAGTGTCTATCCTACCTTACTCCCCTTCCTCGAATCCCGTGGTCACATTTCATGGTCGAAATCTCATAGTGAAGAGTTTGATCTATTCTTATTAGCCTCGTGTGGCACTGTCATATGCGGAAACTCTACCTTTGCGTGGTGGGGGAGCTGGTTAAATCAAATTCCTGATAAGCAGGTCTACCATCCAGATCGCTGGTCTAACACCCGTATATCACAAATTGAAATGAAGGATGCGATTATTATGTCAATAGAAAGATCTCAGTGAATTGTACCATATGCTTGACGATTATCAAGATACTGTGAAATTCCCTTCTTTCGTAATCCATCGCACATGATCACGTAAGAATCACGTTTTGTCACATCTGTATAAGAAATGTGCTGTAACAAGGTATTGTGAACAAAATAAATACCATTTACAACTGGCACCGCAATCTGACCTTTGACTCGTTTATACAACAAGTCGTCGTACAAAGGGTCGTCCAAACAGTATCCATTGACGTCCACTTTTACGTGATAATTTGAATACCGTGTATTCGATGTCAACATAGGAGCTATCACACCCTTATCTTTTGACTGTAATAAGGTCTCAAAGACACAAGGTTCTAAAATATAGCGACCTTGGCTTGTAAGTAAATGCGCACCCAATCGTGTTGCGCAATATACGAAATATTGAGGAGAGGTGTCCAACGGAACAATGTGAATCGATGCGTAAAGTGTCCCATAATCCCGTTGAAAGGCTTCACATTCAGTTGTAAACTTGGATGTTATAAAATATATATGAAGTTTTGCGGGATTGATCGTTTGCGCCCTCAGAGCCTTCAATGACTGTGACACAGTTTTACACTCGTCTACAAAGAGAATCGGAACCACAAGTTTATCCTCATGTGAAGGAAGAGACAGCATTTCAACAGAGGTAGCCCGTTGTATTACAGAAGAATGCTGATAACAGTCATCCACATTGTTTTCGCCTTTAAATACATAACCGTTTCTGATAAGCAAATCCCGTATTTGCTGGCGCCTTGGTTCTACAAAGTTGTGTTCCAGATGAATCAATCCAAATCTGTACTCCTCAAACGGAAAGGTTCTTAGTATATCATATTCACTTCCCTCTGTATCTAATGACAAATACTCTATGAAGGCTGGAGCCTTGTGTTCCTTTAACAGATCTGCCAAGGAAATTGTGGTGACTGAGATTGTCGTCTTATTCGAATCCACGTAGGCCTTATGTCTATCAAGCGTGGAAGCAATGCCAGAAAGGACGTCACAGCTGTTCGCAATGTCAAACTCTACAGTACAGCCAGATGTATGATATACAGCCTTATCTGTACAATTAGACCCGGGACGATTCGCTACCAAGATCGTGTACAACTTAGGGTTGGGTTCTGCGCAGATCCCTTTCCATTCGTACTTGGTTTCTAGTAAATAACCATTCGAACACGAAATGCCATTATGTGCGCCAATCTCTACAAAAAATCCTTTTTTTTTACCACTATAAAACTCTACAACCTTTGTGTCTTGTGAAAACTGTGAATACGATTTTTTTTCTGTTACAGGCCAGGATTCTGACATTCTACTTACATACCAAATATTCCTTAGTTAGATTCTTACGCACATAAATTGCTTCTACAAATGCGGAATATCTCATAAATTAATACATCCTAACGAAACAAATGCCGTCCATATGTCTCGCTATGATCGTCAAGGACGAATCCCACATTATTGTGGAAACGCTCAAAAACGTCGTGGAAAAAGTTCCCATCACATCCTGGTGTATTTCCGATACAGGATCCACAGATGGGACGCAGAGACTTATTACAGACTTCTTCAAGAGCGCTGGAATTTCCGGTGAACTACACCAGGATACGTGGGCGAACTTTGGAGCCAATCGCACAAAGGTTCTGTCCTACTGTTACAATACCTCCGATTACGTCCTCATGTGGGATGCCGATGATCGTGTCCATGGAGTTGTTCCTTGGCCATCTCCTATGGATGCTGATGAATACGGCTTTCTCTTCAAATCTGGCTCCAGTGTCTTCCGACGCACTCAGATGTTCAATAACCGAAAGAAGTGGAAGTACACAGGTGTCATACACGAATATGCCGAGTGTATGGAGGCCCGTCTTCCCTACAGAATGATTATGGGCGACTACTCCTTTTCCGCCAACAGTCTCGGCGCTCGAGCCCTCGATCCCCGTAAGTATGAGAAGGATGCTGAAGTACTAGAAAAGGCCTATTATGAGGCTCTAGAAACTAAGGATCCTATACACTGTCGTTATGCCTTTTACTGTGCGAATTCATATCGTAATACTTCGAATAAGGCCAAAACCGAAGAGTTTTACAAGAAGGTGATACGACTCGAGGGATGGGCACAGGAAAAATATATGGCGTGCCTCGAACTGTTTTCCTTATATGAAGCCCAGGACAAGGCAAACGAAGGTCTCCCCTTTCTCCTACAGTCCACCAAATATGATAAGACCCGTGTAGAATGTGTGTATCGGCTTATAAAGTATTATTGTCTTGCCGATCATTTTGATTTGGCCATCCATTATTACGGACTGGTCAAGGATTGGTACGAAGGCCGGTATATCAAGGATGATATGTCCTCCCGTCTCTTTGCTCGTTTATCCGAGCATGATTTCTATATGCCATATCACGTGATTATAGCCGCAGAACGAGTCCGTAATTATTCGCTTGGTTACAAGATGTATGAAATCATGTGGCGACGCAAGTTTGTAGATGTAAGCGAATGGTGGATTCACAACCTGATACATAATATGCAATTCTTTGTAGAACATGCGGATCCCACAGACTTGTCTATATTCGATGACTGGGTTTCTGCTGTTAAAGCCATGCCTATAAAGTTACTACAAACGCATGAGGATATTCTAACAAAAATGCGCACAGCACTTACAACAGGACTTACAAAACCCGAAGTACAGGAACCCCCTGCGTGGGAAGACAGTGGATGGGTCTTTTACCCGCACCAAGACAGCATTCACGGCGATATTCGTAGCATCGGTATAAAACCCTTTCAGGAGTTGTTAGCAGAGGCAGAGACAGAACCCTTGTGTGTAGCAATGAATACTCTTGGTTGGATGAAGGCCTCTGTAACCTATCCTCTCCGCAAGTGTTTATCGGGCTCCCATGGCATCTTCATTAAGAAAGGCTTTCCCTTTGTTCACACTATGGATGAGCCCACCCTCGTTGTTTCCGAACGTATGCGCACCTTTGCCGAATCAGGGATTGACGCCGTCCTATACATTAATCTAGAACATCGAACAGATCGCAACACAGAGGTAGTAGCAGAACTCGAGAAAGCAGGGGTTCCAGCTGATCGTATTCATCGCATCGATGCGATACGAAATGAGGAGTTTGGGAATCTTGGCTGTTCTCAGTCGCATACAAAGGCCGTCGAGTTTGCCATGACCCATCCTGAATGGAAACGTGTTGCTATCTTGGAAGATGACTTTGTCTTTCGTAACGCAAAGACTGTGTGGAATCAACTCGGATCTATTCTTACAGATCAGAACCCTGATATGTTTTTGCTCGGCCACAATCCCATTGATTTTCAGTTTGAACGTACTAATAATTCCTCGATTGTGAAACTACTTGCTACCACACATCGCACAGGCTACGTGGTCTCTCATTCGTATATGTCTACGTTACGAGACAATTTCAAGAAGGCTACGGATTTCATGCTTGAAAAGGGGAATATAGGCAATCTACATGGCGATATGATATGGAAAGAACTTATGCCCAGCGCACTGTGGCTCAGCCACGAACCTACCTTGGGCTATCAACGAGACGGCTACAGTGATTGTGAGAAGGCTAATCTAAACTTTCAATACTAAGGAATAGGAATGGAGGGCTTTGTAGCTATCCAAGGATCCAATCACATCTTGGAACCTCTTGGCTATGGAATCCTTCGTAAAACAGTCAAACGAGGTTCCAAGGTACTGAGTGCCGCCGATCAGTTCCAAATTCAACAAATTGCGTCCTTGTTCGAATCCCCCGTCTTTCATGTTTTGCCTCCTATTAAATTAGAATCACAGCGCTCCTATACGATGCCGCAATTATTAGATATTCATCTAATCGACTTGGAAGCCCATGGCGAATTCTTTCATCGAGAATTTTACCGATTCTGCCAATTTATGATTAGCGAAGGCTACTTTCCCTACGAAAGTAAGGTCTTTTACAGTCTATGCAAATTATACATTATTGATTTTAGTCATTATGGAACAATTTGTACAAATTCTAGACATGAAGATCCTATCTTACGCAAAGTCATACATTTACCAAAAATGAAGTGCGTGATACCTTTTTTTCATCTAGCAGATGCTTACAAGATACCTGAAAAAATTGAAACAGTTACAAAAACTGATGAATAGACTGCGTTCTTTCTTTCTTACATCATGACAAGCATTCCAACCTTCACAACACTCTACGATACAGCGAAAACGGGGAAGACCAAGGTGTGGTCGGTCAAGGTGGAGACCCGAGGCTCTGTCGCCGTGATTCTTACAAGTCACGGCTACATAGATGGTAAAATTCAAACAACGGAACGAGAGGTTTCTATCGGTAAAAATATTGGAAAAAAGAACGAGACTACACCCCTCCAACAGGCGATCAATGAGGCGCAGAGCGATTGGAATAAGAAGACGGAACGAGAGGGGTATAAGACGAGTATTGAAAAGACAGTCGAAACTCTTAGCCACGTTGCTGGGTCCAATAGTGCGGCTGCTGTCGTATCCGACCTTCCCCGTCCTATGCTCGCCCATCCCTTGGATAAACGAGGGGCTAAATATCCGTGTTACGCACAGCGCAAATTGGACGGGGTCCGATGCCTCGGTATTTCGAAAAAGGGTATGTACAGTCGCAATGCGCTTCCCTTTCAGCACCTCGATCATATTCAAACAGATGTAGATCTTCTACCTCCTGGCACCATTCTGGATGGCGAAGTCTACTCGGATACGGTCAAGTTCCAGGCCCTCGTAGGACTCGTCAAGAAGAAGACGCTAACGAAGGAGGATGAAGCCCTGGCCCCCCAACTGTATCTGTGTGTGTACGACATCATTATGCCAGGCACCTATACAGAACGTAAGGCAGCCCTGGAGGCCATCTTTGCCAAGAACACCTTTCGCCATCTCCGACTCCTCCCTACAGTCGAGTGTGCCAGCGTTGAAGATGTAAAACGACTCCATGCCGAGTACGTCGCCGAAGGATACGAGGGATTGATTCTGCGGAATAAGGCGGGAGTCTACAATGTCGGTAACCGGTCGGCGGACCTCCTCAAGTATAAGGAGTTTCTAGATGAAGAGTTTACGATTACAGGACATACCGTGGGAGAGGGCGTGGAAGCAGGATGCGTCATCTGGACCTGCGTGACGAAGGAGGGGCTCCCCTTCTCCGTAAGACCCCGAGGAACGCACGAAGATCGCCAGAACGCCTTGACCACGGCTTACGCACAAATAGGAAAAAAGATAACTGTACGATTTCAAGAGTGGACAAATGATAAGAAACCTAGATTCCCGGTTGGATTAGCCATTCGGGATTATGAATAAAAAGAAAGACTCTAAGTAAGAATGAGTTGGAATGGAGACACACGGGTTCTAACCCCAAAGGAAAAACAAATAGACCATTTTTTCCATTTCTATCTCGGTGATACTGTCAAGGGAATTGGAAGCCATTTCGGCTTGGTGTTTAACTTACACAGCTATCTGGAGAAGCACCGACATGTAAAACCGGTCATCTTGGCCAAACGAATTACGCTGAAGGGCAAGCCTATTTTCACAGACACCGAACTGACTCGATACTTGAAGAGCAAAAAAACACAGCGTGGGGGTGGCACAGATGTTTACGATAAGGTCTTAAAACGTATCGGTGCCGCAGTGTCGGGTGTTGGTCCTGTGGGAGGCTCCACAGGACCTATAAATATGGGACAGTGTCAGCCTGGCATCCAGCTGGGTATCTTTGGCGACATCTTGGATAAGATATTTTTTGCGATGTATCACCTGGAGCAAATACCCGTCGTCGGTCAATTACTCATTGCGCCTGCGTTTGATGCTATAACACTGGGGCTCCCAGCAGGCTCAGAAGTCCTTGAAAAAGGTATTACCTATGGTGCGGGGGTGTTGCCTGTTCCCGGTATTGTGGGCGAAATGGCGGCTACAATTGCGGAATGTATTCTATCCTTTGTAGCTACCTGTCTCAATTTGAGTCGTAAGCAATTTGGCTCCGCTTTCAAAACAAGTCTCGGTATCATTCCCTTTGTAGGCGACATTCTGGAGACGGGTGCGCAACAGTTCGAGATTGGTATTGGGCGTTACATCCAACGTCGTAACGCTATGATCGACCCTGTCCGCCCCTATTCGGCTACACTCGGTAAACTCGGTAATGCGTATTTGCCGACACTCGAGATTCCCACAGAACCTGCGCCTTCTCTTAGCTTAGAAACAGTGAACAAGGTGAAGGAGGAGTTACAAGCCACCGTAGAAGAGACCGCTAAGAAAAATCCGCAAGTTCGCCAGGCCCTCGATGCCTTACAGAAAGTAAAAACGACTGTAACAAAGATACTTCCCGATGTACTACCAGCAGATCTTGTTGAGAAAATAGAGGCGCAAGATATTCCCGGTGCTACCTCCATCGTCATAGGGAAGATAACGGATCTAACATCATCCCTTAGTACAGATCCTACAGCACTCCTCAATAAGGCCAAAGCCGCCGCAACGAATGCTGCGTCAAAGGCGACGAAGGCTGTAAGTAATACAGCGACAAAGGCTGTAAGTAATACAGCGACAAAGGCTGTAAGTAACGCAACAAAAAATGTAACAAAGGCTGTAAATGCCGGTAAGAATAAGCTAAAGAACGTAAAGGCTACACGTAAAAGCAGAGTAAGAAATAACAGGCAGACTCGTAGGGGATGAGCTACTGCTACTTACTATACTGTCGCAATAATACCTATATTGGTGCGACTGTAAATCCTGATCATAGGCTACGCCAGCATAATGGCGAATTAGTAGGAGGGGCTAAACGGACAA
>Ga0114963_10003492_pt1 | contig 10739 bp, 12 predicted proteins | sample C_131016_EF_Meta_FD_87019 | JGI IMG/M metagenome (GOLD analysis project Ga0114963, IMG submission 87019) | Freshwater microbial communities from Lake Croche, Canada to study carbon cycling - C_131016_EF_MetaG | ecosystem: Environmental > Aquatic > Freshwater > Lake | place: Lake Croche, Canada...
AAAGTTTTTCTTCTGAGTGATAAAAAGTATAATTCACATGACGCAAATTTACAAGAATTTTATCACCATCTACAAAAACTGATGGATTCATGATTCCTGTTCCATTTGTTATATTTGCAGGAATAATTAATGGATGAATACTTCCACCATTATCAAGAGCAAGTTTTACAAAATTATTCATACAATTTTATTTCTTTATAATTAGAATTGGTCTCTTCATTGATTGTCTTTTTCACTTTTGCTCGTTTATCATTAGTAATATAAACACTTCTCGCAAGATCTATAAACCTTTGAGAAAAGTCCTGTCGTTTCTCTAGTAATCTGAGTTCATCTTCAATATCCCATAAAATTTTATTAATTGTTTTTAATTCAACCAAATAAGATAAGTTATAGACATTTAATGACTTTGCAATACTTACAAGTTCATTGAGTTCTTTCTTTATGTATTCATCATCAGAATGACTAGATTTTATTTGAAGTATTGTAATTTTATCTAACAATTCTCCAATTGATACTGGAATTTTTGGACAATTCATTTTACTTGAGAAACTCTGTTTCTTACTGATGATATTCTATTTTTCCACCAAGAAAAAATGTTTATTTGCATTTCCTTTAATTGATTTTCCTCATTCAAAAGATCTTCACAATTATTATATGCTTCTTTCCAAGATTTTGCAAATATCCAAGGAGGATTTTGCTCATATTTAAATGTATTATTGACTTCTTCCTCATCACCAACAACTACAGGAATTGCTCCATTCATAGATGCTTCATATAAACGAAAACAATCTAATGAAGAATTACCTCTTCCACAAGGAACAAACACAGATTGTGAATAAATCTCACACATCTTGTCTCTTGCAATTTTATTGCCGACAAAATGATTTTTAAATTTAGAAAAAATAGAAATCATTTCTTCTCTATCTTCTTTTAATTCACCCATAAAAGACCAAGTATATTTCTTATCAAATGAAATATATCTTTTACATCCAGTTGTGTATCCTAATGGAATATGTAAAGTATTTTCAGTATATTCATAATTCGGATGATGATAATTTCTTAAAAATAATTCACAATAATTTCCACACAAATTATACATCCATCTATTTTCTGCAGCAAACTCATCAGACAAAAGAATGATAATTTTAGGTTTTATGTATTCTAAAACTGGAATAATATTTTCAAAATAATGAAGTCTAGATGAAAAAATAAAAGCATTATCACCTATAACTGTGGAATCATAAGTATCAATTTTTTCCAAATTATCTGAATAGATTTGTCTGACTTTTCCTTTTGGTAGAACATTATTCAGAATAAAATCAGTTTCCCAGAATTTGAATTTATTATGTTCAAAAATAATATTCATAAAGGATTTGAAAGATCAAAATTATTTTTGATATGTTCAATTAGTTCTTTGTTTTTAGAAACAACACCCAGACCAAAAGTATGAGTAAATGTGCATTTTGGCAAATCAATCTCTTCAAAGAATCTCTTCACTCCATATTCCTTACCATTAATATCCTCAACACAAGTATCGTGAAAGAGTATCACACCATTTTCTTTTACAAATGGACTCCAAGTTTCATAATCATTCTTAACTGATTCGTATTGATGATCACCATCAATATGCAAAATATCAATCTGCTTATCCCAAGTCTTTGCAACATCATCAAAAAGACCTTTGATGAAAGTCACATTTTCTTCCATAAAAAGTTTTTCTCTCTTATGAAGAACATATTCATAAGATCCTTCAGGAGTTGCACCAGTGAATTGGTCACCTTGAAAAGTATCAATACCATAAACTTGACCGATACGAGGCATTGCAAAGCAGAAGGTGGAGAAACCCCAATCAACTCCAAGATCCACAGTTACTTCTGGTTTCAAATAAGATACTAACCATTCTGCAAAATTTCTATGTCCCATCCAACAACTGGATGGAATATCTGCAAGATTAGTTAAAAATAATCTATCAATTGCATTACTTCTTTCCATTGATGATAATGTATTAGGATTAAATGCACTTGCAAAAATAGTAATATTTGGATTATTTAATCTCTTAGATAGTTCAAATAAATGTGTGAATGCATGAGGCAAATAATGATCTTTTATATTCATTGATTCACTAACTGCATGAAACGCATAGTTAGATGCTTTTTGAATATCACCAAATTCATATAAAATTTGACTACACTGAATGAATACTGGTATTCTAAATGAATTAAAATATGGTTTTGATGCATTTAAAAAATCTTGACCAAATTCAAGTGCTTTTTGTAAATTCTTAACACTCAAATAATGATTGAATATAAACCAAATATAATACCAATTATTTGGATCTTTTTTATATTCTCTTTCGCAAATACTCAGATATAATATTTGTTTATCTACTGTTCTATTAACTTTCTTTATGATTTTAATCGTAGTATCTACAGAGACTTCATTGGGGTATTCCTCTGTTGGAATAAAATGTGGAACTTCATGAACTGCATTCCACCAAGTATAATTCTTTGTTCTATGAAACCTAGTATGAACCTCATCTGATTGAATTGGTTCTCCAGTTCCATGATCATCAGATCTTAAATGTCTGAATGTGGTAAATTCATCAGCAATTGCATCAAATCCATCTTGGAAAAATTCATCAACATCTTCATTAAAATCAAGTGCAAATGCCCAATCAGTTTCAACATAAGATAATGCTTGATTTCTTGCGACTGAAAAATCAAACTCTTCACGAGTTTGTGGGTGCTCATAGACTTTGATACCAGCATCTTTGAGTAGTTGAACTGTATTATCTGTGCTTCCAGTATCAACTACAACTACATCACTAAACTTCTTTGCGTTCTTAAGAAACTTTTCAATATTCTTCTCTTCATTTTTTGCAATAGCATAAAGTGTAACTTTCATAAGTATGTGCTCCAATCAATACAGGGGGATAAAAATTGTGAATGACAATGTGTAGAATAACCGGGAATACTTGAGATTAAATTTCTTCCTCTCTTATGTAGTTCAAGAAATTTACCGTGATCTGAAGAAGGCTCACAATTAGTTGAAAAATATTTGTGAATTTCTTTATCCTCTTTGAGTGTCTTGAACTTTGTTGAAAATGTCTGTGTAGTAGAAGGAGTAGGCATCCAATGCGAATACTTTGTAGTAAGAACCTTACTCATAAAGTCCTTATACATCTCTTGATACTTGTCTCCATGATCGTACAAGGTCGCATATTGAACTGGTAGAGTAAATGCATCCATCAGAACTTTATCCCATTCTGGACGATGTACATAGTCATCTTCTAGAAAGTAGATAATTGTATCATCATCAAAATCTTGCGAAAGAATATGATCCAGAACTGCACAGAAACTTACACTTTCTTTACCACAATTAATCGTAACTGCTTCTTCATCTTTGAGGAAAGTATCCTCTTGCTTTCCGTAACATTCATCAAACATGATTGTATAGTTAGTTGTTTCTGGGTTCAGAGTATTCTTAAAATTCTCAAATACTTTTTCTTTATCCCACCAGTCTGGACGATTTGCTCCTGAAAGATTAACTTTGGAGGTATAACAATGTCTCAAAAATACTTCAATTTTCATTTTGCTATTCCATTAAAAAATTCTTTAGATGTTAGAGTTGTTTTTTCATCTTTGGAAAACCACATTACATATTTGTCCTTAATATTTTCCTTTTCAAAAACAACCATAGAATTGTAAAAAGACATAGAAGATAAGTCTTTTAATACAGGATTAAAGGGTTCTTCCATATATTCTACATTCATATCGTGAACAAAATTACTGAAGATAGAAATAGAATTTGCTTCAGATTTAATCCCACCTTGAAATATCTTAAAATAAGCAGTATGAGTGTCTTCAATAATATAAGTTCCTCCACGATTTAATGTAGGATACAAAAAGAAAAATGAATTCAAAACATCGGATTGAATATGACTTCCATCATCTACGATAACATCAAAAGGGCCATATTCTTCTAATACTTTTTTTAAGAAATCTTCATCTGATTGATGTCCAATCTCAACAAAAATTTGGTCTTCTTCATATTTGTATAATGGATCAATATCAATACCTACAATTTTGGAGTTTGATCCAAAATATTTCTTCCACATTTGAAGTGATCCACCACCTTGAACACCAATTTCAAGAAGATTTATAGATTTATCTCTATATTTTTCCAAGTATCTTTCATAAATTTCAAAATAATGTAACCATTTGGAGATAGGTCTATCATTATTAGTTTTAAATATATCAATCAATTTCATATGTTAAATTTATCATAAAGTTTAGTGTTTTCTTCACCAATCACTTCTTCAGGAGGTGGTGAGGTTCTTTGAAGTTTTGGTCTTATTTGATGAAGATTATCAATTCCCCATTCATAATCCTTGTCTTCCTTACAAGTATTTAGAATGCTTGAAAAATCGTGTGTATGAGTTTCTAGTCTCAAAAAGTCATAGATTTTATTCAGTTCTCTTTCTGGTTCTTGAGTAAGATTATTATAATCTACCAAATGAATGTTCTGCCTATTGTGAGTTAATCCATAGACTAAACTTTCATAAGGATCACAAACATAATTCTTCCAAAGACATTCAATACGATTATCAGTAGTGATTTCTTTCCCTTCTCTTCTTAGGTGAGCATCTACAAAATTATCTGCTTCGTTGTTTCTTTGAATAAGAAGAATATAAGAAGCAAGAACTTCACTAATTCTACGATTGGTTGCTATAATCTTTGGAGTTTGATGAAGGAAATTTTCAATTGAAGGTACATTCTTACACCAACCACGATGCTTATCTAAAATACAAGGTTTCTCTATGTGATTATAAAAGTTTTCTAAAATAGAACTATATGTATTATATTGTATCTGTTGCTTATCATAGGTATATTGAATATCTAGTTTAGTAAATCCATCATCAATCCAACAAAGCAAATCTGCAAGTGGTGATGTTGGAGTTGCTTGTAATTTTGGATGTTGTGAAAGAATAGAACCAAGTAAAGTAGAACCTGATCTGGGAAGACCAGAAAGAAAGAATAATGTTTTCATACACCAAAGATTACTTAGAATAAGTATAACACAAATTTTTTAAAATTACCTAATAATAATTTAAGTTGGAAATATAGGATCGGTAAATGTGAGTGCTACTGTATAAAAATATCCACTGGAAATAGATTTCCAATTAGTTCCACCTAAGAATGTAGTGACTGGAGTATTTCTATGTGTAGTATCATTGACTCCTAGTTGTGCCGAAGAATTTTGACCCCAAGTCCATAAAGTTCCATCAGTCTTCAGTGCTCCTGTGTAAAAAGCTCCACCGGAAATAGATTTCCAATTAGTTCCACCTAAGAATGTTGTGACTGGGGTACTTCTATTTGTACCAGCTCCAATATCATTAATTCCAAGACTTCCAAAACCATTATCACCCCAAGTCCATAAAGTTCCATCGGTCTTAATTGCAACAGTAAATTTATTTCCACAAGCAATTGATTTCCAATTAGTTCCACCTAAGAATGTTGTGACTGGAGTACTTCTAAATACAGTAGTATTATCTCCAAGTTGTGCAAAATTATTACGACCCCAAGACCATAATGTTCCATCAGTTTTAATTGCGACTGTGTGATAACCTTCACCAGCAATCGATTTCCAATTGGTTCCACCTAAGAATGTTGTGACTGGGGTGAGTCTATTTGTAGCAGTATTGTCTCCAAGTTGTCCAAAAGCATTAGAACCCCAAGACCATAATGTTCCATCAGTCTTTAATGTAGTGGTATAAAGACCTCCGGCAGCAATGGATTTCCAATTAGTTCCACCTAAGAATGTTGTGACTGGAGTACTTCTAAATACAGTAGTATTATCTCCAAGTTGTCCATCAAGATTAGTGCCCCAAGTCCATAAGGTTCCATCAGTCTTCAGTGCGACTGTATGAAAACCTCCAGCAGCAATGGATTTCCAATCACTTCCTCCTAAAAATGTAGTGACTGGAGTACATTTAACACTAGTAGGTCCTGAAACATTGATTCCAAGTTGTCCATTAACATTTTGTCCCCAAGCCCATAAGGTTCCATCTGTCTTTAGTGCGACTGCATGATAACCTCCACTAGCAATGGATTTCCAATTGGTTCCACCTAAGAATGTTGTGACTGGAGTACTTCTAGTTATAAAAGTACTATCTCCAAGTTGTGCCCAAGCATTAGAACCCCAAGTCCATAAGTTTCCCTCTCTAAAAGCATCGGCAGGTACAAAAACATCATCAAATGAATATACCAGTCCATCTTGAGTGTAGTTGTAAAAATTAGGCATTACAGAAGATCCCAGATATTATTGTTTAAATAAATCACAGGAGTATTCATCATATTACTCCATTTCTTAAAATAATCCAATATATCATTATTTATTACACCACCAATTGAAGTTAATCTTAAATATTGTCCATTCTCATCATTCTCCACAGAAACAAGAACTCCACATTTATCAGGTCTCATTTCTTCTGATATTAACTCTTGTGCCCAAGCACAAAAATATCCTTCACAAACCTTTGGTCTTGCCTTATGAACATCACATCCAGTTTCACACAAGAACTTACAGGACTTTCCACCACCAAACTCATAACCATATGCAGAACCTTTCATCCAAGTACAACAAGCAGTGCAATCTCCGCAAGATCTCATAAGTATTCCACCTCTCTAAAGTAGTGAGTATAAGGTTCATAATCACTCATACCTTTCTTTAAAGGAATTGGATGAATTTCTGCAATATAATCATTTTCAGTATATTCCATAAATGATTTTGCCTTTGCATTTTTATTAGTTCCAATCCAGAACTCCCTATCAAACCGATAATCGGTATTCAAATAATTGTGATCTAATAATTGAATGTAAGATGCATTTGCCCACCAGAAGTTTCCACAATAGCAACCAAGTCCAGTATTTTCTGTAATACTTCCGTCACTCCATAAAGTTGGTCCAAGTGGTTTAAATGTTTGTCCTACGCAGTCATAATCATTTAGATATTCCACACACTCTTTCCATTTATCAATTACAAAATATTCCATCATTAGTCTCCAAGAATTAGCAACAAGAGTTTCTTTGCTTGCACCTTTCATATGAAAATATAAAATCTTGTAATCTGGATTTTCATATGCAAAATTCTTGAGTGCTACAAGTGTTTCTGTTTCTTCTTTCCAATTACTATTATAAACTACCTTTGCTTTCTCTGGAACATTAAACAACTCTTGATCACCATTCACACCAATATGAATATAATCAGCAGCATCAATTAACCCAGTAGCATAAAGTCTATGAATTTGTTGTTGATATACAAAAGCACCCATACCAGACTGAAAGGTATGATAAAAAATTGCTATTTTCATAATGAAAACCTCTCTCCATCCATACCTTTAATTAAATCCAATCCAAGAACTGGAACATTTAAAATCTTATCTCTATCAATAAAGTGATAGAAAGTATGTTCTATATCAATTCCTGCTGTGAGTTGAATTGCTCTTTCCATATATTGAAAACTTCTTTCAAGAATATCAAAAATATCACCAAATAAAAACTTATCAAATGACCACAAACCAGTTACAATACTACCTTTACATCCATAAAGAAGTGAATAAATGTTTTCAATATCCTCAAATCTTTCCTCATAATCATAATATTTCATTACATACTTATTCATCAGGAACTTTGTTTCATAATCATTAATATCAAAATAATCATTCAATTTATATCTACCACTCAACTTGAATACTCTTGTTGCATCACTGAAGGCATTATGATCCATCATATGTTTTAAAACAATCTGCAAACATCTACACTCAAGCATAGATTTTACAAATGTAAATCTATCTGGGTCATTATGAACATTTTCATAAAGAGTTTTCATATATGGATCATCACCACATTCAATCAGTAAATCAGATTGTTCAATAAATTTCTGCTTATATTCTTCTTCAATAGGAGTTTCTGATCCCTCATAAATTAAAATATAAGCATCTGGAACTTTATCTTTAATTGATTGAATAGTATCTAATGTCTGTTGAAATCTTTCTTCTGTTGTAAATTCACTAATTTTTTCTGCATTGAAGTGATTAAGTGCAGAACCAACTAAAAACAAAAACTTATAATTCATAAGGAAGGCAAGAATAATTTGAAATGATTTTTTGATCTTCTAATACATTATTTACACGAGTTGTCCAAAGGTCTGGTATTTGCTCTTTGAACTTACTAATTCTAAAATAATGCCAAGTTGCTGGATATAAAGTTCCGTGCCCATAATGTCCATATGTACCAAGTTCCCAACAATTAATAATTGATCCAGGGTCTTTTTCATCATAACCAATTGGATACATAAGACGATAAGGCAAACCAATTTGATCTGCTCTCAACGAAAGAATTTGTGCAGTATCTATTTGAGTATCACCTTGACAAAAATAAGAAAAACAAGGTTTTCCAAGAATATTCCATCCAGTTTTACTTACAAATAGACAAGAAGCAGCAGCATATAAATGATTTATCATTTTTTGGTGAAAAATATTTTGAGCATTCCCAACAAAAGAATTATTTGATTTTGCCCATTCGTATGCCCACTCTAAATTTTTTTTATTGTGGGGAAGACAATCAATATCTAAAAAACAAACAACATCATCAGTTTCAGATTGCATCACAGAAGTCATAAACTTTCCGTGAGCAGTATAAACACTATCATATTCAGTAAAATCTTCACTATGATAAGTCACATCAATTCCAATATAATCACAGACTTTCTTATGATCTTCTATTAATTGTTCTGAAAGATTATTTGTATAAAATGTATAAAATTTCATTTATTTACAAACTCTCCAAATTCTTTAATAGGAGCATCCCAAGTTCTTGGTTTCTTTTGACGGAACAAATGGACATTATCTCCATACCACATAGATTTTCCAGTAGATGATGTCCATACATAATACTCCATAATCGGCACAAAGACACAAACTTCTTTGCCCAGTGATGCTGCTACATGAGCCACAAAACTACAAGATGTTACTACCATATCAAGGTTCTTAATAATAGAAAATGTATCGGCATATTCTCTACCTTTAACTGATAGTGATTGTTTGATTTCTGGATACTCATTAGCATCCTTATTATCAGTATAAGTCTGCAATGAATACAATGAATGTCCTTTGTTTCCAAGAACACTCATATAGTCTTTAAGTTCTACACTTCTAAAAGAATTTTGTTCAAATCCAGAACTAGATGCCCAGAACATTCCAATCTTATAATTAGTATCTTCATTCATCCATTCCCATTTCTTATCAAACTCTGGAAGTGTTTGTAGATAAGGTTCTGTTCCCAAATCTTCTAGTTTTAGATTGAGATAATAAGGAAGTGAAAGACCATAAACCCAACAGGCATCCTTTGGAAATTCTGGTTTATCATAAATGCATACAGCATCATAACCATTATAATTAAAAAGTTCTGCAAGTTCTTTTCTGGTTGAACTCCAGATTGGTTTCATTCCAAGTTCTTTAAGATGCTTCATAAACCGAACATGGACCACCTCATCACCAGCACCGCACTGATTGTCAATAATAATAGTTCTTCCGGGTGTAATAGTTCCATCCCACTTTTCACATTCTGGAAGTTTTTGATTTTTATATGCTTCTACTTCTCCTGCCTTGAGAAAGTGTTGAAGTCCGGTATGAATATCATCTTTTCGGAAATAATGTCCAGATAGATTATGATATGCCTTTCTTTCAATTTCTTCTGGTAGTTTTGTTTGAAGAAGATTAAATAAAAGTTTCTCCGACTTTTCCTTTTGATTAAGTGCCGAATATGCAAAGGTTTCTTCTAAAAGAAGTTCAGCATCTAATGGATTGACTTTTTTACATTTTTCAATTTGTGTTATGGATTTCTCTGGAATATTTGACTGATTATATGCATTAATCAGGTTTTTAGATGTTATATATTTTTCTTCTTTTGTTTTTGCTAATTTAAGTGACTTTTCTCCATACTCAATTGCTTTGGAGAAATTACGAAGTTCAAAGAAACACTTTGCAATTTCATCATATTGTTGAAATACCTGTGCCTGTTTTCCAAAGGCATCTAAAAGTTCAAAGGTTAATTGATGTTCATTAAAAGAATATAAGGTCTTTGCAACTAACTCAAGAGGGTTCATATTTTTTGGTTATTATATAGATTAATTATAACAGATATTAAATTCCTTGCAAATCGTCTGAAGTTTTAATAACTGCAGTTATTTGATAACCACAAGAAACTTGTTTCCAATTAGTTCCACCTGCAAATGTTGTGATTGGAGTTAATCTAGCATTAGAACCAGAAGCAGTAACATTGTTTCCTAGTTCCCCAGAAGATCCTGCACCCCAAGTCCATACAGATCCATCAGTTTTGATTGCTGAAACATGATAACCACCACAAGAAACTTGTTTCCAATTAGTTCCACCTGCAAATGTTGTGACAGGAGTAGATTTATCTGTTATTATATTAATACCTAACAATCCATTAGTACTACTTCCCCAAGTCCATAAAGTTCCATCAGTCTTGATTGCTGCAGAAAAAGCACTAATAATACTAGCAGAACCACAAGAAACTTGCTTCCAGTTATTTCCACCAGCAAATGTTGTGACTGGAGTACATCTAGCACTAATAATTGGTGCAACATTAATTCCAAGTTGTCCTTGCTGATTATTACCCCAAGTCCATAAAGATCCATCGGTCTTGATTGCTGCT
>Ga0114963_10003495_pt1 | contig 10736 bp, 6 predicted proteins | sample C_131016_EF_Meta_FD_87019 | JGI IMG/M metagenome (GOLD analysis project Ga0114963, IMG submission 87019) | Freshwater microbial communities from Lake Croche, Canada to study carbon cycling - C_131016_EF_MetaG | ecosystem: Environmental > Aquatic > Freshwater > Lake | place: Lake Croche, Canada...
AGATTTCATTAGAAGAAGCACAATTCTGGAATCTGCTGTACAGCGAGGGGATGGGGGAATTCTATTTTAGAAACGGATTACCCATCCCAGATCAGATTGGCTTTGAGGCTTTGGTCGACGCTTCTCTCCCAGTACAACAAGATCACCCCAACCCCACACCTCACCCTCAACGCGCATTGGTTCTGATTGGTGGAGGTAAAGACAGTGGCTTGGTTGCCGAGATTGCACAACACAGCGGAATTGAAAGCGAGGCCTTGTCGCTAGGTGATTCGCCTTGGATGGAATCCTCATCTCAAGCCTCACATCTCAAATTGCACCGCATTTCACGCCAAATAGATCCTCAACTTTTAGCTTTAAATGCAAAAGGCGCTTGGAATGGTCACGTGCCTATCTCAGCCTGTATTGCTGCGATAGCAGTCCTTGTGGCCCATGCAGGGGGGTTTACCGATGTTCTAGTGGGCAATGAAAGAGGGGCGGATGACTCCAATGTGGAGTGGAATGGTCGCTCCATCAACCATCAATGGAGTAAATCTTCATTGTTTGAAGGTCGATTTCAAGCTTGGTGTGATCAGCATGCCTTTGGCGCACCTCGCTATGCCAGCTTGCTGCGCCCTTTATCGGAAATTCGGATCGCGGCCGCCTTCGCACAATGCAAAAACCAGCACCCCGCTTTTACCTCCTGCAACCGTAATTTTCGGCTGAACCCTTTAGAACGCCCCTCCCGTTGGTGTGGACGATGTGCAAAATGTACTTTTGTTGCACTGATTCTCTCGCCCCATCTTTCAGACCAAGAGCTGCAGACAATTTTGGGCATGCCCGTTTTGTCCCAAGACCATAATGCGCAACATCTAGAGGCGCTGCTAGGTTTGAGCGATGTAAAACCTTGGGACTGTGTAGGAACCGCAAAAGAATGCTGGCTATCATTGCTGCAACTTCAACAGCAAGGACGCTTACCTGAAGCACTGAGCGATCTGGCTGCGCGGGCCCCAACCGAATACACGGGATCTGGATTGACCAAAGCGTGGGAAGAAGAATGGGCCCTTCGCCCCAGCCCGCTTCTCTCTTCGCAATGGCACCACTGTCTTCATGCGTATCTCGAATCTCATTAATCAACCCATCGTGATCGTGGGGGCCGGACGCGAAGGCCTGGCAACGATGAAGTTGCTCCATGACCATGGTCATCGTGCTGAGATACTCGTACTAGGAGATCAGCCCACTGAAGCGCTCCCCTACGGAGCTAAAAACATCGATGCGGAAACCCTATCCGATACCCTAACTTCAGACCATATTGTCATTCGCTCCCCCGGGTTTTCACCTCACCACCCTCTTCGGGTGTTGATTGATCAAAGTAACGCTCATCAAACTACGGCAACACGCCTGATGCTGGCAGAACTCAATGCCGCTGAGATTTCGGTCATTGGAGTCACGGCCTCTAAGGGAAAAAGCACGACGAGTAGCTTGCTCACGAGGATGCTGATTGAATCAGGGCAACCGACACAGCTTGTGGGGAATATCGGGATTCCCGCGCTTTCGGCTTTGGGGGAGATCCTGGATACAAGGCCTCTCGTGGTGATGGAAATGTCTAGCTACCAATGTGACGACTTAATGCCCGGGGAGGGGCCGTCCCATGTGGTGTTTGGTCGATTGTTTCCAGAACATTTAGATTGGCATGGCAGCCTTGCGCACTACTATAAGGCCAAGACTCAACTCCTTCTTTCAATGCCTTCAGGCGGGCGTGCTTGGATGGATCACCATGCCATCCACACACTGCGTTCAATGCATCTTGTTGCAGGGCTGGAGCGCACAGACATCCACCTCACCGAAGTGAACTTGCCTTCCGGATATCATTTTACAAAGGGCATTTTCTTTCAAGGTAAAGACCGTATTTGCACCGATCACAGCATGCTTATCCCGGGTCAACATAATCGCGAGAACGCCTGCTTGGCCTATGCGGCTGCGCATGAACTGGGTTGCGATCAGGCTGCGTTTGAACGCACGATCAGCCGGTTTTCAGGCTTACCTTATCGTTTAGAGCGAGAGGGCATTCATGCCGGCATTGATTGGATCAACGATAGTATTTCTACCGCCCCTGAAGCCGCTTGCGCTGCTTTAGAGGCATTTGGAATAGGCGGAACCTACACCCTAATCGTTGGCGGCCAAGATAGAGGATATGACTACCTTCCATTGATCCAATCCCTTTCTTTGTATCAGGTTCAGCAGGTCATTCTTCTCCCAGAAAGTGGGCCGACTATTGGACAACTCAGCCAAGCACATCCGAACCCGTCTTCCTGCTCCGTATCCAGCCAATTTCATACCGTGAGTTCATTGGCCGAGGCAGTAAAGCTTGCGGCAGACCTGACGCCTGAAGGGCAACGTTGTGTGTTTTCTCCGGCTGCGCCTTCTTACCACGCCTGGAGCGGGTTTGAGGCCCGAGGTCAAGATTTCAGAAACTTCATCCAAGATCTCACAGAGATGAAACGTAGCTGAGTTAACGTGGTCCATTAAGCAGCTTTATTATTGGACTGGTATTGGCATGTTGCACGTTACAGGGGTATCTAAATCCTTTTCTGGCCCTATGGGCCAAAAAACCTTAGATAACCTTAACCTTACACTTCTCCCCGGCGAATATGTCGCGATTGTGGGCGCTCCTGGTTCGGGTAAATCAACCCTATTGAATGTGTTGGGTGGATTGCTGCGACCCGATAGTGGCCAGATTCGCATTGAACAGGCTTGCCTTGAGTGTTTATCCGATGCAGAAATCACACTCATCAGAAAGCAGCGCATTGGGTTTATCTTTCAAGCTTTTCACCTGCTTCCTCATCTGAGTGCGGGACTCAATATTGCCCTCCCCTTACAACTGGACGGTGTGGCACGTTCTGATGCTCTGATACGCGCACAGGAGTTAATGGATCAAATTGGCTTAGGCGATCAGATGTCCGCCCTTCCGAGCGAACTTTCTACTGGTCAAATTCATCGCATCTCTGTTGCAAGAGCATTTGCCCATCGCCCCGCCGTCGTATTTGCTGATGAGCCCACAGGCGGGTTGGAACATCAAGTTGGATCTAAAATCCTAGAGGTATTACGCGAACAAATTGTGCTTAATCAAGCCAGCGCTGTTTTGGTGACATCCTCATTCGAGACTGCAAAAACAGCGGATCGCATTCTGGTTTTAGAAAACGGGCAGCTTTATCCATTTGAGGATTAGATAGGATAATCTGTCACACAGATTGACTCTCACCCTCAAAGGTTCAACTTGACGCTCTCGTCCCCCCCTCCTTCAGCCATTCAAGCCCCCCGCCCCTTAAAAAAACCGTATCAGCACCTTTCCCCCTTTGGGAGTAGAGAAGACCCCTATCATTGGCTACGGGATGATTCCCGAGAAGATCCTGAAGTACGGGCACATCTTGAAGCAGAGAACGCCTACTTTGAGGCGCATCGCGCCCAATTCAAAACCATAGAAGACACCTTGTATAACGAGATGCTAGGGCGCATTGAAGAAGACGACAGCAGCCCTCCTTCTTGCTGGCATGGCGATTGGTATTACAGCGTGACCCATAAAGGCCAAGCGCACGCGATTGAAATGCGTAAGCGAGGGAGTTTAGATGCTCCCGAGGAAGTCTTGCTCGATCCCAATCAACGTGGGGCAGGATTGCCTTTTTACGAAATAGGTCATTGGACCGTCAGTAGCAATGGTCGCTATCTGGCTTGGGCTGAAGATACCGTGGGGAGACGGCAATACACGATTCGTTTCCGAGATCTTATTCTGGGTAAAGATCTTCCCGATTCGATTCCGAACTGCGGAAGTAGCTTAGCGTTTGCCAGTGATGGATTGACGCTTTTGTATGTTCGGAATGAACCCACAACATTAAGAAGCTACCGAGTGATGCGGCATGTGCTTGGGGGAAGAGGGGATCGCGACAGGGTGGCTTATGAAGAGGTAGACGAATCTTTTTATACCGATGTTCAATTGTCGACATCCGAACGCTTCTTGATGATTTGTTTATCCAGTACGGTCAGCGATGAAGTGCGCGTTATTCCGGCCAACAATCCGCGGATTCGTCCCAAAGTGATTGCGCCGCGTTGCCGTGATGTGCATTACGAAGCGGATCATATGGGACAGTGCTGGATCATCCGTACCGACTGGCGTGCCCCAGATGGTCGTTTGATGGCTGTACCCGAGTGGCAGATTGGATCGCGCCATCAATGGCAAACATTACTCCCCGCCCAACGGGGTTTAATGCTGGAAAGTTTTGAGCTCTTTCGAGATGGGATTGCATTAGAGGAACGCATCAAGGGTACCAGTCGCATTCGTTTACTCAATTGGGCGCTTGAGGCGGTTCATCAGATTGAGCCACAAGACGAGGCCGGCACACTTGCACTCGATTCCAATCCCGACCCTAAGAGCCAACGCCTGCGTTACAGCTATTCCTCTTTAGTCACTCCCGATCAAATCCGTGAGTATGATTTGGTCTCTCAAGAAGATGTCTTACTGAAATCTCAAGTTCTCCCTTCAGGATATGAGCGTTCTGACTATCAGGCATTACGGTTGTGGGCTCCGGCTCGGGATGGCGCGCAGATCCCCATTACGCTTTTAAGTCGGGCTGATCATCCTCAAGATGGAACGGGGGCGCTGCTGGTCTATGGCTATGGCGCGTATGGTTACACTATTGATCCAGACTTCAGAGTGAGCGCGCTGTCGTTGGCAGACAGAGGTGTGGCCTTCGCTATTCTGCACATTCGAGGAGGCGAAGATTTAGGCCGCCATTGGTATGACAATGGTCGCATGATGAATAAGGTCAATTCATTTTATGACTTTATTGATGCGACTGAATGGCTGGTGCAGCAAGGTTGGGCGGCACCACACCGTGTGTGTGCAGAAGGCGGAAGCGCAGGGGGCTTATTGATGGGCGCAGTCGCCAATCTGCGACCGGACCTGTATCGCGCAATGATTCTTCAAGTGCCTTTCTTAGATTGTTTGAGCACGATGGAAGATGCTTCACTTCCGTTAACCACCAATGAATATGATGAGTGGGGGAACCCTGAAAAGTCCCATCACTACTTATCCATTAAAAACTGGAGCCCTTACGATAATATTCGGGCCACCGATTACCCACAAATGTTCGCAACAACGGGATTGCATGATTCGCAGGTGCAATATTGGGAGCCGGTGAAATGGATCGCGAAACTCCGTGAGCTTAAAACGGATCCTTACCCTGCCCTGCTCCATGTCGATCTCACTGCCGGTCATGGCGGCCCTTCAGGTCGCTATGCACGTCTGCGCGAAATTGCCACCGACTACGCCTTTGCCCTGCACTGCCTCACTTAGAACGAAGAAAGCGGGAATTGGGTAATGGCCTGGCCACCTTGGGTCAGAGTGGCCAGTAGGCCTTCGTTCTCGGAAAGAATATGAAGCGCAAAAAAATGGGCCGTCTGAATTTTGGATTGATAGAACACGCGATCACCCGCGTTAGCCAAAATACGCTCTGAAGCACTATGCGCTGCTTTGGCCATCATGGCTCCGGCGATCACATTCCCGGTGAGTTTGAGATAGGGCCAGGCCCCCGCAAAGATCTCAGGATGCCTTGAGCGATCGCTGCTGGTGGCCACGACCCACTCTGTTGCAGACTTTAATATTTGCAGAGCGTGATGCGCACGATCGTAAATGACTTGAAGCACTTGATCGTCTGATTTAAATCGCGTGAGCTCGGCTTCTAGTTCTGCAAGTAAAGCAAAGAGGGCTTGCCCTTGATCACGCATTACTTTGCGGCCGATCAAATCATTACACTGAATGCCCGTTGTACCCTCATAAATCGAAGTAATGCGCGCGTCTCGCAAAAACTGTGCAGCGCCAGTCTCTTCGATATAACCCATGCCACCATGCACCTGAATGCCCAGAGAAGCAACATTCACTGCCATCTCGGTATTCCACGCCTTAATCACAGGAATCAACACATCCACTCGTGATTGATACGCCGTACGGGTCTGGGTGTCAGGATGATGCGCAGCCAAATCCAAATACAGCGAGCTCTGATAGGCCATGGCGCGGCCCGCTTCTACATGCGCACGCATCGTGAGCAGCATTCTGCGCACATCAGGATGGCCCAGGATGGGGGTGCGTTGCGTGGGGGCGGCCCCAATTGGGGTTCCTTGCACGCGATCCTGCGCATAGCGAAGCGCATGTTGATACGCGGCTTCTGCGAGACCAACCCCCTCCATTCCAACCGAAAACCGGGCCGCATTCATCATGATGAACATGTATTCCAAACCACGGTTTTCTTGGCCCACCAGGTAACCGATAGCGCCCCCTTGATCACCATAAGCCATGACACAGGTAGGGCTCGCGTGAATGCCTAATTTATGTTCAAGGGAAACACAGTGCACATCGTTTCTTGCACCCAGCGAACCCTCCTCATTCACCAAAAACTTAGGAACAAGAAAGAGTGAAATCCCTTTTACGCCGGGGGGGGCATCTGGTGTGCGCGCCAGCACAAGATGAATAATATTGGAGGTGAAATCCTGTTCGCCATAGGTGATGTATATCTTCTGGCCCTGAAGCAAATAGTGATCCCCGTTGGGAATCGCTTTGGTGCGCAGCGCTGCCAAGTCCGAACCCGCTTGTGGTTCAGTGAGGTTCATGGTGCCTGCCCATTCACCGCTTACCATACGAGGCAGATACTGTTGCTTGATCTGCTCTGATCCTGCGATGTGAATGGCTTCTATGGCACCTTGTGTGAGTAAGGGGCACAGCGTAAACGCTACATTACTCCCATGCCACATTTCACTGACGGGCGTTCCGATGGCTCGCGGTAATCCTTGGCCATCGAATTCTTGGGGTGTCGCGATACTATTCCAGCCCGCTGCTACAAATTGTTGGTAAGCCTCTTTGAATCCTGGTGGAGTGGTGACAGTACCATCAGGATTTCGTATCGACCCCACACGATCTCCTATTGCATTCAGGGGGGACAACACCCCCTCAGCAAAGCGAGCAGCCTCATCGAGAATTTGGTCCAATAATTCGGGGGTGATATCCGCCCATTGCGGCAATTCTGCCAAGCGCTCCAGCCCCACGAGCTCATGAACTAGAAAACGCATCTCCTTTAAAGGAGCGCGATACGCACTCATTTCAAAGCCTCAATGCAGGGGCTTGTAGCCATCACAGTGCTGCCGTGAGCTCCGGAACAGCCTGAAAAAGATCAGCCACCAAACCATAATCTGCCACCTGGAAGATCGGAGCATCGGGGTCTTTATTGATTGCCACAATCACTTTACTGTCTTTCATTCCAGCCAAATGTTGTACCGCTCCTGAAATACCCACAGCAATGTACAACTCCGGTGCAACAATTTTTCCGGTTTGCCCCACTTGATAATCATTGGGCACATAACCCGCATCCACAGCTGCACGTGAGGCGCCAATCGCTGCACCTAACTTATCGGCTAGGGTTTCCAGCATTTTAAAGTTCTCACCACTTTGTAAGCCGCGCCCACCGGATACCACTACGCGGGCACCTGCCAATTCCGGGCGATCAGAGCTTGCAAGATCACGGGATTGAAACTGAGAAAGCCCTAATGCGGGTAACGCTTCAACTGAAACCACGCTTGCGGAACCACCTTGTGAGGCAGCCGCTTCAAATGAGGTGGGGCGCACACTCAATAACTTCTTGGCTTCCAATGACTGAACCTTGGCTAAGGCATTGCCCGCATAAATAGGACGGACAAAGGTATCGTTTGATTCTATCTTCAGCACGTCAGTAATCGGGGCGACGTCCAGCAAGGCCGCCACACGGGGTAAGAGATTTCTTCCGAATACCGTTGCGGGGGCAATGATGGTTGTAAATTCAGCCGCTAAGTGATGAATTAATGCGGCCAACTCTTCAGCAAGTTGTTCGGCGTAATGCGGTGCATCGACATGCAAAACCTGATGCACGCCTACAATGTGCGTGGCCTCTTGGGCAGCTGAAGATGCGTTATGTCCCGCAACCAATAGGCTGATGGGCTCATTGAATTGCTGGGCCGCTGCGACTGTATTGAAGGTACTGGCTCGCAACACCTGGTTGGAATGTTCTGCAATGACTAAAGTCGCCATCAAATCACCTTTGCTTCGTTACGCAGTTTTTCAACGAGTTCGTTCACACTGTTGACCACAATACCCGCCTTACGAACGGGTGGATCCGACACCAGCAAGGTCTTAATTCTTGGACTGGGATCAACACCCAGATCATTTGGCGTGAGGGTCTCAATGGTCTTTTTCTTCGCCTTCATGATATTGGGCAAAGTGGCATAGCGCGGGGTGTTCAAGCGCAAATCTGCCGTCACAATGACAGGCAAGGTGGCTTGTATCGTCTCAAGGCCACCATCGATTTCACGTGTCACTGTTGCGAGATCGCCCGTAATCTCTAACTTGAAGGCATTTGTGGCTTGTGCCCATCCCAATAAGGCCGAAAGCATTTGGCCAGTTTGATTGGCATCGTCATCAATCGCTTGTTTGCCCAGCAAGACTAATCGAGGCTGCTCTTTCTCAACATAACGCTTTAAGCATTGAGCAACTGCAAGAGGCTGCAATTCAGCATCAGTCTCAATTAACACAGCACGATCCGCGCCCACGGCCAACGCCGTTCGCAAAATATCTTGGCAGGCTTGGGTACCCAGCGTGACCGCAATCACTTCCGATACCACCCCCGCCTCTTTCAGGCGAACCGCTTCTTCTAGTGCGATTTCATCAAACGGATTCATCGACATTTTGACGTTGGCGGTTTCAACTCCCGATCCATCCGTCTTCACGCGAATCTTAACGTTGTAATCCACCACGCGTTTTACTGCGACGACGACTTTCATTCCTGCTCCTGAAAACCTATTGGCTAACCTATTATTTTACCTAAAAGCTGGCGCAGAAAGACTCAAATTTGGCCTTAGGAAGGGGCTTGGAATACAGGTAACCCTGAATAAAGTCGCAGCCTGCCGCCTCCAGCAGCTGCTTTTGCTTCAAATGTTCAATGCCTTCAGCCACCACATCAAATTGAAACTCATGTCCCAAATGAATAATTGCAGAACACACGCGAAGCTTCTGAGCCGAGTCCTCAATGTTGTCTACAAAGACCTTATCAATCTTAATGGCATCTAATGGGAGTGACTCTAGACGGCTAAAAGAGGAGTATCCCGTTCCAAAATCATCTAGCGCGATCAGAAAACCTAATGCCTTCAGTTCAGTTAGTAAACTTAAGATTTGGTCATCGACATCTAACAAGGAGTCTTCAGTGATTTCAAGTTTGATCCCACCCTTTGGAATCTTTAATGACTGAAAGAACGCCAAGGTCTCTGCATGGTGACGGACACCCCAAGCTAAATAGGAAGGAGGAATATTGACGCTAATTTCAAATTCAGGATGAATACGCGATCGCCATTCGGTTACGGTGCGCGCCGCATCCCTAAGACAGAATTGCGTTAACTGAGTCATATAACCTTGGGATTCAAGCAAGGATAAGAAAGATCCTGGAAACAACAGTCCCCGCTCAGGATGGTTCCATCTCACGAGGGCTTCAGCTTTATACACCTCGGCACCGTTCAAACTAACGATAGGTTGATAAAAGAGCTCGAACTCATGTTGATCAAAAGCCTGATTAAACGAACTCACCAACTCTTTTTTGTTTGAAATCAACTCTTCAATATCATTGCTAAACCAAAGCGCCTGTTTATTGAGGTTCATATTGTGCGCGTAGAGCATTGCTTTATTGGCTCTGCTCGTCAGATCCTGCGCAGTCAAACCCATAGACGGCCAACACACCACACCCGCATAGAAGTTAAGGGCAGCCAAACCCGCATCCAGAGGGAGTGAGGCGGAAAGCGCTTTTAATTGTTTGTTCAGCGATTGAAGAAACTCTTCATGGGAATGACCTATTTTGACTACCCCAATAAATTCCCACTTGCTGCTGCGACCAATCAGATCAGGTAGAAATAAATTTTTCATGCGGGCAATCAGAACAGAAAGCACTTTTTCGCTCTCATGAAACATCTCAGAATTCAGCATTAATCCTGAAGAGGGAAATCGAATGCTGATCACGGCAACAGGCTGATTGACGGAACCTTGATTAAGTTCCTCAGTGAGCTTTTCGTGAAAACCTGCCAGATTTAAAAGCCCTGAGTCTGAATCGGTACGCTGAGCAATGTCCCTTTCTTTTTGGGTGTTTTTAAGATCAGACTCCAGTCCATAGGTCAGAGATTGAAGGCCATTTAAAACATACGAAGCCGTTTGCGTGACCCGCAGATTATTGCGCGTTAGGGCCTGCAAACTGGCCAGGCAGATGAGCCCGGTAGAGAGCATTCGGGTTGCGACTCTAAATTCGATTTCATTTCCATGTGTTAAAAACACAAAGGCCGCCATACCCAAAACCAATAAGCTTGCGGGTAATGCCAATTGAGGCGCGATGATGATGTGCAGAAAAAAAATAATCGCGGGCAGAAAATATAAAGGATAAACGCCGTTGAACCCGACCGTGATCACGGTCAACGCAAGAATGGATAGGGTGACGGCAAGCGATACTTGTTTTGAAAGTGATTGATGCCTCCAGAGATAGGCTGAGATGGACAACAATACCGCAACCGAGAGGAATGAAGCGACGGGGCTAGGGACTTCGTTCAGCTCTAAGAGATAGCCGTAAGCAGCGATCATAAATAAACATATCGCCGTGACGAATGAAACTAGTGAGATGAGTTTAGCGGGAAGTTGCGCCTCAGCCCGTTTG
>Ga0114963_10003500_pt1 | contig 10731 bp, 10 predicted proteins | sample C_131016_EF_Meta_FD_87019 | JGI IMG/M metagenome (GOLD analysis project Ga0114963, IMG submission 87019) | Freshwater microbial communities from Lake Croche, Canada to study carbon cycling - C_131016_EF_MetaG | ecosystem: Environmental > Aquatic > Freshwater > Lake | place: Lake Croche, Canada...
CTCCTACATTGGCACCTAAATTAACAGCTGAGCGCCAAGCGTAGTAAGACTGAGGATATTTAACAATAGTTTGCTTGAAAAATTGCTCTGAGCGCTGATTGTTGCCTTGTTGTTTGAACCATTTGCCCAACCAATAACTTGCCTTAGGTGCTTCTGAACTAGTTGAATTTTGATTCAAGATAGTCGTTGCCCAAGCAATGGCATTCTTTAAATCTCCCTTTTGAGAGAAACGAAAGGCTATTTTCCAACGATATTCACTAGCAGGATCACTCTCAGGATATTTTTTGAGCAGAGTTTGATAGGTATCACTAGCAGATTTTTGATTTCCCAGTTTTTCTAGAATTTGCGCCTTTTCTTGGAGTGCTTGGGCAGATTCTTGTGGATATTGAGCTATCAGTATATCTAAATAACCTATTGCCTCTTGACTGTGAGAGAGCTGAGATAACCGAAGTAAAGCTCTTGGAGCTTCTTCTGATTTGGGAAAAGTCTTAACTAATTTTAGATATTGGGCCTTGGCGGCTTCTTTTTTATTGCTTAACTGCAAGCTTCTAGAGAGGCGATAGAGATTGGTAGGATTTTTTGTAGCTTTGCCATATGCCAAAATTGCCTTTTGATAATCTGGCTGCCGCCAATAACCTGTGGCAATATTGTCCCAGTCTTTTGCTGTGAGCTGATTTGAATATTGTTTGATTAAAGTATTGCCAATTTGGACTGAAGCATTTGGATTAGAGTCAGCTAAAATTCTCAGAAGATTCGGTTGGTTTGGGTTTTGCTTTAGACGATCTCGCAGAATATCTCCAGTCAGTGGATATTCGGGATATTGGCTGATTGCCTGATCTCCGTATTTGGGATCAATGGCATTTAATCTATAGAGTGCTTCAGCTTCGATTGGGCTATTTTTATAGGTTTTAGCCACCTTTTCCCAAATATCCGAGGCACTTTTGAGCTCATTAGTTAATTGAAGAGCGCGGCCTTGCTTGAGCCAAATATAGGGCTGCATAGTTGAGTAATCTTGTTCAAGTCCATTTAACTGCTTGAGCGCTTGACCACCTTGGTATTTTTTTAACAAACTCATCGCTAAAAGATAACGCGCCCTGCTTCTTTCTAGAGAATTAGTTGAAGAATTGGCCAATTGAGACAGTTGAGGATCATCTATTTTTGGAGCAGGGGCGGCAAGATCTTCTGCGGTGATAGGAACATTAGAGCGCGATGACAAATGCCAAGCAATAGCAATACCTAGTAAAACAATTAACCCTGCAGGGACTAAAAATAAAGCCTTGGAAAACTTACCAGAAATTTTAAACAAGATGAATTCTCCCGAGTTAACTTTTCAAAAATTTGAAAGTTATATTTGACTGCTGAGCCCATATCTACCTAATGTTGAGCAAATTCCCAACATAAGTATTATAGGTTAATCCCATTTGATCTTTTTGGAGAGAACCACAAAATTTGCTAGACTAGTCAATAAGACAAGCATTTAGCTCAAAAGCTAGAATAAATGATCTTAGAAAGAGTGGGGCTAGCCCGCTTTTTTTATTGCTCAGGTTTGGCCTTTTCTTTTCAATGTGATTACAATGACGCATCCTATAATTCCGCAAATTATAGAATTAGCAGAGCCTATAGCTAAAAGACTCAATCTAGAAATCGTAGATGTTGTATTTCAGAGCAACAAACGACCGGCTATATTGCGCATTAATATTCGTAACTCTGCTCAAGAAACAGGACTTAACGATTGTGAACAGATGAGCCGAGCGCTAGAAGAAATTCTAGATCAGCAAGTGACAATACCTGAGGCCTATGTTCTGGAAATTTCCAGCCCAGGAGTTTCAAAATTGTTATCCAGCGAGCGAGACTTTATTTCCTTTAGAGGTTTTGCTGTCCTTGTGACCACCACCGATGAAAACCACCTGCAATGGCGAGGAACCTTACAGAAGAGGGATTCCCAAAAGCTTTACCTCAACCAAAAAGGACGTATAGTTGAAATTCCAGTGCAGATTATTGAATCGGTAGAACTTACTAACTAAAAATACTAATAAATATACAAGGAGTTCCCAATGTCTCTTATAACCCTACCAGGCCTAAGGACGATGATAGATGAAATAAGTCATCTTTATAATAATCTTCCTAAATCAGCAGTAGCTGAGGCACTTAGAGAGGCTCTTTTAAAAGGTTATCAACGCTATCGCCGCTCACAGGGTACTGGACACCAATTCCAAGAAGACTATTTTGACAATTTTGAAGTTCAACTAGACATGGAAGAAGAAGGATTTCGTGTTCTGGCAATGAAGAAAATAGTAGAAAATGTCGTAAATAGTGATCATGAAATTTCCCTAGAAGAAGTACTCGATATTGCCAAAGAGGCCCAGGCTCAATTAGGCGATGAAGTTGTCTCAGACGTAACTCCCAGCCAGAAAGAATTTGGTCGTATGGCAGCAATGCAGACCAAACAAGTCTTGCTTCAACAATTGCGCGATCAGCAGCGCAAAATGATCCAAGAGGAATTTTCTGAATTGCAAGAGACTGTCTTGCAAGCTAGAGTGATTCGCTTTGAGAAACAAAATGTAATTATGGCAGTGCAAAGTGCCTATGGACAGGCTGAAGTTGAAGCAGAACTACCCAAAAAAGAACAACTACCCAACGACAACTATCGAACCAATTCAACTTTGAAAGTTTACCTCAAGAAAGTTCGCGAAGGTTCACAAAAAGGTCCGCAGTTAATTGTCTCTAGAGCAGCAGCAGGACTGGTTGTAGAACTCTTTACCATTGAGGTTCCAGAAATTGAAGAAGAGATAGTTCGGATCATCGCAGTTTCTAGAGAGGCCAATCCTCCCTCTTTTCGACCAGGTCCGAGAACTAAAATTGCAGTTGATACCTTAGAAAGAGATGTAGATCCAGTTGGAGCATGTATTGGAGCTAGAGGCTCTAGAATCCAGGCGGTTGTCAATGAGCTCAAGGGCGAAAAAATCGATGTAATACGTTGGTCACCAGATCCGGCTACCTATATTGCCAATTCTCTCTCTCCGGCCAAAATCGATCAGGTAATCCTAGTCAATGGGGAAGAACGCCAAGCTTTGGTCTTAGTGGGGGAAAATCAGCTCAGTTTGGCTATTGGCAAAGAGGGACAAAATGTCCGTCTAGCAGCCCGTTTGACTGGTTGGAAAATTGATATTAAAGAAACTAAACAATATAAAGCAGAGCAGGAAGAAAAAACCCCTAGTGAACCAACCCAAGATAGTTAAAATTGCATGTTGCCTAACTATCGCCGTTGTGTTAGCTGTCATAAGATAGCACCCAAGCAAGAGTTTTGGCGCATTGTCAGGCTCGCTGGCTCTAGCAAGCAAATTGAATTAGATCAAGGGATGGGCCGATCAGCTTACATTTGCCGTTGCTTGGACTGTCTAAAAAATGCCAAAAACAAAAACAGACTGGGACGCACACTAAAGGCTCAGATCTCTGAAGAAATATTCAAGATACTGAGTGATCGCTTAAAGAGCAACGGAAATTAGGGGAGAAGGATTTGCTTGAGAGCTTGCTCTAAATCTGGGTAATTATAGGTAAAACCAGTATCTAATGTTCTTTTCGGTAAGACCTTTTGTCCTTGCAGGACAACTTGGGCCCCTTCACCTAAAAGTAGGTCCATAGCAATACTTGGTACCGGAAGCCAGCAAGGTCTATTGAGCACTTTAGCCAAGGTTTCACAAAACTGGAACATTTTGACTGGATTAGGGGCAGTGGCATTGTAACAGCCCTCCATTTCGCGATGATCTAAGGTGAAAATAATCAAATTAACCAGATCTAGAATATGTATCCAGGAAAACCATTGAGTTCCAGTTCCAATAGGCCCGCCTGCAAAAAACTCAAAAGCTGGCAGCATTCTCCCTAAAGCCCCTCCACCAGAACCCAAGACAATGCCAAATCTTAAAATAGCTACTCTGGTGCCAAAATTGCTTGCTTGCTTTGCCTCGGCTTCCCACAATTGGCAAACTTGAGAGAGAAAATCACCCTCAGCAGGACCACTATTTTCATCAAAAGTCTCATTTTGGCTGCTGCCATAGTAACCTATAGCCGAAGCATTGATCAAAATTTTGGGTTTAGAACTAGCTTTAGCAATGGCTTCTACAATTTTTTGGGTGCCTATTTGACGGCTTTGCAAAATCTTTTGTTTATACTGATTACTCCAACGATCTGCTATTGGCTCTCCAGCTAGGTTAATTACAGCATCACAGCCATCAAGGCTATCTTGCCAAGAACCACTTTGAGTTGCTACATAAGAGACAATTTCAAGATTTTTATTGGGATAAAGATTGCGCGCACGCTCTGGATTTCTAACTAGAAGTAATAAAGAATGATTGGCTTCAAGTAGCTTATCTACCAGAACTCTTGCGATAAACCCAGTAGCTCCAGTGATGGCGATTTTCATTTGTCTTTGTACTCCATTCCATTGAACTGGGCATAGCGGGTCATAAAGCGCATGAATCTTTCCCAATCAGAATCACTATCTATGGGAAAGCCGCATTCTACTTTCTGGGTTTCATCGCCTTCTTCTCCCTTGAAGATAAACTTCATACTAGAGGGAGTCACGATAATTTGACCTTCCTCATCAGTCAACCTCAAATCCCCGTAGGTTTTTCCCGTAAAGCTCTTAAATTTTTCTATTGCCTTGATCCTGCTAAAGAACATCACTACGTTTCGCTGCCCGGTAGCTTTATTTCGTCTGAGGCTGACATTTTCCAGCTCCTCATTGATACCAACGTAAAATTCTATAGAAGGATTTGACATTTAAAGTTTTTAGGTTTTTTGTAATATATATTGATTATATATTGCTGATACTCTGTCTTAATAAAGAACAAGCGCTCTGAACAATCGGTGATAATACAGACGCTTGCTCCAAAGATAAAAAGATAATTAGTAAACTTAGATTTACTCGGCTTAGCCTTTTTGGACTTTGAGGATGAGAAATCCAAGGGCTAAACCCGCAAATACGATCCCAGCGCTGATAATAGCGCCATTGAATAACATGCTTTCTGCAGACATTTTCTGAATTTTCCTTAAATTTATTATGAACAATCTTAGGATATTGTAAGGCCTAAAGAACATGAATGAACTTCCACATTTAGCACTGACAATTGGCGATCCCGCTGGGATAGGACCCGAAATTACCCTCAAAGCTTTGCTCAATCCTCTAGTGCAATCAAGCTGCCAAATTACTATATTTGGCTCTCAAAAAGTACTAGAAGATACCTATCAAGACAATCGCCATAGCTTTAATATGCTTGATCCGGCTAATTTAAAGATAATTGATACTCCCTTGAAAGAGAGAATTACTCCTGGTCAAGGCAATCAAGCAACTGGAGATGCCAGTTTCAAATATTTAGATTCTGCTATAGAGCAAACTTTGCAAGGCAATTTTAGTGGTATTGTGACCAATCCAATTTCTAAATTGTTTTGGCATATGGCAGGACACAAATATCCTGGACAGACGGAGGTTCTGGCTCAAAAAGCAGCGATCAACGACTATGGCATGCTCTTTGTAGCTAAATCCCCCAATAGCAACTGGATCTGGCGTACACTTTTAGCTACCACTCATATCCCTCTTGCCCAGGTTCCTTCAACCCTGACCCCAGAGCTAATTAGTACTAAACTTCGACTCTTGATCAAATCATTGAGAGAGGATTTTGCAATAGATGCTCCTCGTATTGCAATTGCCGGGATCAATCCTCACAGTGGTGAAGGTGGCAAATTAGGCAGCGAAGAGCAAAATTGGCTAATTCCCTTACTTGAGAAAGAGCGTTCAATCCATTCATCAATCGAGATAATCGGACCTGTTGCCCCTGATACCCTCTGGATCAATGCTGGCAGAGCCTGGCTAGAACAAGCAGGAAAATCATCAGCTGCTGATGCCTACCTCGCTCTTTATCACGACCAGGGATTGATCCCGGTTAAGTTATTAGCTTTTGATCTAGCTGTTAACACTACCATTGGACTACCTTTTGTCAGAACATCTCCCGATCATGGAACTGCTTTTGATATTGCCGGAAAAGGCACAGCCCAAAGCCAGAGCTTGGAAGAAGCTATTTTACTGGCAGCCCAATTGAGTCAAGTTCGGAAAACCACACTTATCAAGGTGTTGCCATAGGGGGTCATTTTGAGCTAGATTAGCACTCATAAGGCTAGAGTGCTAAAAAAATTTAGGAGGATGTAAATATGGCAACAGTTACTATCAATGTGACTACTGTTAAACCCTTAGGTGATCGCGTATTTGTTAAAGTCAGCCCTGCTGAAGAAAAAACTGCTGGTGGAATCTTGCTTCCTGATAACGCTAAAGAAAAGCCCCAAGTAGGAGAAGTTGTCTCCGTAGGCCCTGGAAAACGCAAAGACGATGGCGCTTATGCTCCATTAGAAGTGAAAGTTGGCGATAGCGTTCTCTATTCTAAGTATGCTGGAACTGAAGTAAAACTAGCTGGCGAAGACTATGTCTTGCTCTCTGAGAAAGATATTCTCGCTGTTGTTAACTAATATTTTAAGGAGAAACAAATAATGGCTAAGTATATAATCTACAATGACGAGGCACGCCGCGCTCTGGAAAAAGGTATTGACATTCTAGCTGAGGCTGTTGCTGTCACCTTGGGACCCAAAGGTCGCAACGTAGTACTTGAAAAGAAATTTGGCGCTCCTCAAATCGTCAATGACGGTGTGACTATTGCTAAAGAAATTGAATTAGAAGATCACGTAGAAAATACAGGAGTATCTCTAATTCGTCAGGCCGCTTCTAAAACCAATGATGTTGCTGGAGATGGTACTACCACTGCTACAGTATTGGCTCATGCCATTGTCAAAGAAGGTCTACGCAACGTAGCTGCCGGAGCTAATCCCATTGCGCTCAAGCGTGGTATTGAAAAAGCTAGTGATTTCCTAGTAGAAAAAATCAAAGAGCATGCCAGACCTGTTGAAGATTCTAAAGCTATCGCTCAAGTTGCCTCCATCTCTGCTGGAAATGACGAAGAAGTCGGCCGCATGATTGCTGAAGCTATGGATAAAGTAGGCAAAGAAGGCGTTATCTCTCTAGAAGAAGGCAAATCAATGACTACTGAACTAGAAGTCACTGAAGGTATGCGCTTTGATAAAGGCTATATTTCTCCCTACTTTGCTACTGATACTGAAAGAATGGAAGCGGTTCTCGATGAGCCCTTAATCTTGATTACCGACAAGAAAATTGCTCTAGTTCAAGATTTAGTTCCAGTTCTTGAGCAGGTAGCCCGTAGTGGTCGCCCTCTTTTGATATTAGCTGAGGATATCGAAAAAGAAGCTCTAGCTACTCTAGTGGTCAACCGTCTGCGCGGGGTTCTCAATGTAGCTGCAGTTAAAGCTCCTGGTTTTGGGGATCGTCGTAAGCAAATGCTTGAAGATATTGCCGTTTTAACTGGCGGTCAAGTTATTTCTGAAGATGCTGGACTCAAACTAGATACCACCAAAGTTGAACAACTTGGTAAAGCTCGCCGCATCACTATCACTAAAGATACAACTACCATCGTCGCTGAAGGCAACGAAAAACAAGTTAAAGCCCGTTGTGAGTTGCTCCGTCGTCAAATTGAAGAAACTGAATCTTCCTACGATAAAGAAAAACTGCAAGAGCGTCTGGCTAAATTAGCTGGTGGTGTTGCTGTAGTTAAAGTAGGCGCGGCAACTGAAACTGAAATGAAAGATCGCAAACTTCGCCTGGAAGATGCAATCAACGCCACTAAAGCTGCTGTTGAAGAGGGGATCGTACCAGGTGGTGGTACTACCTTGGCTCACTTGGCTCCTCAATTGGAAGAATGGGCTAACGCTAACCTGAAAGACGAAGAGCTAACTGGCGCACTGATAGTTTCTCGCGCTGTTTCTGCTCCTTTAAAACGTATTGCTGAAAATGCTGGTCAAAACGGCGCTGTTGTTGCTGAGCGTGTCAAAGAGAAAGCATTTGATGTTGGCTATGATGCTGCCAATAACCAATATGTCAACCTGTTTGAAATAGGTGTAGTTGATCCTGCTAAAGTTACCCGTTCTGCTCTACAGAATGCTGCCTCTATTGCTGGCATGGTTCTTACTACCGAGTGTATTGTAGTAGACAAACCAGAGAAAGATAAAGCTGCAGCTCCTGGTGGTCCAGGCGGCGGTGACTTTGACTACTAAGGTCTCTTATCTAAACTAAAAAAAGCGCCCCCTATGTAAATTAGGAGGCGCTTTTTTTTAACAGGAATCTTTAGATTAATCCTTGAACATGACTGATGATTCCTTCAGGATCTATGCCCTGATAGGGATATTGTTCCCAGAGACCACCACAGCCTTCTTTGTGAGTACCTAAATAGGCATATTTGGGAGTCAGTCCGCGCTCTAATAACCAAGAGCCAAAACGACTACCTAAACCAGTTTTACGGTTAAATGACTCAACCACTATAACAAAGGGAGACTTGCCAATTTTTTGAATCATCTCCTCATCTACAACATTGAGAGTTGACTTGTTGATAAGTCCAACATCAATTCCTTGGGCTTTGAGTCTTTCTACTGCATCGAGTGAGCGATAAAGAGCTTCTCCAAAGCTGACAATATAACCAGCGCTTCCCTCTCGGATAACTTCATCTTTACCTGGAACAAAAGTATAGTCTGGGGTATAGAAATCTTGTCCTTGGCTATTGAGGATATTGGGTACTTTGGAGCGAGTGGAGAAAACAAAGCGCAGACCATTATCATTAAAAATAGCCTTAACACAAGCTTTCATCTGATTGCCATCGGCGGGAAAATAGAGACGGGTTTGGTAACCATCTTCTAGTCCATTGTCGGCATAGAAATTATTTAAACCAAAGTGACAGGTATTATCTGCCATATCATCAATACCTGAATGAGAAAAATGGCAAAGAACATTGGAATAATTGAGCCTAGCCATTGTGATTTCGGAAATACACATCTCTAAAAAGGCACTAAATGTTCCAAAAATACCCTGTTTACCCTTTTCCATACCGAAACCAGCCGCCGCTGAAAAGTTTGCCCTTTCCATAATGCCACCACTGATAAAAATATCTGGATAGGCTTGGCGGATCTGCTTGAGCCCGCAGGAACCCTCGAGATCGCTATCTACGCAGAGTACTTTTTCTTTGCGCTCACTTTCACTCCAACTGCTCAAAATATCAACTACCACATCACCAAAAACATTGCGATTAGAGCTGTAGTTGGTTCCAGAACCTAGAAAACTGTAGCTATTATTAGATTTGGGAACAGTATTAAGATGAGCAACCGCCGCAGTATGTCCTCTTTTTTCTAGGTAATTGATTGCCAGTTTGAGGGGAATTACATCATGTCCTTCTGTTTCACCCTCTAAGCCTTCTATCCCAACACACATCTTGCGCTTGTTGATAAGAGCAACTGGACCATCTGTAGTTATTGCCTGGCACAGACGACTATAGAGATTGTCGAGATCTTCTCCATTTCCTTCCAAGGTGAGCAAGCCATGTCCACCTAAGGTGCGAGAAAGATCATAGCCAGGTTGATACTGCGAAGGATGACCAGCAATAGTCACATCATTGTCATCTAGTAGTAACTTGACATTGAGTCCATGCGCAACAGCAAAACGCGCAGCTTCTGAATCGTCTCCCTCTTGTTGGGCACCATCAGATCCTAGACAAAATACGACCCTATCTGGATTAGCCTTAGCCACACCATTGACATAGGGCCAGAGATGACCTAGTCTGCCTGAACTAAATTTAACCCCAGGAGTCAAACCTAATTCGGGATGTCCAGGAAGTTTGTAATGAGCTTCACGGTAATGCAGAAGAGTTTCAGCTGGTAATTCACCATGTAATACTGCCATCAGATATTGTGTAGCAACCCTATGTCCTGCCTCATCAAAGAAAATTGGCACAAACTTATCAGGCAAACTATGAAACAGGGCATCAAGAAGCACAACCTCAGGAACTGTATCATATGGACCACCAGTATGTCCGCCCACTCCTCTAGCTGCTCCTGTAGCGGTAAAAAAGACAATAGCATCACGGGCCAGCTGAATATTAAATTGTAAGTCTTCCTTCTGTTGAGCACTCAGAATAGGATTATTAGGATCTAGCTTGACAATGCGATAGGAACCAAGATCAATAGGAAAATTATCTGTATTAATAGCCATTTTTATCCTCGCAGACAAAGGGTTTAGCTTAATCATAGGACAATGGGTGTCGCAAAAAATACAGTAATTTTGGAGAGGATTAGCTTTTTTTATCTTTCAGCTGTTTTACTTCATCTGTAGCAGCTTGACGATCATGGTCTAAAGGGATCAACAGAGTTTTGGGCAATTGATCCCGTTTTTGATTGGCTTTATCAAAATAACTCAAAGACTCTTGTAGATAAACTTGATTGCTATCTTGAAGCCCCCTGATTCTTAAAAGCTGTCCCTTAAGATAGAATAATTCAGGATTCTCAGGACTCTGGGCAATAGCTTTATCCAAAAATTCAAGAGACTTATCATATTGCTTGAGATCTCGATAAGCCATAGCTACTCCTCTATCTACTAAATAGCTTGGGGCAGCATATTTTTGAAACTTCTCAATAGCTTTTTGGGGAGAGGAAAAGGGCAAATTTACCGCTAAAAGCAGTTCTAGATAGCCCTTAATTAGGTTCAGTTCAGGATCATTGGGGCTGAGATCTTCGGCTGCTTCAAGATATTGAAAAACTTGCTGTAGCTTGGCTATTGCTGCTACAGGACCTTCA
>Ga0114963_10003501_pt1 | contig 10728 bp, 10 predicted proteins | sample C_131016_EF_Meta_FD_87019 | JGI IMG/M metagenome (GOLD analysis project Ga0114963, IMG submission 87019) | Freshwater microbial communities from Lake Croche, Canada to study carbon cycling - C_131016_EF_MetaG | ecosystem: Environmental > Aquatic > Freshwater > Lake | place: Lake Croche, Canada...
ATTTGTAAAGAAAATACATTTTAATGATGAAAAACCTGAAAACCATAACATTTTATTATCTAGAGCTGATTGCAATGATATATATGTTTATAATAATGAAAACGAATGGGAATGCAAAGATAAGAACATAGTTATTGAACAAATAATATCGGATAAAACAAATATTCTATATAATAAAAGATTAGATAAAGATGATAAAAAGAGCTATAAATTTGATAACTATTTTGAATCTTTTGAAAGTGAAGATAAAAAGAAAATGAAAGATGTCACGGAAAGTGTAAAAAGAGTGTGTTTGACTGGCAAAGATAAAGTTATGAAAACTAAAAAACTTGTTAGTAAAAAGAGATTAGAAAATTAACTGAGTTCCACAGAATTGATAATTTTTGCAAAGTTTATATTAGAAGTATCTGATTTGAATATTATTTCTTATAAGAGAGTACCAATATCTTTTTCGGTTTTTTTAATTCATAAAATTTCTGATGTAGATTGATTGCACGAATAATAAATAGCAAAATACATTTTTAATTATTTAATATATTTTAATATTAAATATTTTATAATTATTAAAATCATTTTTTCATATAATAAAAAATATATACATTCATAATATATATGGATTATTACTATAAATATTTAAAATATAAGAGATTAAATCTTGACATATTAAACAGTATGAATATACAATTAGGAGGGGAAAAAAGATATAAATGTTTACCTGATGAAAAATTTAATGATATATGTCAACCAGATGATAATGGTTTATATAATTCAAAAAAATCATGTATAAATGATTGTGAAGGAAAATATATAAATAAAAATTTATCAATATCAATAATAAAACATGAAAGATTCAAATTTGTTGGATTTATAAAAGATTTAATGGAAATGGGTGTTGATGTATATATAGTAGGAGGTAATGCATTAGGATTAAAAGTATTAAAAATGATATATGATAAATATAGTGGAAATGAATTTGAAAAATATTTTAATAGATTTTTAGAAATGGAATTAATAAAAGATTGGGATTTTTCAGGCTATACAAAAAAGGATATAACAGATGAATTTCATGTAAAATTAGATAAATTAGCAAAAAAACATAATTTAGTAAGTAGAGCAAAAACATTTATATTATATCAGACAAATAAACCAATTTTAACAGATGAAAAAGCTTTATTTGAAATAAATGTACAAGCAAAGGATAATTTCTCATCAATAGAATTACCTCTTACAAGAATGAAAGTTAAAATCAATAAAAATAATTTAAAATATATATTTATGTTTGCAAATAGCTTTTTAGATTATAAAACAAAAAATAAACCATTTGATCTTGATTTAATTAAACATATGATAAGTAGAATAGATGTAAATATAATGGAATGTAATAAAGGTTTAATAGTAGTTAATTCAAATACATTTGATACTGGAAATCTATCATCACAAATGTTAAATATAATAGACGAATATAAATCAGAATCAAAAGAGTACAAACAGTTTTTAATAACACAAATAAAACAACCTGATAGAATTTTATACAGATTATTAGAAAAAAATATACCCAAAAATAAGAAGATATATAATTTTATAAAAGATAATAATTTATCTAATGGTAAATTACAATGGATATTTGATGATTCTGCTATAAAAGGATTAATAAAAAGATTCCTAAAAAAATTATCAGACAATATGACAAAAATATATAAACAATATAATAATATTGATGATGTTATTGATAATATAGAAACTTTATATAAGAATGTTGATATGTGTAGAATAATAAATTTTTATGAAGATTTCGGAAAAGATGGATTAAATTTATTAAGGGATTGGTTAATTGGTATATATGATTTGATAGGAAAAGACAATATTAAAAAATTAAATGATATTATTGAAAATGAAAAAAATTTAAGTCAAAAAGAAAAGAATTGTAAATTTATATATATATTATATTTTTTGGATAGCAAAGGATTATTTAAATAAATTATTTTACTGTTTAATTTGAACTTTTAAAGAGTCCAATTAAAAAAAATTGAATATATAAGTTATTACTATACCTATTTGTTTACTATATTATATACTATACTATACTGTACTAATTAGTATAGATTTAGCTACATAATTATCATGATTCAGATTTTATATAATATTTTTGTTTTTTTGTTAGAAAAGATGAAAATAATATTTATGTTACGTAATAGTAAAAATATTATTGATAAATTTTATATTGACTATTTTAATACATTTTATAAATATCAACAAGTTTGTATTCATAACAATACTGGGTGTAAGGGATTAGATTTTGCAAAATGTGCAGTATTAGAATATCGTAATGATTTTAAAATTGATAATGTAGAATTAAAACAATCAATTATTCCGGGAGCTGGAAGAGGAGTATTTGCAACAAAAAATATAAAGGTTGGAGAATTGATTACATTTTATCCAGCAGATTATATTTGTTATAAATATAAAACCGGCGAATATGTTATTTTAACATCTGAAATAGCTCATAAAGCAGGCTATAATGATATAGATTGTAATTTTGAATATTGTCTATCAGTTGATAATAATTACTCTGTTATTGGAGATCCTAGAATTTGTAATGATAATACATATATTGGTCATCTTATTAATGATGGATATTTACCTTCTAAAACAGACACAACTGTTGAATATTATTTAAATTCATCAAAAAAAAGTAATTGTTGTTTTCATAGTATTAATGGATTACAAATGGTTATTATTGCAACAAAAGATATAAATATTGGCGAAGAATTGTATATAACATATGGACATACATATTGGTTTAGTAGGATTAAAAAATAATTTTGTTTATAAAAAGTTGAATTATATTGATTATGAATATATAATTAAATATAATTAAAATAAGCTATAAAAAATGAACATACAGTTTATACAAGGAAATGAAGCAAACGATATTATTTTAAATTCAGATAATTATTTAAATAAAATGAATAGTTTTGATAGAGCTGTTAGAATGGATTCAGATAGAAATGATATTTCTGTAGAGGAATTTGGTAAATATGTAACAGAACATATTTTGGAATGGTTAGATGAAGAGAAAGAAATAATAAATAATTTTATTAAGGAAATATCTGAATTTTTAACTACACAAAAATTTAAAGGTGTATTTCCAAATCCTGTTAAAATAATAAAAACAGATGGTTTAGAGGATATTAGAGAATGTGCAGGATATTGTAGAAAAAATACTATTGTCGTAAGAGAATCTGCTATTAAAATGAAAAGAATTAGTTTTTGGGTTCATGAACTTTTTCATATTTTCTCACAAAATAATAATGAATTACGTGATCAATTATATAATTCAATCGGTTTTTTTAAATGCAATGAATTAACATTACCATCTGATATAAAAGAAAAAACTCTAACTAATCCTGATTGTCCAAATCATGATGTATATATTAAAGTAACATCTATTTATGACAATACTGAAATCTATGTTACGCCTGTTCTATTTTATGATAAAACTACAATTGGTGGATTTTTTCAAAAACTTTATATAAAATTAATACAGGTTGAAAAACAGGAAAATGATGATTATATTGTAAAAATAGAAAATAATAAGGTTAAGGATTTTGATGTTATTGATGTTATAAACTTTTTTGCTCAAATAGGTCATTGTCATTATTATTTCCATCCTGATGAAATTCTAGCTACAAGGTTTGAAAAATTATATTTTAATGATAATGATAAATATATTAACACAATGAGTAAAATTCTATTTGATAATCTAAATATAGAGGATAAATTAAAAGTAGAATTTTTATTTGAAGATGATGATTCTAATGAAGTAAAAGTGGAAATAGATGATGTGAAAGTGGAAGTAGATGAAGAAAAAGTAGATGAAGAAAAAGTAGATGAAGAAAAAGTAGATGAAGTTAAGGTAGATGAAGTTAAGGTAGATGAAGTTAAGGTAGATGAAGTTAAGGTAGATGAAGTTAAGGTAGATGAAGTTAAGGTAGATGAAGTTAAGGTAGATGAAGAAAAAGTAGATAATCTAAAAATTGAATAATAAAGTTATTTATAGTACCAATAATATAATTTTAATAATAAACATAATGGAATTGGAATATTTATATATATTAGCAGGTGGATGTGGAACAACTAAGTATAATTTAAAATTTTTATCAGACAATAAATGTTCATTAAAAGTTTATAATAATTGGATGGGATTTGATGGCAAATATAAATATTTATTATCTGGTACTTATGAAAAGAAAGGAAATTATTATTATATATTATTAAAAAAATATACCAATTTATATGAAGAAGTACAAATAGAAAAAGATTTTATACAATTATATTCTTTGGAGTTTATTGTATTAGATAATATAATACCATTTAATGAAGGTAGTAATGAATATGGATTTTGTATTGCAGCAAATGGACCAATAGTAAATAAAGATTTAGAATTTGATTCGATAATGATTTGTAATGAAATGCAATATTTCTTTAAAGAGAATGAATTTGATGAAATGCAACATAAAATTTTTAAAAAAATGGACAAATGTAAATTTATAAAAGTTTAGATAATTATTTTGTTGTTTATTTTGGAAGTTTATTTATTTTATAAAAAATATTAAAATTAAATAGTCACTATATTATCATCATTTATATTATCACAATTTATTTTTTTATTATCTATTTTATAATATTCTCTATAATTATCGTTTGCTATATTATCATATACATAATTATCATATGTTTCAAAATCTAAAATAAATTGTGTTGGATCATTATCATAAATATATATTATAAAAGAATTAATTCTTTTTATATTTATTGAATTATTTCCTAATAATAATGTAGATGTAAATAAATATTTATCACTATTATATATATTTTTTATTATTTCTAATATATATTCATCCAAATACATATAATTGCCATTTATACTTATAATCATTAAATTTGGTTTTCTACTTAAGTATATTGATTTTAAATATTTTATATTATTTATATTAAATGTATCAATTATAAATTCTGATTTATAACCTTTAATATTGCTTAAATAATTTGAATCATGGTCATTATTATTTTCAAAATAACTTTTTCTTATTATTTTTTTGTCAATTAATGGTAAAATAACTGATTGTGATATTGTTGATATATATTTATCATAATTATTTCTAAAATTATATGAAATTATATTAGCAATTACTATTGATATATTTCCAATATATTTTTTATCTATTTTTAATATACATAATTTTACAAACCCATTGATAGGCATATTTTTTAAAGAAAAAATAAATATTGTATTATTTTCTAATTGTATACATTTGTATAAAATTGCATTATACGTATGTTCTTCAAAATTTGCCACTTGACATAATAAGCTATCAATAAAATTTTCTGAAACTTTATCAATTATAATAGAAATATAAGGTATATAATCATATGAATAAAATTGTACATAATTATAATTTTCATCTATATTTAAAACATTTATAATATCTTTATCATCTATATTTAAAACATTTATAATATCTTTTTTTATATAGCTATATGAAACACCATATGGGTCTATAAAATATAAAAAACATGCTCTGGAACAATATGAAGCTAACTGATCAGGTCTATAATTATTATTATAAACAAATTCAGGTATAATATATGTCAATCCTGTAGAAATAAGTGATTTAGTATCCATTATAAATATAGGTAATATGTTTTATATTTAAGTATAAAAAATTGATTTTTATTTGCGTAGTGATTTATTTATAATATTATTAATTAATAATAAACATGAAACAAGCATTAACATCATATTTAATTGAACAATTAAGACCTATAAGAGCAACAACTACAATAAAAAATTGGAAAAAATTAAATTATAATAATCCTTTATTTTCTGTTAAATATGATGTTAGTAATTATTATTTAAAAGTATTAAATAAAGAATCTTTACAAAAATATAATAATTTAAGCTTCGAATTTAAGCGTAATTTTAATCAAATAACAAAAATAAATTACTATCAAACCCCTATTGTAAATATGACTGAATTATTATTTAGTAATTTTTCAATTTACAATCAGGCTAGAATTGATGGATTAATTAATTGTGATAAAAAATGTATAAATGATGATGATAATGAGGCAACATTTGATAGTTTAGGAACAATGCCATCCAGATGGATAAAAATGATGGCTGATTTTTCAGGAATTTCTTTTAAGCTTGATAATAATAGTTCTGTATTAAATAGTGAATTTGAATCAAGAATAGAAGATAAAATTAAATCAATTAAAGATGATAATTTAATGAAAAATATTATAATTCAATCATTACAAAAGCAAAGATATTTTATTGAAGTAGAAAATAAAGATGACAAATATGATAATATTGATAATTGGTATACGAGAGATAGAGGCCATTATTCTTTTAGCGAAAAAGATAAATGTTTATCATTATCTGCAAAAAAAGTATTTGAAGATGCTAAAAATTGCTATTCATTATATCCAGAACTAATGAAAGAGAAAAAGAGCAGATATTATTCTCTTCCATCATCTGAAGGTGGTATTGATATGGGATATTTTAGAGAATTTGCACATTTTAAACTAATGAATACAATACCATTTATGGCAAAAAATTATACAGATGTATGTGGAACATCATTATATCAAAGTGATTGTAAAGATGTACCTTTTGAAGAAATAATTATATTAGGTGAATTGTTAAAAAGAAATGGTATTAAATTTAAAGATTCGTTAAATAATATTTTTATAAATTAAATTTTAACATTAAGTGTACTTATTGTGTCAGTAACTGTTATATCATATCCACCATTACCACTACAATCAGCCGATCTATGCTCATCGCGATCTACTGTATATGTATCAATTGTACATATCATACCAAGATTAACAAGCATTACAACAAGTTCATCATCATATGTAAAAACTCGATGAAAAGGACCAGAATTAATAGTAAGAGTAGCAAAACCCTTCTTTTTAATTTGATTAATAATATCAAAATAATTAGAAACAATATCATAAAATGTAGGTCTAACAGGTAATGATACAATAGAAATACCTTTATCATGTAATATATTTTTTATAATTTCCTCCTCAGTACCACCAAAATGTGCAATTTTAAGCCTATTTGTCTCATTATTATATTCCTTTCTTTCACTAAATGACATAGTACGCCAAATATTTTTAGGTATGAATCTATTTGGAACACGATAATTACGAAACATTGTTTCTACATCATTTTTTATAGAATAATAATGATTTATATATGTATTGTATGTATTTTTATCATCATCATATTTCTTACATTTACTAATATATTCATTTAATTTAGCCTTAGTAGTAACCTTTATAGTTGAACGATAAGTACGAAGACCGTCTGCATCCAAAACTATATCGGATAATGACATTTTATTCGATTTATAATATATTAATATATTTAATATATCAATATATTTAAAAATTCAATTTTATTCCATTTCATGAGTAATAAATTTATCAGTAATAACATTGCTTTTGAAAATATCAATAGCATTATCAAGCGTAGTAAATTGGTGTTTTACTATCATTGCATTAATAGTATTTTCCAAATCTTTTGGCAATTTACTTTGTCCATCAATATTATTTTTTAATTTATAATAGGTAGCATGTAAAAATAATCTTTTTGATAATGCACATTCAGTTTTTATATTTTCTTTATTTTGATCATATGTTTTATCACAAAATACAACATGTCCAATAGCTTTCATATGTGTTCTAATTTGATGTGTTCTTCCTGTTTTTATTTTTACAGCCAATAATGTATAAATTTTATCTTTATAAACAATTGTTTTTAATTTTATATATTCAGTATATGCATATTTTCCTCTATCTTCATCAATTTTAGTAACTCTCTTTTTTTGATCATAAGTTAATGGTAGTGATACAACTCCAAATTGATGTTCAACACTACCATTAACTAAAGTAATATATATTTTTAGAGTAGTTATATGATTATTAATATTTTGACGATATAAATTGTATTGTTTTAATGTTTTAGCAACCATTATTATTCCACTTGTTTCAAAATCTAATCTATTTAACAATCCCATTGTTGTATCTGTTATTTCTTTAGATAATTTAACATTTTTATAAATCCAATCAAGAATTAAATTATGACCTTTATATTGTTTTATAAAATCTTTAGCAGAACCTCTATCTGGTGTTGTACAATTCCAATATGGAGGCTTATATATAAAATATACATCATCATATTCTTTAATAATATACGGTTTATCTGTATTCATTATATATTTTATTTATAAAATAAATGATTATTTTATAAAAATATTAAAATTAGATAATATTATTTTACTATTTAATTTGAATCTTTTTATCAACAAAAAGATTAGAATAATCTAAATTAAATAGGCTCTGCTCATACATGATCGAGTTATTTCAATATATAAATCACATACAGCATATATAAATTGTTTATAAATTTCTGCTTTCTTTTTTATAATATCATAACTAGCAGCATCAAGACTATAAATTGCAACAGTACATAAATCATTATCAATTGGTTTTTCTATAAATTCAAGAGGTTCATAACCTAATTCAGTTAAAACACTATATATAGTAGATAAATCGCTAATAAATTCGTGTAAATCATGTATATTAGGTATAAATGGAGCAGGTTTAAATAAACTATTATATTTTTCGGTAAATTTTTTACTAAATTCTTTAAATTTATATGCTAAATATAAAATATCATCAGTAAATGGTTCTTTAATAAATAATCAGTCAAATTTAATTGTTCTGGTATAATTATTTCATGCGTCATATTGTCTACAAAAAATATGGTTTTGTAACTAGTACTACATCCTTCTTCTCCAAGTGTGTTATAATAACGTATTTTAGATGTATTAATAATACCTGTATCAATAGATGTTTGCATATATTTAGTTTTGTTACTAAATGCACCTCCCGCAGAGGAATCTGTAATATATAAATGAGCATCTATTCTACTAATTATATTTTTAATTAAAAAATCAAGTAAATGATTATCATCTATATTTCTCAAATTGAAATGTATATTATTTATAATAAATGTGCTATTAAATGATCTACAATAATATATTCCGTCTCCAATATTTTCAGGTTCACAATTAATTTTTTTAAAAGCTTTTAATGGAGTTTCAAAATGATCATCAAAATAAATAAATAATTTAGGATATTCTGGATGATAATTTGTTAATATATGTGTTGGTAATTCTTGTTCTGAATTATTACCACAACCAACTCCTAAATATGTTACTAATGGATTTAATTCTCTATATTTACTGATAATATTGTCACGATGGTCTCCTCCAACCTGATTTTTAATTCCAAATATTTATTTTTATATTTTAAATATTTTAAATAATAAGATTTATTTCTGTCCAAATTCATATAATATATAGGAGTATTTTAATATTTACATATTTAATTTCAAACTTTAATATTTTATTTAAAATTAAATAGAAAAATAAATGATAAAATTGAAAATATAAATATTTTAATACCAAATATATTTAGTGTTTAATTAAAAATGAGACAAGCTTTAATATCTTGTTTAATTGAAGAATTAAGACCAATCAGATTAAAAACTACATATAAACATTGGAAAAATTTAAATTATACAAATCATTTATTTTCAGTTAAAAGCAATAGTGAATGTTATGGTTTAAAAAATAGGAATTTAGATATATCTTTCGATTATAATAGTAATTTAGATTTTTCACCAAAGAAATTCTTCCATGAAACTTCTATTGTTAAATTATCTGAATTACTTGATATTAATATTATTGGAAAAAGAGAAATTGAGATTTATAAGCCATATCTTTATGAAAATGGATATATAAAAATAAAAGATTTACCTATAATTGATGATAATCAGGAAATAATATTTGACAGTTTGGGAAAAATACCATCTAGATGGATGAAAATGATTTATGATTTTTCCGGTTTACAATTAAAAATTGATGATAATAGTTTAATAGTAAAAGATATGTTTGATGCAGGTATAGAAGATAAAATAAATAGAATAAAAGATGATAATTTATTGAAAAATATTATTAAATATTGTCTAAAAACACAATCATATAATATATTTATTACTGAAGGAAAAAATTGGAAAACTTATGAAATATATGATATTATTTATGATGATTATTTAATACCAGATATAGTGAAAGAGGTATACAATGATGCTAAAAGTTGTTATTCTTTATATCCTGAATTAATTAGAGAAAAAAAAGATAGATATTCGCCAATTGATCTATTTGGAGGTGGTATAAATGTAAAATATTTTGAGGAATTTGGACTTTCTAAATTATATAAAATTACAGGTCATTATGATATGGGTTATCTTGAAGGGTGTAGTAATTATGCAAGTGGTTTTAGTTTACCTGTAGAAGACGTAATCATATTTGGAGAATTATTAAAAAGAAATGGTGTTAATTTTACGGACGTGTTTTAATTAGACTTATTACTATTTTAATATATACTATTTTTATATTTAATTATACTTTTATTTATTTAAAAATAGAAATTGCAAAACATCCAGAAAAATATGGAACATTTATATTAGGTGAAATAATAGACTATAATAATAGAATATTTAAAGGAAATAAAATTTTTGATAATATATTTAGAACAGATGGAATAACTGCAACATTAATTTTTGTAAATAAAAAGGAAAAT
>Ga0114963_10003502_pt1 | contig 10727 bp, 11 predicted proteins | sample C_131016_EF_Meta_FD_87019 | JGI IMG/M metagenome (GOLD analysis project Ga0114963, IMG submission 87019) | Freshwater microbial communities from Lake Croche, Canada to study carbon cycling - C_131016_EF_MetaG | ecosystem: Environmental > Aquatic > Freshwater > Lake | place: Lake Croche, Canada...
AAGCCTATGTGGACATGACCGCCCAAGGTTATGCCATCAAAGCTGAGTGCCAGGTAGCCACCTTAGTCAATATTTCATTGTCTGGCCTTCAAACAATTGATGGCTACACAACATTGGCAGGCGATAGGGTATTAGTAAAAAACCAAACCAATCAGACGCAAAACGGCATTTATGTTGCCGCCACCGGCGCATGGTCTAGGTCAACGGATGCAAATACTTACGCTTCCCTTGTTTCTGCGTTTACCTTTATCCAAAATGGTGCAACGCAACAAAACTCAGGCTGGGCGTGTACGATTCCTACAAGTGGCACATTAGGTGTTACCAACATTACCTGGTCGCAGCTTGCTAGTGCATCGGCATATTTTGCAGGAACAGGTTTAAACCTTGCAAGTTACACGTTTAGTATTACAAATACAGGGGTCAGCGCGGCATCTTACGGAACTGCATCAAGTGTTCCGACATTAGCGATAAACGCGCAAGGGCAAGTAACTAGCGCAAGCAATACCGCTATTTCCATTGCAAACACACAGGTCACGGGTTTGGGCACAATGTCCACCCAAAACGCCAACAATGTAGCAATCACGGGCGGCACGATCACAGGAACGCCGATTAGCGGCTCTACTGTTGGTGGTAGCACTATCACCGCAGCCACTCAATTTAGCGGCCCTGGCACGGGTTTAACTGGCACGGCAAGCGGTTTGTCCATTGGTGGAAATGCAGCTACTGCGACTTCAGCTACAACGGCAGGCTCGGCAACCACCGCAACCACGGCGACAAACCTTGCGGGCGGGTCGGCTGGCTCACTTCCATATCAATCGGCAGCGTCTACAACTGCCATGTTGGGCATCGGCTCGACAGGCCAGGTGCTTACAGTAACTTCGGGTTTACCCGCATGGTCATCCGTTTCGGGCATAGCGGTAACAAGTTTCAGCGCAGGCACGACAGGGTTTACCCCTAGTTCAGCTACTAATGGCGCAATAACGCTTGCTGGCACTTTGAACACCAGCAATGGCGGTACGGGACTGACTACGTTTACATCTGGCGGCGCGGTTTACGCTACGTCAACTTCTGCGTTGACTACTGGCACATTGCCCGTGGCATCGGGTGGTACAGGCGTAACAACTAGCACGGGTTCTGGAAACAACGTACTGTCCACCAGCCCCACGTTAGTAACGCCTATCTTGGGCACGCCGACATCTGTTACCTTGACAAACGGCACAGGACTACCATTAACCACTGGCGTGACTGGAACGCTACCAATAGCGAATGGGGGAACAAATGGCACAGCGACTCCAACTGCGGGCACGGTGGCGTATGGCACGGGTACGGCTTATGCGTTTACTGCGGCGGGCACTTCTGGTCAGGTCTTAACTTCTAACGCATCGGGTGCGCCTACATGGACAACCCCAACATCCGCAATAACGATCACGGACGATACAACCACCGTATCAACTCGATATCCATTGTTTGCTGCGGTCACTAGCGGCACGTTATCCACCGAATACACCAGTTCCACTAAATATCAATACGTCCCATCTACCGGCACATTGTCGGCAACCGTATTTAGCGGCTCGGGCGCAAGCCTGACAAACATTCCTAATGGTGCGCTGACTAACTCAAGCATCACAATCGGCTCAACGGCGGTTAGCCTGGGCGGTACTGCAACAACCATTGCTGGCCTTACTTCGGTCACTTCTACCACTTTTGTGGGCGCTTTGACGGGTAATGCGTCTACGGCAACATCGGCTACAACCGCTACAACGGCAGGAAATGTGACAGGCACAGTAGCAATTGCCAATGGTGGAACAGGTCAAACCACGGCTTCTGCTGCCTTTAATGCGCTTTCGCCCATAACATCCACGGGCGACTTAATTCTTGGTACTGGCATAAATAGCGCAGGTCGCCTTGCTATTGGCGCAAATGGCTATGTGCTTACGTCTGATGGCACTACGGCATCTTGGGCGGCTGCCTCGGGCGGCGTTACTCAAATTATTGCGGGTACAAACGTCACCATTTCACCGGCTGGCGGTACAGGTGCAGTCACGATTAATGCGTCCGGCGGTGGGGCAAGCGCTTACACTCGCACATCTTTTACCGCTACGGCAGGCCAAACAGCGTTCACCGTAACTTATGCGGTGGGTTATCTCCAAGTTTATGTAAACGGCGTGTTATTAGCCACATCGGACTACACCGCCACAAGTGGCACAGGCTTTACCCTTGGCGTGGCTTGCGCGGCAGGCGACATTGTGGAAGCATTAGTTATCACCACTTCGGTGACTGGCGTAACAACTGGCAAAGCAATCGCAATGGCGATGATTTTTGGCTATTGAGGAACAAGCATGGCAAACCCAAATATTGTTAACGTAACATCCATTTATGGAAATACGTCGTATTTAATCCCTAGCACCACATCAGCTACCACTTGGACTGCGCTTACGCCTGCTGCTGGTACTGTCAATAAAATTGACAACATTGTTGCCGCAAACGTAACGGCATCTACTGCAACCGTAACTGTGGCTATAAACAGCGCTGCTGCTGGTGCTGGAACAAATTATCGTTTGGTGTATCAAGTATCTGTACCGGTAGGTGCTTCCATTGTGGTTGCTGACAAAAGCACTGCGTTTTACCTTGGTGAAGCACAGTCTATTGTGGTGACTGTTGGAACGGCATCTGCAATTGAATTAACGGCTTCTTATGAGGCTATTACCTAATGTCTACTAGGTACAAAGGCTCTGTAATGTCGTCAACAGCGGCGACTACAAGCACAAGTGCGGCCTCTGGAATTTGGCGTTCCAATGAGATCATGCAAGCAATTCAAGCAACTGCGTGGCCTCTTTACACCAATAAACCACCAAGTTTTACCTATTTGGTAGTTGCTGGTGGTGGTAGCGGAGGTTCGTATGATGCAGGTGGCGGTGGTGCAGGTGGATTTCTAACAAGCACCGTTACAGCTACTTTTAGCGGGGCATACACAGTAACTGTTGGGGCTGGTGGGGCATCTGTTGCTCAAAATGGTTCAACAGGTAATAACGGGAATCCTGGTGTTGCAAGTTCAATTATTGGAACAGGAGTTTCTGTATCTGCTACTGGTGGCGGTTATGGCGGTAGGTTTACTGTTGTTGGCGGCAGCGGTGGTTCTGCTGGCGGCTCGGGCGCAAGTAATGTAGTTGTCACTCCTACAACATCAACAAGCGGGACATCTGGACAAGGAAACGCCGGCGGAAGAGGTTATAGATTTAGTACCCCATCTGCTAGATGGCTTAGTGGTGGCGGTGGTGGCGCAGGCGCAGTAGGCGGTGATGCCTCGGTTGCTACTGTTGGCGGCATAGGTGGCGATGGTTTAACGTCATCTATTTCTGGAACTAGCACTTATTACGCTGGTGGTGGTGGCGGTGGTGGTGAAGGCACAACGCTGGCCCCTGCTGGTGGAACTGGAGGTGGTGGTGCTGGTGTTGTAGCCACTTCAACTTCCACAAGTGGAACAGCAGGAACAGCAAACACAGGCGGCGGTGGCGGCGGAGCAGCAATATCTGCTGGCACAACATCAGGTGCTGGTGGTTCTGGTGTGGTCATAATTAGTTATTCAAACTCTTATGACGCAGCAGCATCTACAACAGGCTCACCCACAATAACCAATGTTGGCGGTAATCGTATTTATACATTTACCGGCAACGGGTCTATTACGTTCTAATCATGGCACATTTTGCAAAACTTGACGAAAACAACGTAGTGCTTGAAGTGCATTGCGTTCATAACAATGAGTTATTGGTTGATGGCGTGGAGTCTGAAGCCAAAGGCGTAGCATTTTTGGTTATGTGGAGCAATGGGTATCCATTTTGGAAACAAACTTCTTATAATGGGTCAATGCGTAAAAATTACGCAGCAATTGGTTATATTTACGACCAACAAAGGGATGCGTTTATACCGCCAAAGCCTGATGGTGATTATGTCTTAGACGAACAAACCTGCCAATGGATTGAATCATGAGCCTACCACGCAATTTATCCATCCTTGCCGAAAACACAAGCGCGACAGGCGTTGTTACGACTGCAACCAATGCGAACAACGTGGCTGTGACTAATGACACAACTACGGCAACATCGGTCTATCCGACCTGGGTAACGGCAAACACAGGTAATTTGCCGATTTACGTCACGTCAACCAAACTTAGTTTTACGCCATCCACCGGCGCATTGCTGGCATCTAAACTTATAATTGCACCATAAGGAAGCATCATGGGAACTTTAACTTTTCAAGCGGCATTAGGCGGTTCGGTTAACTTGCTTGGCCCTAATACGGCATCAAACATTAACTTTACGCTTCCTAGCGCGGATGGCACTAGCGGACAACCATTGCAGACTAACGGCAGCGGTACGCTTTCCTTTGCTAACCTGGCAATTGCTAACGGCGGCACGGGTGCTACGTCTTTTACAGCTAATCAAATCCATTACGGGTCGTTTAGCCAATCGGCTGGCCTGACCTTTGATGGAACAAACTTTGCCACTACCGGCACGGCAACGGCAGCAAAATTGATTCCCACTGGAACAAGCGTCACGGGTAATGGGATGTATTTGCCTGCTACCAATGCGCTAGGCTTTTCTACAGCAGGCGTAGAAGCCATGCGTATCGACTCCAGCGGTAGATTACTGGTTGGAAGTACAAGTTCATCTATTGGTGGAGTAAATGTAGCTCTAGCTTTAGATGCAACTACTGCTAATACAGGATATGGTCTTGGTATTAATGGAAATGCCTCTAACACACAAGTTGCCCGTTTTGCTTATGCTGGAACGGCAGTTGGTTCAATTGTTGTATCAGGTTCTACAACAACATACAATGTAGCTTCTGACCAGCGATTAAAAGAAAACATTGTTGATGCGCCTGATTTTGGTAGCGTTATTGATGCCATGCAAGTTCGCAGTTTTGATTGGATTACAGACCAAACACATCAACGTGCAGGTTTTGTTGCTCAAGAAATTATTAATGTAGCTTCAGAAGCTGTATATCAGCCTATTGACCCAAAAGAAATGATGGCAGTAGATTACTCTAAACTTGTACCAATGCTAGTTAAAGAAATCCAATCATTACGCAAACGCCTAACGACACTAGAAACAAAATGACCGACAAGCTAACCCTATCCGTAAATTTGATTAACGCCGTGCTTGCTTACCTTGGTACAAAGCCGTACCAAGAAGTGTTCCAATTGGTAGAGGCTTTGCAAAAAGAAGCTAAAGAGCAGCCCAAAAAGCAAGAATGATTACAACTTGGAAGATTCTTGATATTTCCGTGGATGGCGAGGCAATAACCCACGCCAAATACCACGTTTTAGCTACTGATGACAAAAACGTAGTTGAAACTGAAGGAAATTGGGATTTTGACAAGTTCAGCGTAAAGACGCCTTACGCCAAGGTTACTGAAAATCAGGTAATTTCTTGGATAAAAGAAGGTGCAACCCAATACGGGAAAAATGTAATAGAATCACGGTTAGAGGAACAATTGGCGCTTCTTAGCAAGACGAAATCTGTTGTGCCTCCCTGGAAACCGCCTGTGTTTACCTTGGAGCAACAATGGCACAGCCAATCGACATAGTTTCTAGATCATTGAAAGACATCGGCGCATTAGAGGCCGGTGAAACGCCTACGCCCGAAGCGGCGCAAGATGCGTTCGATATGCTCAACGATATGTTAGATCAATGGTCTAACGAAGACATGATGGTCTACAACTTCACGGAAATTATTTTCCCCGTGGTTGGTGGGCAAACTCAATACACAATCGGGCCAGGCGGTTCAGTCGGTGCAACCTTTACCGGCTCAATTTCGGGCAACGTCCTGACAGTCACCGCCATTTCGTCGGGAGCTATCACTCTTAACCAAACTCTTAGCGGTAGTGGAATAACGGCAGGAACGACCATTGTGTCGTTTATCGGCGGGGCTGGTGGCAATGTATTGGAAGCTGGAACGTATCAGGTAAACATATCTCAAACAGTAGCCAGCACGACAATCTCAGCTTACTACCAAAAGCCTTTGCGGGTAAATTCTGCTTATGTGCGGATTAACACCACGTCCAATGGACAGCCAATTTACGGCGGTGGCCTTGACTATCCGGTTGCGGTATTGACCCTAGACGATTACTCCATGATTGGCCTAAAGTCGTTAAACGGCCCGTGGCCTAAAGCCCTGTACTACAACCCTGGCGACACTTTGGGTAATTTGAGTGTTTGGCCTAACCCAGCGCAAGGCGAAATGCACTTGTTTACGGACACTATCTTTGCCCGTTTTACAACCATGTATGACATCATGCGTATCCCACAAGGCTATGTAAACGCCTTGCGCTGGTGTTTAGCTGAACGCCTAATGCCTATGTATGGCAAAGCCTCCCCTGTGCAAATTAGCATGATTCAGAAGTTTGCAGGCGAAGCAAAAGCCACAATTAAGCGCACAAATATGCGGCCTCAAATGGTGGCGCGTTATGCGGATGCGCTGCTTACAGGGCGGTCTAAAGATGCTGGCTGGATTCTCACAGGCGGCTTTTTGCGCTAAGGGACAGATATGCCCGAATTTGGTTTTGTTGGCCCAAGTTACGAAGCACCGTCTATCTATCAAGACGCGCAAGAGTGTATTAATTTCTTTCCCGAAATTGACCCACTCAAGCAACCTGGTGTTCGCGGTGTGGTGGCGCTTTACCCAACGCCAGGGCTAACCCTTGAAGCTGTCCTAAACAATGCCGAAGTACGCGGTATGCGTACCCTTTCGGGTGGTAGCCAAATGCTTGTGGTCTGCGGGCCTTACGTTTACGTCTTTACGTCTAACCTTAGTGCAACCGTTGTTGGCTTGCTTAATTCGTCATCGGGACGGGTTGGCATATCTGACAACGGAATAAACGCTTACATTGTGGATGGGGCGTATCGGTACACATGGCGCATTTCTAGCCCAGCAAACGCCGTTTTTACGGGTTCTATCAGCGGCACTACCCTAACGGTAACAAACGTCAGCAGCGGCACAATTACGGCTAACCAAAGCCTTACAGGTATTGGCATCACGGCAGAGACTGTGATTACTGCCTTGGGTTCGGGGTCAGGTGGTGTTGGCACTTACACCATTAACCTAAGTCAGACCGTAGCGGCAGAGCCAATGGCCTCCGCTGCGGTGGGCGCAAGATATACGGCTACTGTTTCGGGCACAACCATGACCGTATCGGCAGTGGCCTCTGGGACTATTTACCTTGGTCAAACAGTACAAGGCGCAGGCGTTACCGCAGGAACAATCGTCACTGCCTTTGGAACTGGCTCGGGCAGTACGGGTACTTACACAATCAGTTCGTCTTTGACTATTGCGGTAGGTCAGACAATGTACGGGCTTAACTTTAGCGTTTTGCCTAGTTCTGATGGCGCTTTTAGTGGCGGCACATCGGTGGACATCATTGACAATTACTTTGTCTACAACAACCCTGGCACGCAGCAATGGGGTTCGTCTAACCTACTGAGCACCATTTCGCCATCTACTAGCTACGCATTTAAAGATGGCGCTCCGGATAAATTGGTGGCTTTGATTGTTGACCACCGCGAAGTCTATTTGATGGGCGAGGCATCCTCTGAGGTGTGGAGCGATGTGGGCGCAGTACCATTTCCTTTCCAGCGTATTCCAGGCACTTCCACCCAGCACGGCATTGCGGCTCAGTTTTCTGTAGCCCGTCTAGGTAATTCGTTTGCGTATGTATCTCGCAACAATCGAGGTCAAGCACAAATCATGCAAATGAATGGTTACATCCCACAAAGGATTTCTAACCATGCAGTTGAGAACACTTTAACGAATAAATACATTGATGACGCAATTTCGTTTACTTACCAGCTAGAAGGCCATGAAGTTTACGTTACAACTTTCCCTACGTTGAATTTGACATGGGCGTATGACTCCACCACGGGGATGTGGCACAAGTGGTTGTCTATGGCCTCGGATGGGTCTTATCAACGTCACCGCAGTAATTGCTCGGCAGTTTTCCAAGGCTTGGTTTTGGTGGGCGATTATGAAAACGGCAAAATCTATTCGCTAGACAAACTAAATTACACCGACAACGGCACAAACGTCCGCAGGTTACGCCGTGCGCCTCACTTGGTGACTGACTTCCAGCGCCAATACTTTGATGAATTGCAGCTTCAATTCCAACCAGGCGTAGGCACAACTGGTTTATCTGTTATACCGCTGTCAACCAATAATTACTTGGGTTCGCCCTACATTATTGCGCCGACTGCCACGTTTACCATTGACCCTTTCATGACTTACATCATTGGCAATGCGGTGGCAACCTACTTTACAGACACCACAACAAACCCGCAAGCAATGTTGCGCTGGTCTAATGATGGCGGCTCTACATGGTCGCGGGAATATTGGACAAGCATCGGTCAATTAGGAAGATACAAAAACCGCGCTATCTGGCGGCGTTTGGGCATGGCGCGTGATCGAGTGTTTGAAGTGTCTATCAGCGACCCTGTAAACGCTGTTATTGTTTCTGCAAATCTTAAAGCCACAAATGGGGATAGCTAATGGCATTGTCTAACACTCAGCAAATTAATCCGTATCCACAAGCGCCGTTTTTGGATGGGAACACAAACCGCCCATCACGCGCATGGCAGCAGTTTTTCCTTAATTTGTTAAATTTTTCTAGTGCTACAACGGCTACCGCTGGGGCTGCTACGTTGCCCGCTAACCCCGTGGGGTTTATAAATGTCACCGTAAACGGTAACGCTTATAAAATCCCATACTACAACGTATAAGGATTAATCATGGCAGAACGCAAAGACGGAACAGAAAAAGCGGCAAATGCTGCTTCACAAGGTGTAATTGATGCGCCAAAGCCAGATAGTATCTTGGCGCTTGAAAAACAATATGGTAAAACTTTACAACCGTATTACGCACAAACACAAGCATCACGCGAAGGAATGGCAGAGGATTATGGCCCACCAATAGGTTATTCTTTTGAGAATGAAAATGGACAAAATGTTCATTTCGACACAAGTGGTAATTTTCAAGAAGTACAACAAAGACGCAGCGTAGCGCAAGATTTATTGCCTCTTATTGGTGCTTTTGCTGGCGCAACATTTCTTGGCCCTGCGCTTAATAGTTTGGCTAGTAGTGCAGGCTTTGGTGGTGCGCCGGCTTTAGGAAATACTGCTGCTCTTACTGCTGGGCAAGTTGGAGCATTAGGAACTGAAGCTGGTTTAACAACAGGTGGTGCTGGTGCGGCTGGAATGGGCGGCGGTGCAGGATTGACTGGCGGAACTTTAGGAACAGGCGCAACTTTAGGAACAGGCGCAACTCTTGGCACTGGAACAACTTTAGGAACTCTTGGCACAGGAGCGGCTGGAATGGGCGGCGGTTCAGGATTAACTGCGGCAGCAAGTACAGCTTTGGCTGCTGGCAGTGCATTGGCGTCAGGAAACACTGGTATACCGTCAATGGGTAACGGGACAGGATTAACTGCTCTTCCAAATATTGGTGCTCCTCCTGGAGCGCCTTTAGCTGTTCCAAATATTCAAATTCCTGGAATGGGTAGTGGCACAGGACTTACAGTTCCTGCGGCTGGTGGTGGTACTGTTGGAGCTAATGGCGTTACTGTTCCTGGAATGCCAAGCGGAACAATTGACCCTTCCGCTTTGGCAAGCAACCCAAATTTGCTCAAACAATTGCAAGATGCAACCGGCCTTAATTTGACACAGCTTGCAGCATTGCTATCGGGCGGCGTAAATGCGCTTACATCGGCAAATACATCTAGCGCAATAGGTCAGGGTCTTAAAGCACAGCAAGACGCTACAAAAGCCTCGCAAGACGTTCTGAAGGGTGTTTACAACCAGCAGTTAGGTTTCCAGCAGCCCTACCAAGGCACGGGCGTAAATGCCATTAATCAGCTTGGTCAACTTGGTAGCGGTCAGTATCAACAATACGATACAGTTACAGGGCAGCCCACCACAATGGGCACAGGCTCGGGTTACTTAACTCACCAATTTGATAAAAACGATCTTGCCGGTGGATTGGCGCCGAACTACGACTTCATGCTTCAGCAGGGCCAAATGGCTAACCAGCGTGCGGCAAACGTGGGCGGTGGAGCGTTGTCGGGCAATACGTTGCAAGGCTTGCAAAACTACACGCAAAACTACGCTGGCAATGCGTACCAAAACGCATTCCAAAATTATCAGACGCAGCGTAACAACATCTACAAGAATTTGTCAGACATGGCGGGAATTGGTCAAACCGCTAACCAACAGGCAGGCCAAGCTGGTCAGGCTTATGGAACAGGCATTACAGGCTTGAATACGGGCCTTGCAAACGCTACGGCGGCTGCTATGCTTGGACAGGCTCAAGCGGCTGGTGGTGGTGCTAATTCCTTGGCGAACTCAACTTTCCTTGCATCATTGCTAAACCAAGGTAAAGCGCAGCCGACCAATCAAACTACCCCTGTGATGGGATAAGGATTAAACATGGCAGACTTTTTTACCGGCTACACCAATCCTGTCCAGCAGACAAGCCTGGCAGATATGATGAACTTGGCATCGGGTGTGCAGAACTACCAGCAAGCGCAGCAACTTAACCCGTTAACTTTGCAAGCAAAGCAATTGGAATTGCAGCAAGCCCAACAACTTAACCCGTTAAATTTACAAAAAGCACAAGCTGAAGCTAGGGTCGCAACAGAGACAGCCGACCCAAGGATAACTGCTGCAAAAGCACAAGCAGAAACCG
>Ga0114963_10003503_pt1 | contig 10726 bp, 6 predicted proteins | sample C_131016_EF_Meta_FD_87019 | JGI IMG/M metagenome (GOLD analysis project Ga0114963, IMG submission 87019) | Freshwater microbial communities from Lake Croche, Canada to study carbon cycling - C_131016_EF_MetaG | ecosystem: Environmental > Aquatic > Freshwater > Lake | place: Lake Croche, Canada...
CACTGCTTCGGGGAGAATCTTTTCAATCTCTTGAGCAAGAATACCGATGTCATGGCCTGTATATGTTGATTGAAGCTCTGTATCCCAGTCATATTCAACACCACTAATTTGATTAACTTTTTCTAGAGCTGATGTAATTGGTTGAATATTATTCTTAAGTCTCTCGTCAGATGTTGTATAAGCAATAACGTCACCCGTAGCATTAATAGCGCCGTTTACTGTGAGTTTTGCTGTTGGACTTGTGGTACCAATACCCACCCAACCATCACTACTGCGGATGCACATATCCGTGCGACCGGCGTTATATGTTTGAAAATATATGCCCCCGCCGTTATTATAATTACGTAGAGCAATATTAGTACCATCACCAAAGAAGCCTTGAGCAATACCACTTCCGATTTGCACTGTTCCAATAGTTGCTGTACCACCTACAGCAAGTTTACCTGTTGCATTAAGATTGCCATTGGATGTGGTGATATCACCAGTTGATGTGGTAATAGCTCCGCCTGCTGTAATAGCTCCGCCTGCTGTAATAGCTCCGCCTGCTGTAATAACCCCGGCATCTGTAACAGTAAATTTACTTCTAAAAGCTAGACTCCCGTACTTTACACGTAACCAATCGGTCCAATTCGATAAACCAGTAGGTGTATTACCTATAACAAAAGAATCTTCGTTAGAATTATCACCAATCTGTACACGAAGCTCTGTAGTATCATTCGCAGTATTTTGTCTATATAAAGCAATAAAATCGGTATTTGAAGGGTTCACTTTAATCGAACCGTTAAATGTCAGGTAATTACCTCTTCCAGTTTGGATATTACTAGGTACTCCTAATCCAGGATCACCGATATTAACATCGCCTCGTACATCAAGAGCTGCAATAGGTGGGTTTAAACCATTACTAATGCCTATCTCGGTTTCTGCATAAAGAGTTGGTACACGTAAACTACCACCAACCGATGCGTTACCTTTTACGTCTATACTACCCGCTGTATTAATACCACCATCGTTATAGACGGTAAATTTAGCACTATCATTATTTACAACACCAGCGATAAGATGCGGACCACCACCGGTATTTCGCAAATCTAAAGCAGGCCTAGTAGTAACGCTCGTACCCGAAACAGGTCCCACCGTACCGCCGCTCAACGGGAGAAAGTTACTGAGTACAAATCCCCTTGTCCCAGAAGCAGATAGCGCTACAAGATAGTCTACGTATTGTTTATTTGTGACATCATAGTTAACGCTCGGCCAGCGGGAAACCGTGACAATATTAACCCGTGTATCTAAATCGCCGGTTATATACCCACCGGTTACGTGAAAGAAATTTGTATGAACCCATGGTTGCGCTACTGTATAGTACGAACTAATAGGAAAAAATTTATTATCAGTATAATATTTGTTTGTTGCGTGATATTGAGTTGAAGGTTGATTACGCAAATGGGCATTGGTTACAGTTACGTCGCCACCTATTGTAACATTAGAAGCAATATCAGTATCACCATTAACGGTAAGAAGTGAACCAGGCGTTTTGGTGTTTATACCGAAGTATCCGGTATCTTTATCAAGTTTTAAATACTTATTATTGAAATTTAAATGCCCATTTGCGTAATCGAATGGGTAATCATATCGAGGGTGTACATTTAACCAAGAGTTACTAGTACTACGAACGTAGAGTTTATACGAAGGCGTGCCATATTTATCCGCAGTCTCGAAAACAAGATCACCAGGTTGTGGATTCGGAAAAGCTTCTTTACTCGAGTCACCATTATCTACCGCTAGCCCGAGATTACCAACGAGATTACCCCCCTGTCCACCATCGCCAGCGTATACCCGAGCTGTATCTGTCGTATAACCGAGCTCACCGACGTCGAGAATTGCGCTTTGTCGCTCAGTATCTGTACCTCTACGGATTAAAAGTTTAATAATCGTATCTGAGGTAATAGTGATTGCGTTAGTAGCCATTATGATTATTTAGTGTAGAGATTATAAAATCAATTAGTTTTAAATTTCCACGATTTGCGTTAAATCGTGATAATTACGAATTTCGGCGTTTAGTATATTTAACAGTTCAATTTGTATATGATAAATGTATTCAAAAGGACGATTAATAATATTATTCTGAAATATTTCGTTCAACCCAATAAATCTCGTAATATCTTGATCAAAGTAAAGTGATTTTGTCTCTGCGGGTAGTAGATAACGAATATCTGTGAGTATTAAATCGCCTGTTTGCTTATCTTTCTCATAAAGAAATTTACCATCAATACTATCACGCAATCGCATATGATTTATTAGTAATTTTGAAATGGATTTATTAATAACCCAGTTTTGCAAGTACTCGTCAGGGTGAATTACTATTGCACTTAGGGGATATACGTCGAAACTAGTATCAGCCAAAATATTGATAGGATCTAAACTATCCCTATAGATAGCTATCTTACCACTTATACTGCCATTCAAGGTATTATTACTAAATATAAAATTTCTATCATATAAGCCGTAACCAGTCGGTATATCAATATATTTGAGATCTTTTACCTTTGGAAGATCTATAACGGAATAAGGGTTGTACAATTTTACAATTTTTAGAGGTTTTTGGCTTAATGGACGCGTAATGGTGGGCGCGATCTCAGCTTGTGAAGTAAATGTAGTTATACTTTCAATTGTGTTAACGCCAAACCTTGCAAGAGAATACTTAGCAATATTTTCTGCTGGGTCATTTAACAATCTCTTATAAACATAATTACTTGTTATGATATAAAAAACATTGTCATCTGAGGGTGAAAAGACGACACGTATAACCTTACTCGCATCTCCGGTTAACGGATCAACGTCAAAAATTCGCTTCGTCGTAAAATCGTGATTGTATTTGTACATTGTATTGTTATCGAGCAATACATATATGTTACCAAAGTTATCGTGTTCTATTTGCTTAGGATTAACATTATTAAAGTCTCTAAACAATCTATAAGTAATCTCCCAGTTTAAATTCGTATCATATTTTTTAATACATGCATTACCTGCATCAAGAACATAGAGCTCTGACTTATAATAAGTCATACCTACAGGGTTATTAAACTTTGATGAATCGTCAAAGGTACCCTTACCACCCACATAGGCGCGTTTTATGAGTTTATTTTGAAGAATATTATCAGAGGTTAAAAAACCTGCTGCATCGTATTTATAGATACAATTCGCACCAGTATCAAGTACAAAAAAGGAATTATTATCTCCAAGTTCGAAATCTGTTATCTGTATCCAAGAGGAAGGACCGGATTCCTTTTCTGGTGATATTACAGTAGTGAGACTCTGAAATAAACTATCACTTCTAATAGCATAAATTTTAGTACCGCTCGAACAAAACATAATATTTTGATTCAATTCTAAATTAAAACCGGGTTTTGCAACGCTTATATTATCAAGATCTGAGTAGCCAACACTTTTAAATGAATTAAATCGACTTGTACTTAATCCACGATAGAATGACATTACGTTATTGTTACCCGAAACACCAATAGTAGCAACTGATGTCATAGGAATAACATTCGAAGCGATAAACGCATACTTATAGAGCTGTAAGTAATTTGTATATAACTTCCCAATAATGTTATTGATATTAAAGTTTGTTACCGTTTCATTTGGTTGAATTTTGATATTTTCAAATCCAGAATACGGTAGTGTTAGTGTCTGACCTGGATATCTATCATAGATAATACCTTGCTGCTTAATAATGCTATCAATATTCATATTAATTGATCCAGTTAATTGTATTTAGCTTTGAATAAGCAGGAGCTGATTTATTCAAAGCTATTAATATACGTTTTTCAAGTTCTGCTTTTAAATCTGCATCCGTGATACCTGTATTGCGTATTAATACATTATACTGCGTGGATTTACTACCAGGGAGAGTCGCTTTAAAGTATCGCTCTATTTCTTCAAGATAGTTTCTCCTACCACAGGGAATATCAAAATGAACATCTTGTATGTTTGCACCTTTACGCGCGTGCATAATAATATCATAATCATTAAGTGGTATGCTGTAGAGATAGAAATTTTTAATTTTAATATTTTCGGTTAAATAACTTGTTTTTTGAAGATGTTCGAAAAGCGGGACTGAATTATTAAAGCAAGCTGAACCGATTATAAATGGTCTGTAAATTATATTACTAAATTTATATTTTCGAGGCGGAAATTGTATATCTCTTACCTTTTGACTATCAACAAATAAAGCCATGTAACCGTGATATGAATCGAATCGTACTGCAAAATGATGATAGCCGGGATCAAGAGCTGATAGATTGAAAATTATTTCATTTGTTAAAGTGTCGTGACTATTATATAGGTTTGTAGTTACAGCTTTAAAGCTCAAACTTGAGTCCGGGTAATTATCGTAAACATATTCTCTCAAATAATCTGTATTCGTAATAAGTTTCTGATCTGCGGATTGTGAAATAAAGAAAGTACTCGATAACGGCACACCGTACATATCCGTTAATATAAATTGATAAGCTGGTGATAATACCCGTCCACCTGTAAGATACCCTGTTCTTGTAAACAATACTCTATCATAATATGTGCTATTAGCAAATTCTGATACAAAGTTAATTTTATAATTATTAAAAAAGTCAACGTTGTATGTACGAGCTACTAAATAAGTGTCACCCACAGGTGGTGGATTAACAAAGACCATCTTATTCGTTGAATCAATTGTATAGTCAAACGTAGGCAATAGCTGATAATTATTGCTATTACGTACAACATAATCAGATGCATTTTGAGAACCTCTATTATTAATATTAAAAGTTGTACTCGAACCATCACCTACAATAGACGCAATATTTGTTATCGTGGTATTTGATGATAATAGTGTACCTGAAAGAAGAAGTTCTTTGTCCGTGGTGTATTTGTAGTAAGCGTTATTCGTGAGTAACCATAAATTTTTATCGAAGTCGATATTGAAATCGATAAGTGTTGTATTAGGTTGTTTTATTTTAAAAGCAGTCAATACGTTTGTAAATGTCGACGAAGCTTTATCAATATTATACCAGGCATTAAGAGATAAGCCGTCAGGTGGTAAATAGTAAATAGTTGTACCAAGACGTCTTGCTACTGTTCCTTCAGTAAAGTAAAGTGTACCCTTATAGTGATCAATTGTTTTCGCAAAACTCTTATATCTACCATCTACGTTACCACCAGCAAGATCGGTATAATAGGCGCGCTGGTTAGGCAGAGAAACTTGATTTACTACAACATTAAGGAGATCAATAGAGTAAATGGTTGATGGATCGTCTATTGTGGCTCCTGAGCACAACACAAACGACGTTGTATTACCCGTCGAAATAAAATCTACAGCTCGTGCAAAATCACTGATAGCGACGCCCGTGAGTACTATATCATCGAATGTACGCCACTCAAGGTAACCGTGATTGAATATCAATGCGTAGTTATCTGTAAAGCCAGCTCGTATTGTATGACGAGGTGTATATCGATAAGATACATTTTTTATAGGTTTTAAATCCGTATTGAAAATATTAAGCGCAGAAGGTGCGTTAATGTAAAGTGTAGGCGTAATAATGGATTCATTAAAGATGCCAAATCCATCATTTAAAAAATTACCCATTATTTGGTAACCAAATGGTTTCGACCAATCTTTATTATACATATCAAATGCAAGAGTAAATTGATTTGTATTTTGTATACCTGTGAGTGGGCTTGTTATAGCGTAATTAACTCCATTAAAGAGATATTCTTTTGCTGTCAATCCACTAACTAATGTATTTGATACATTAGCATTGTAGTAATACTGAAAATCCTGATCTTCAAGATGTGGTTCAAAAATTTGCAAGTATTTTTCTACATCTGATGGACCATAGTGATGGTATGCATAATAACAACCAGGTTCGAAAACTACCGCTGACGGCTTATCAAAAACATCGTCTGTACCCGGTATATCACCTACATTTTCCACCATTATATTGAATACCGGGTTATACGTAATTGCTTTTAACGAACGAGTTGTTAACGCTGATATAAATGTCAATTTAGAAGGATTATAATATCGATCTACCCAAATAGGCGGTACATTAATATCCGTGCTACCTGATAACCAACTACATAAAAATGATCCCGTCGTTTCGTCTAACGCTGCGCCGAACGGCGAGGTAGCTTCAGCATTTGCTAGTTTTTTAAAAATTTTATCTGACTTAATTGGGTGATCACCGGCGATAGCACCTGCCTGAACTAATCCTGAATCTGCTATATTAATTTGCTTAAAAGGATATAGATTATACGGCACATGAAAGTGTGTGATCTTATCTTTTGCAAGAACAATATCTGTTGTATATGATTCGTAGCCAATAGTAATATTATCACTACCACGTGTTTGATGAGACCCTGTAAAGAGTTTTTTGTAATCTCTCGAATCAATCTCGCTATCTAATGTATAGACCGCTTTATCGGCACCAAATGGGTTATTTCTTGATTGATAATTTTCAGGTGTACTAGTATTCTTTAATGAAAGAGCGTTAAGATCAAAAGAATTATATGTTGTATTTGCAAGCTCATTGTTTAAAAGAAGGTTTGAATTTACACTAAGTGTCGATCGAAGAGGCTCGATATCTTGAGTATTTGTTTTAAAATTACGCTTATAACTCACCCATGAGTCAATTAATTGAGTATTATTAGGATCACTTGGTCTTGGTACACATGAAAAAATTGAATATTCTGTATACGGAAGAATCTCTGTCGCAGTTAACGACCATTCAAGGAGGCATAATTGTGCACCTGATACACCCACATAATACGCAACATCATTTAAATTTTTATAAAAAAGAATTGCACTGCTTGGCTTATCATATATGTAATTAAAAAGTTGTGGGCTCAAGTCGCCCTGCCAATCCGTATTTATATCGTAAGTAAAATTCAAGCTAGCATCAACGTTTGCAGTTAAATACCGTGCGGTATCAGCATGCACGTGTTCTATTTTGCAAAGATCGAAGTCATGAAATTTTACTGTAAAGATATACCGGTTATCAATAAGATCTTGAGTACCTGACATAGAGATGTTAGCCGTAGCTACTTCAGGTGCAGGTTCTTCCACTACAAGAAATCGTGATCTACCATTAATACCACCGGTTGCAAGAATAGCGAGGTATGTTGTTATGCCATCATCGGGTATGGCTCGAAGATCTTCAATATAGAGGGAACTCGTTAACGGAGCTAACTGTGTAAGAAAGAGATTTGAGTAATTATTTGTAGTAACGTCATTAGTAAGAGCTAGTGCCTTTACCATAGAAAAATTTAAACCCTGATCTGTATAATAAAAATCTTGATCAAATTTTAGAGTTTGATCCTGAGAATAGGAGGCTGTAAGCCCTATATAATTTGTTGTATTGAGGGAAACGACCTCCATGTCTTTATTTATCAGATAATAAAAGAGACGCTAGTTTGTTTTCAATACAAGTTTCCATTTACTAATAAGATAGTTATTTATCTCTGTAACAGATGCAGGGTCAAGAGGTGTATTATAAATTAATATTTCTGATATTTCAGCATTTAGTAACGGATTTGATGGAAATGCAGGACTTGTACCAATACAAGCTCGAGTTATATCCGGACTGTAATAATCCGTAAAATTATATGTATAATTTTGATTTGTTTTGCGAGCCATTAAGGTATCAGCTCTTAGATAAGCGCGCGCATCATCAGTACCACTTAGAGTTATAGAGAATAAACCGTAGCCGTTTAAATTATTAGATATATTGGTAAAGCTGGACACTTGTGTACCTTGTTTGATAACAAAAGCGTTATTTGCACCGTCTAAAGACATATTAATATTAGGAATCGGAGATGTAACACCAGTTACATCGTATGAAAATACAGTACCACCAACGGTATCTGGCTGCATGACAATAAACATTGTATAACCAGGTCCATTGATACTATCTGCACTCGCAAAAATACTATTAAGTCCAGATGCTGCTGATACCATTGTTGCTGGGTTTCTAAACTGAATAGATTTCCTTTTTGAAAAGGAACTTGCCTCGTAGAGATAAAATGGTTTGAATGTACCGTTTGAATAAAAATCATTATTATAAGAACTTTTATCACTCCAACGAGTAACGTAATAGTTGTAATCCTTTGCTATAGTAAACGCATCAGACGCATCTAACCAGAGCACAAGATTTTTACTATATTTAGGTAATGATCTACCTGGATTAAATGGAATGGAAGTAGCATAATTACTATCAAAAGCGCTCAACACCTTTCCCACCGTTAGATAATTAGGTTGTTCAACTTCAAAAATATTCTGTGATTCAATTATAGAAAATTGTTGACCTGTATTAATAAGATGTATATCATTAAATTCGTAAATAGAAGCAGCAGTTGAAGAGATTGAAATATTAAAAATATTCTTAACAAGATCCGCATTATGTACAGTTATTTTAGGATTATATACTGTTATACCAGAAGATGAAAGCGGATAATAAACGTGCGATACAGGAACGCCTTTTGGTTCTCCTGCAGTAAGTTGTTGGCCTTGCGTGAGGTGTTTTACTAAATTTCTCGGTACTGTTAGAATTTGACCGTCACCGAAATCGTATTCAATTTTTAAAATTGGATAAATACTAGTATCAAGAGTTGATGCATCGAAAGTAATTGTATACGGGCCCTTGAGAGGGCCAACATCTATATATTCAACTACATCCTGAATACTATATTTCCACTCTGCAAAACCACTGTCATCACCTGTAATAGGGAAGAATGTAGTAGTGTGCTGCCCGCCGGTTGCAGTATTTGGATATGTAAAACTTGAGCCCTGATTAGGATCAACAAAATACCAGTGATCTATAATAGATGGTGCACCAATTAATTGATTATTAATAAGTGGTATTGTATATGACCTCACAGTAATACTTATTTGAAAAAACAGGATTACAAGCCACTTAGGCTGTATAAGAACCGGACGATCCTGTAAATGATAAAATCACCGTCGATCCATAGTAATCAATCTTTGGATTACCTGTTATTAATCCTGTATACCGTCCTGTTGATATAGACAATATCACCACACCTGAACCACCATTACCTGGTGTTTGATAAATGACGTATCTAAAGTTAGCGCCTCCACCTCCACCTCCTGTATTAGGGCTGCCCGAGCCAGGAATTTCACCTCCGCTTCCTCCGCCTCCGAGTCCTCCAGGAGAACTCGGAGGCGGAGGAGCAGGCGTTACATTGTAATGATAATCATTACGATAATCATCTGCTCCACCACCACCACCGGCTATCCAATAATTACCGGCTGATAGTTGACCAATAGTTGAGCCTTGTATAGGATTTATTATACCAATACCACCCTGACCACCGCTTAAGCCTGGTAATACATTACCTCCAGGGCCTCCAGCGCCACCACCCCCCCCACCACAGGTGAATCCACCCCTACCCAGGCCGCCGTAGCCACCCGAAAACCCTTGACCAAGTGTTCCCTGACCACCCGAAGCATAAGGTGCGTCAGTATAATTTGTAATTCCGCCACCACCTGACCCACCGTAACCTGCAGGAATTACTACAAATGTACCGTTAATATAAGTCCCACCAGCCCCCCCACCACCTCCTATTGCTGTTATATTTTTAAAAATAGTATTACCACCACTAAGACCATAGCCAAAACCGCTACCTGACGCGGTCGATCCTGCGCCACCTGCTCCAATAGATATATCATAGGTAACGCCTGGTACGGCTAATACCTCACCATAAACCACGCCACCGGCACCCCCTGCGCCTGCGCCATTAGCCCCGCCACCACCACCACCACCAACAACAAGATATTGTATAGTAGGTGGACCACCTTTGCTTGATGCTACATAAGAGGCAAAAGGAGGCTTAAGCATAAATTAAGAGCCTACATCACCGAATGAAACCCAACCATAAGCCGATCCTGTGTAAAGTAGGGAAACTGTAGCAAATTGTCTAGCTGTTTTATAGAGTCCAAAGGAATTATTAATTTTTGGACTACCTGCACCTGACAGTGAAATTTTTGTTGTACTAAGTTGAAGAACGGCTGTCTGATACCCGATCGGATATGTTATACTATTTGATGGATAAGCTGATAAACCCGTTGTATTATTATCAGAGCCAATAATAGTATTATTATCGCTTAACTGAATAACATATGTAGTTGTGGCTGTAGGGAGAAGAGTAAAAGCTACGTTTGTCCCTGTACCACCACCGGCAATAGTTCTTATACCGTTAGTCTCAATAATAGCTGTGTTATAGAGTGTGTCCATTAGAATCTAATTTGTTGATGTTCACCACCTACCCGGCAATTAATAATTCCGCGTACATTGGGAAGGGTTATATCGACATCAATAAGCTCAGCTCCAGCTGGAAAATTAGCATCAAAAACAGCTTGAAGTACTGCTTGATCTTCTGTAGAAGCAGAGGAAAATTGAGCTGCTTGGATTTCTTCAAGAACGGTTTTTTCTTTATCTGTCGGGGGTTTAGTATGATCACGAGATAATAATACTTCTTGTTGAGTAGGTGAAGGATATGCATATGTCCTTCGTACCCATCTTCCATCTCTAATTGTAAAATCACTTTCGCTCATATTAGTTTTATATATTTATATTGTTTATTGTAATTTACAAGACTTAATAGATACCGTATTTTTCACTTCCATTTACTAGTCTACCGGATCCATCTAAGCAATTAACGTAACAGGCGG
>Ga0114963_10003505_pt1 | contig 10724 bp, 10 predicted proteins | sample C_131016_EF_Meta_FD_87019 | JGI IMG/M metagenome (GOLD analysis project Ga0114963, IMG submission 87019) | Freshwater microbial communities from Lake Croche, Canada to study carbon cycling - C_131016_EF_MetaG | ecosystem: Environmental > Aquatic > Freshwater > Lake | place: Lake Croche, Canada...
CAGGTTTTCGTGAAGCCACATCGGAGCACAAACGAAAAACGCGCCACTATATCTAGTGACGCGTCTAGGCTTGCCAAACTTGGCAAGGAAATATGGAATGGCGATGCTGGAATTCGTGCTTGGAAGGCACCACTCTAGCTTTCATTCTTCTCTCCTATTCAAGGCACCTAAGTGACTTGGCAACAGATTATTACTTAGTTAGGGGAAGTTAGATAAAACACACCGCAGGCTTAGGTGAAGTTTTGGTGCCGTTTTACTACTTGATGACCCTAACGATGTAATAGGAGTCAGTGAAAATTGGGGCAAGTTTGACTCGGTCACCGGAGAACGGTGCGTGGAAAAACATGCCGGGACCAGCGTAAATGCCTTCGTGGCTGTGGTTATTCATGATAACCAGGTCGCCTGGCTGGGCTTCTGATCTAGGGATTTGTCTTATATGCGGATCATGCGATTGAGCATTTACCGAGTGTGGAAGCAAAATTCCAAATTCTGCAAAGACCAATCTGGTGTATCCAGAACAGTCAAGACCGGTTGGGTTCTCTCCACCCAAAACATATGGCACTCCCACATATTTAGCAGCGACCTTCATGATGTCATCAGGGTCCAACTTGCTAAAGGTAGGGTTTGCTGCGAAGTCAAAGGCAGTCTTACCCCTATAGCCAAGATAGTTGTTTCTGTTGTTCATTCGTTCGAGATCTGATGCCGACATCACTCCGTAGGAACCACGTTCAAAGTCAATTGCACTCTGACGAAGAATTGTCACGGTTTGTGAATCTGATGGGTCCAGCGCTCCAGTCAGGCCCGACATTGCGGTTACGGCTGGAGAAAAAGCATAGGCCGGCAGGGCTGCGCAGGCAATAAAGCCAGCGGTAACGCTCATCACCAGAGTTGAACGGAATGTACTGTTCTTACGCAAAGGAATTCGCTTAATAGCAGGAATGATCAATCCAGTAGTGGTCTGGGTTAGCTGTGGACTGGAACTATTCTTTCGAGCAAATTTTGCCGCTTGTTTCTGAGCTTTAAGATCTGCTCTGGCCAGACGTTTTAGTTGGCCTTGGCGAACTGAACTCCGGCTTCGAATTTCAAAAGATTCTAGGACGTTAATTTGGACGTCAGCACGGCGTCTACCTGATGGCTTCTTAGTCACACTGACCTCCTTTCATCATCGAATCACAGATCCAACCCTGTCGCGAGACGATTACTGTCTATAAGTTCCCACTGATGGCACTTGGATTAGTGAGGACTCTCAAACTCACTCTTTGGTTGAGGTGAGATAACTAGATTTTACCCTCTACCGACAGCTCTCGGGTGCTTCCCTGCACAGTTCTGGAGACTCATTGGGGCTAGTTCCCAGCAAATACAAGGGTTTAGAGCGGTTTGACGAATATGTGGGCAACGTCAAAGGCGGTGAGGCTAACCGAGTTTTGGCCATTTTGGGTTCTGACTTCAACCCGATCTGAAGCTTGGCTTGCTCTGACAATAGCGCCAGGAATGACTTCGGCTGCCGCTAAGTGAGCAAGCGCATCTGGGTAAGACTGCAGTGGTTCAGCAATCCTGGCAACCTCGACATCAACATTTAGTAACTCAATTAGTGGGACTACTTGCTCATTCATTGCAGTCGATGGCCCCCTGCCAAGATGCTCTAGGCCTGGAATGGGATTACCAAAAGGAGACTTTTCAACTTCTTTTACTAATTCGAGAATCTTGCGCTCTACCTGCTCGCTCATGACATGCTCCCAGCGACAGGCCTCCTCGTGAACCAGGTGCCATTCCAAACCGATGATGTTCGCTAGAAGTAATTCAGCTAGTCGATGCTTGCGCATAACCTCGATAGCTAAGGTGCGACCCTCACCTGTTAGCTCTAGATGACGGTCACTACTAAGTGAAACCAGTCCGTGCTTCTCCATTCTGGCTACGGTTTCAGAAACAGTTGGTCCAGAGTGATCAAGTCTTTCTGAGATTCTCGCTCGCATAGGAACGTGACCTTCTTCTTCGAGTTCCAGAATGGTTCGAAGATACATTTCAGTGGTATCAATTAAATCGGTCACGGACTAAGCCTAAATCTTATGCAGGGCTAGTCGGCTAAACTTTCACAATGGTAGAGATAATTATTCCCTCAGATTTGTTGCCGCTAGATGGCAGATTCGGCTGTGGACCTTCAAAGGTTAGGCAGGCTCAGTTAGCCGCGTTTAGTGGCGCAGGAGCAGAACTGCTCGGAACCTCCCACCGTCAGGCACCGGTTAAGAATTTGGTGAAGCGTGTCCAAGCTGGCCTCATGGACTTATTTCATGACCCTTCAGGTTACGAGATCGTCATGGGCAACGGTGGCTCAACTGCATTCTGGGATGTTGCAAGTTACTCCCTGGCCGAAGGCAAATCGCAATTACTTGTTCACGGTGAGTTCGGAGCTAAATTCGCAACTGCACTGAGTGCTCCTTGGCTAGAAAAGCCAACCGTGGTTCAAGGTGACCCTGGTTCTAGATCAGAGCTAAGGGCAGAGTCAGGCATTAGCGCTTACGCCTACCCGCAAAATGAAACTTCAACTGGTGTTGTTGCTCCAGTCAAACGACTTGCCGGTGTTGATGACGGCGCGCTGTTTTTCACCGATGCCACTTCTGCTGCCGGTGGTATTGACTTTGATCCAAAAGAAACAGACGTTTACTACTTTGCTCCGCAGAAGAACTTTGCCAGCGACGGTGGTCTCTGGTTTGCTCTAATGTCACCTCAGGCAGTTGAACGTGCAGAGCGAATAGCAGCCTCTGAAAGATACATTCCAGAATTCTTGTCGCTCAAGACAGCAATAGATAATTCAAGGCTTAACCAGACTCTCAATACTCCAGCTATTTCAACACTCTTCTTACTAGCCGAGCAGGTTGATTGGATGAATGAAAACGGTGGTTTGAAATGGGCTGATGGCAGGACTAAAGCTGCTTCTGACCATCTTTACAACTGGGCTGAAGCCAGTGCTTTTGCTACCCCTTTTGTTTCTAATGTTGAGCACCGATCTCAGGTAGTCAGCACAATCGATTTCCTTGACTCAGTTGATGCTGCCGAGGTGGCCAAGATTCTTAGAGCTAACGGAATTGTTGACACTGAGCCATATAGAAAGCTTGGAAGAAACCAACTTCGAGTTGCTACCTTCACAGCAACTGAACTCAGTGATGTTCAGCAGTTAACCAAGTGCATCGACTACGTGGTTGAACGACTAGGTTAAAACCAAATGCGTTGGATAGCCAAAGATTCTGAGCGGAAGCCGGACCCGGAACCAATAAAGGGAACAGCAAAAGTTGCGGTGTATGTTGGCATGGGTGGTTTTCTGATTGCCTTGATACTTATTTTGGTTTTCTATAGCCAAATCGAAAACCCACACAAGGTTTGGTATCCGTACACCTGCGTCTTTGGATTACTTCTCGGTATCTTCGCTTTGTTCAGGGTCGGCAACCGCTAGTTCTTCAGTCTCTTCTTCCGCATCTAGAGCAGCTTGCTTTTCAAGTTCTGCCTGCAGTGCTTGATAATCTGCAAGGCGCTCTGACCAAGGGACCCACGCAGGTGCAGCTAGTGAATCTTCACCGGCGGTAAGAACCACTTCACAGAGTGTTGGTTCAGAACTCGGATCAATCTGAGAAACAGTGACACTCCAGCGCCAACCAACATAGCCAGGCTGTGCTGCATTCCAGAAGTAACTGGTGATGCCTTCGCCATCTTCAACACTCTCAATGAAAGTGCCGAGATCTTTCGGCAGTGCTGCCGCTTTAGCGGCGACTTCCGCAAAAGCCTTCACATCAAATTTGTTCTTGACCGGTTTCTCTGGCTTTACTAATTTGATGAACTTAGGAAGTTTCTTTATACGTGCCATTAGCTGTGTAGCTGATCTGCCATAGTGCGAAGCAATCTGGCAATCTTTTCAGCGCTTGGGCCTTCCGGAAGTCTGCCATGCTCGATGCCAGGGCGAATGTTATCCAAAGCTGAGATAAGTCCTTCAACCAGAATTACTAGGTCTTCGTTCTTCATTCTTGAGCTGGCACGCTGCTTCTTCTCGAGGCTCTCTGGCACTTCGATGATGCGCATGGTCATGACCTGAGCACCGCGCTTGGAGTCAACGATGCTGTATTCAATTCTGGTGCCAGGCTTGATGTCGGTCACACCGTCGGGTAGGTTGCTGACATGGAGGAACGCTTCGGTTCCTTCATCTGATTGCACAAAGCCAAATCCTTTGACGTTGTCAAAGAACTTTACGTGTCCTGTTGGCATATCTACCTCTTTCATTGCTGCAGCCTTCATTTTACTTTAGGTTTACAAGTATCCTAAAAGGATGGCTAAGAATAAGCAGACTAACCCACAATCAAGCTCCGCTCGGATCGAATCCATTCTCGGCTTTGCCTTTATTGCCTGCGTCGGTCTAACCGTACTTGCAGTGCTGGTTATCTTGCTGGCCGCCTTCAGCAATGGCTCATGGATGCCAGTTGGCCTAGGGCTGGTGCCAATGTTAGCTATGCCTCTAGGTTTTCTATTCTTGATTGCGTTGCTAGTTACCAGTAGCAGGCGGCGCAAAGCTGAAAAGATTCAGTCGCCGACCAAATGAGTGAAATCCTGCTCGTTGCTAAAGCACTTAGCCAATCTACTGACGAAGACCTAGCCAGAGTTGTCGGCATCAGGTTGATGCCGACTGCAAACCTTGCTGATTTTTTTGATCTGGCCAGTGCCCTGATCAAGCCGCAGAGCATCCAAGGTGCCATTGCAGGGCTAACCCGATCTCAGATAACTGCTTTTAGAAACCTGCTAGAGAATAAGTCAACGGGAAAGGACAAGCCCTACCTCGAAGTATTAGTAACGCTGTTTCTAGTGCAGAGAAAAGTTTCTGATGGCAAGACCGAATACATTCCCCTAGGAAGTGCTGTTGAAGCATTTAGTCAAATAGCGAGTAAAAAATCATTGACCAACTCTGCTTCACAGGAGCAGGAACCTTTTGATCAAAAGCTTGTCGACGCTCAGTCAGGCATAGCTGCGTTCGAAACTGTGCAAGCTCTCACAGAATTACTTATCGACTTAGAACAGCGCTATGTGCGTGAAGTTGGTCGAGCATCAGTGGGATTACCTGAATTGAAAAGACTTGCTGTCCACCTAGGTAGAGAGGTGGATTATGCCAAAGCCCTTTACTCTTTAGGGCAGATGGCTGGCCTAATAACACTGAGCGATAAGCGTTGGCGGGTTGGCTCTGAATATCTCACCTGGCTGCAGCAAGAACCGGCAGAGCGCTGGTTGGTGTTGGCTAGAACCTGGCGAATGCTTTTAGGTGAGCAGTCGGCTGCTGAGTTTGTCAATGCCAATGCACTCGATGTTTCAATGAAAGAAATATTTCCGCTAGCTAACGATGGTGTTGCATCGCACATGACTCGACTTGTTTCATTAGCTGAACTAATTGGTCTTAGTAGTGGAAGTCGAACTTCAACTTGGTTTACTCCGCTGATGCAAGCAGACCTAAAATCAGCTGCCAAACTGCTTACTTCAGCACTACCTAAAACTCAGTCCAAGGTAATTGTTCAAGCAGATCTTTCGATCATTTCAGTGGGGCCACTACCAACTAAGACAGAACTAGAATTACGCAGATTCGTGGAGACTGAACGCATCGGTGTCGCATCCACTTATCGGATTAGCACCTTGAGCATTACCTATGGATTAGAAACAGGCCTCACCGAGGCAAACATCAGGAACCTCTTAGCTGAATTATCCGGAACGGCACTTCCGCAACCGGTTGATTATCTAATCCGTGAAGCAGCCAGCCGATTCGGCAGATTGGTGCTCACTGATGGAGCAACTGGAACATTGATAACTTCCAGCGATCAAGTCTTACTGACCCATATTCTGAATGACACCACACTGCGACCGATTTCGATAATTCGAATTGATAACACCACACTGCAGACAAGATTTGAACTAGACATCGTTTATTACCAACTTCGTGAAAGTAAATATGCTGCTATCCGCAAAGATGACCAGGGTGAGGTAATCAGTAATTGGGCAGCAGCTGGCGGCCGAAAGCAGATTATCAATCCCGCCAATTCAGTTTTGACCGACATCAAGCGTTGGCGTGATAACGAGACTCGTTTAGGTGAATCTCCTGAAGGCAGTGACATAGTCAGACAGCTGGAACTCTGCATCAAGAGCAAGGGCAGTATTCAGGTGGCGGTACTAATCAAAAAGGTTCCCAGAGAGTTCCTACTGGAGCCAACTGGCTTGGCCAACGGCAGGCTTAGAGGCAAAGACCGCAAAGCTGACTGTGAAAGAGTGATACCGCTTAGCAGTATTACCGGTGTTCGCTTAGGCTAGAAGGATGTCTGGCGGACCCCTAATCGTTCAAAGCGATAGAACAGCACTCCTTGAAGTTGATCACTTGCAAGCTGCTGATGCTCGCCATGACCTATCCGTCTTCGCTGAATTGGAGCGTGCTCCTGAGCATGTCCATACCTATCGGATTACCAAGCTGGGGCTCTGGAACGCCAGAGCTGCTGGCCACGACAGTGATTTCGTTCTTGGCGTGTTAGATAAATACAGTAAGTTTCCTGTTCCGGCAAGCATCAGAGTTGATATTCAACAGACCATGTCTCGCTACGGCAGATTAGTAATTCAAAAAGGTCAAGACGATGACCTGCAACTTTATTCAGCAGAACCTGCAGTGCTATTAGAGACCACGCGTCAGCGCAAGGTCAATGATTTACTGACCGGGAGAATCGATGAAAATACTTGGCAGATCGCGCAGTGGGCTCGAGGCCAGATCAAACAAGAGTTACTAAAGATTGGTTGGCCCGCAGAGGATCTTGCTGGATACACCTCAGGTAAACCACATGAGATTGCTCTTATCCAAGATGGTTGGCATATCAGAAATTACCAGGATGCAGCTGTTGCTAAATTCTGGGAGGGTGGCTCAGGAGTTGTCGTGCTCCCCTGTGGTGCGGGTAAAACAATTGTTGGAGCAGCCACTATGGCGGTGGCTAAAACCAACACCCTGATTTTGGTAACGAATACAGTTTCTGCAAGACAGTGGCGAACCGAGTTGCTGAAGCGAACTACTCTCACCGAAGACGAGGTTGGTGAATACAGCGGTTCAATCAAAGAGATAAAGCCGGTAACAATTGCTACGTATCAAATCCTTACAACCAAACGTAAAGGTGAATATGCACACCTTGCATTGCTGAATAACCATGACTGGGGTTTGATCATCTACGACGAGGTTCATCTATTACCTGCTCCTATTTTTAAGATGACCGCTGATTTGCAAGCAAAGAGAAGACTTGGGTTAACTGCAACTTTGGTTAGAGAAGACGGTAAAGAAGGTGATGTCTTCTCGCTGATTGGGCCTAAGCGCTTTGATGCTCCTTGGAAAGAAATTGAAGCACAGGGGTATATCGCTCCGGCAGCCTGCTACGAAGTCAGAATTGATTTACCTGAGCTTGAGCATCTTGAATATGCAATTGCTAACCAGGATGAAAAGTATCGACTCGCTGCCAGTTCTCCTATCAAGATTCCTGTAATCCAGAAGCTTTTGAAAAAACACCTTGGTGAGCCGACGCTGGTAATCGGTCAATACATCGATCAATTGCATGCTGTCGCTGGCACTCTAAATGCTCAACTGATTACCGGTGAGACACCAGTTGATGAGCGCGAGCGTTTGTTTGGTGAATTCAGAGACGGTCGCATAACTGTTTTAGTGGTCTCTAAGGTTGCTAACTTCTCTATTGACCTGCCAGAAGCCTCTGTTGCTATTCAAATATCTGGCTCATATGGCTCGAGGCAGGAAGAGGCTCAACGATTGGGTAGATTGCTGAGACCTAAGGCAGATGGCCGAACAGCCAGCTTCTACACCTTGATTTCCAGAGACACAGTGGATCAGGACTTTGCTCAGAATAGGCAACGTTTCCTAGCGGAGCAAGGCTACGCCTACGAAATCCTTGATGCAGTTGACTTATAGGTCGCATTACTCTCAGGAAACACACAGCCAACGTTAAGGTTTTGGCTATCAACCGGTGGGATGGTTGAGACATGAAGAATCCAAGAGTACTAATCGTTGATGATGAAAAGAACATTAGAGACCTGCTTGAAGCAGGCCTCAAGTTCGCCGGTTTCAGTGTTTACTCAGTAGGCACCGGAGCAGAAGCAGTTGCTGTTGCCGAGAAATCAAAACCTGACATCATGATTCTCGATGTCATGCTGCCAGATCAGAGCGGTTTCAGCGTCACCAAGAGACTACGCTCAATGAACATTGATCTACCGGTGCTCTTTCTAAGTGCTAGAGATGACCGTGGAGATAAAGTAACCGGTCTTACCGTCGGTGGCGATGATTACATGACCAAGCCTTTTAGCATCGATGAAGTCATTGCCCGTATTCAAGCTATTTTGCGAAGAACTAAGAAACAGGACGTTGAAGACAGCATCATCGAAGTCGGCGAAATCAGAATTAACCAGGATGCTCTTGAAGTATTTGTAAATGGCACAGAGATTGAACTCTCCCCTACTGAATACAAACTGCTTAGGTTCCTGATGGCTAATGCCAACAGAGTAATGAGTAAAGATCAAATACTTGATCACGTGTGGGAGTATGACTTCAACGGTGAACAGGGAATTGTTGAAAGCTATGTTTCATACCTTCGAAAGAAGATTGATCCGCTAAGCAAAAACCAACTTATTCAAACTAAGCGAGGAGTGGGATACATGTTCCGCGTCGCTAAGAACGAAGAGTAAGAGCCTTGCCTTCAGCTCAACCTAAAAGCGTTATCGGCAAAGCCTGGTCACGGATTTCTCTGCGCACTCGGCTAACCGTTATCTCAGTTGGTGTCATCACCATGCTTTTAGGCGTGAGTCTACTCGGAACTGTCTCCCTGCTTAAGACTTATCTTCAACAAAATACTGACAGTCTGCTAATCAAGACAGCAATCATTCTTGCCCAAGAGGACCCGATCATTACAAGTGAGAAGTTAGCAAATAGGGATATTGCTCTTCCACCACTTCCCAGCGATTTCTACATCGCCCTGCTGGACCCAAATGGAGAGATATATCTGGGCTTTTCCTCAGCACCTGAACTAAAAAACCCAGTTCCAAATCTCGAACAATTCAACGTGGTGTCCGTTGTCGCCACCGATGGCACACCTTTTACAGCTGACCTGAAATTCAAGAAAAGCACTGATCATAAGTCTTATCCCTGGCGTCTGGTCGCGCTACCTTCCCCTGATCAATCAGGCTCGGCAGTAGTCGCTTTGCCGGTTGGGAGTAACGCTGCCATCGTGAATCAGTACCAGATCATCGGATTAGGCTTCAGTGCATTGCTGCTCGCCATCAGCGGGTTAGCTTTATGGCTAACAATCTCATCAGCGCTACGACCTTTGCGTGAAGTGTCAGCAGCGGCTGATTCTGTTCGAAGTGGCAAGTTGGACCGAAGGCTTCCCGATGTTACAGGTAAAACAGAAATAGCCAAACTCAATCGCTCACTCAATGAAATGCTCAGTTCAGTAGAGGGATCTCTTAAAGCTAGAAACACCACCCTAGATCGCATGCGTCAGTTTATTGCTGACGCTAGCCATGAGCTTAGAACTCCGCTGGTAACCCTCAGAGGTTATGCGGAGCTTTACCGCAAAGGTGCTTTCAGATCTAAGGCTCAGGTAGATGACGCCATGGAAAGAATAGAGAGTGAAGCCATCAGAATGTCTTCACTCGTTGAATCACTTCTAGCTTTAGCGAGGCTCGATGGAGATATCGAGTTACAAATTGTTCCTGGCGATTTAGCTGCGGTTGCTAAGTCAGTTGCTGTTAACGTCAGCACCGGTAATCCGACTGCACAGATCACCGTCATAGACGCCAAAGGTCAAAAGATGACAGGCGAGCTCCTTGCATCTTTTGACGAGCCTGGCATGAAACAGGTATTCACCAATTTACTTTTCAATGCAATTAGTTTTGCTGGTGAGAAGCCAATCGAAGTTGTTTTAGCTCAAACGTCAGAGAACACCATTATCGAAGTTCGCGATCACGGAGATGGCATTGCTAAGCAGCTTCGAAAGAAGATCTTCGAACGCTTCTACCGCAGCGACAATTCACGTAATCGCGATACCGGTGGTTCCGGTTTGGGCCTTGCGATTGTTAAGGGAATTATCGAAGGCCACAAGGGAACCATTGTTGCTTTGGAAACTCCAGGTGGCGGAGCTACCTTCAGAATCTCCATCCCCAACTAACTCTTGTTAAGACTTACCCACACCTTTCAAATCAGACTGTTAACACAGTCCTAATGAATGCCACGATGTTTACCGAAGGAGGTAAACAGATATGGCACAGATTCAAGTAGACAGCGAACACGTGTTAGCTGCTAACAGCACTATTCAAGCGACCATCGCTAAAGTCCAAGCTGAAGTTGATGGACTGCATGTTCAATTACTCGGCTTGCAAGATGTTTGGCGCGGCAGTGCAGCTAGCAGTTTTCAAGAAGTAGTCACCCGTTGGAAGATAACAGCAACAACGGTTGATACTCAGCTTGGTGAACTAGGTCGAGCACTATCCGTTGCGGCATCGCAATACAGTGAAATCGAAATAGCTAACCAGCGACTCTTTATGGGCTAGTCCCGGTAAAGGTGAAGGGTTGGGACTTTATAAGTCCCAACCCTTTTAGCCGGAGCGATCTGGCTAAGTTTTAGTAGTCCATTCCGCCGCCCTGAGGAGCCGCAGCAGCGTGTGGTTCTGGCTTC
>Ga0114963_10003508_pt1 | contig 10717 bp, 2 predicted proteins | sample C_131016_EF_Meta_FD_87019 | JGI IMG/M metagenome (GOLD analysis project Ga0114963, IMG submission 87019) | Freshwater microbial communities from Lake Croche, Canada to study carbon cycling - C_131016_EF_MetaG | ecosystem: Environmental > Aquatic > Freshwater > Lake | place: Lake Croche, Canada...
ATTATAAAGTTGGAAATTTATTGACTTTTAATGGAAGTTTATTTGGTGGTGTTGATGGTGTTGATAATGTTGTTTTACAAGTAAGTGCTTTAAGTAGTGCTAATAAATCAACAATAAGTGGCGGGGTAGGAAATGCTGTAAATTGTGATTTCGGATTTATTGGAGGCGGAAGCCAAAATTATGTTTCTAATACTTTTTCAACAGTAAGTGGTGGATATAGCAATTGTGCTACTGGTTGTTCTTCAACAGTAAGTGGGGGTTATATTAATACTGCATTGGGTTTTTACTCAACAATAAGTGGTGGTTATCGTAATACTGCATCGGCTTATTCTTCTGCGATACTTGGTGGATTTGAGAATAAAATTTGCGCTAATTCGTTTAATTCATCTATTGGTGGTGGTGTTGCTAACATAATTTGCTGCAATTCACAAAATTCACATATAGGTGGTGGATGTCAAAATTATGTTTCTGGAGAGTCGTCAAATATTGGAGGCGGTTTTACCAATTTAATTGTACCTGCATTAAGTGCGGTAGTCATAACTCAAAGTGCTTATGGCGTTGATGGAATATATCCACTTGTACCTGCTACATCCCAAACACCCGGAAGCGGAAGCGGTGCTTATTTTTCTTTTGAATTTGTAGGGAATGCACTAAATATTGTCCAAATAGTCAATCCCGGTATAAATTATAAAGTTGGAAATTTATTGACTTTTATTGGAAGTATATTTGGTGGTGTTGATGGTGTTGATAATGTTGTTTTACAAGTAAGTGCTTTAAGTAGTGCTAATAAATCAACAATAAGTGGCGGGAATGGAAATGCTGTAAATTGTAATTTAGGATTTATTGGAGGCGGAGAAAATAATAAAGTTTATAATATTTTATCAACAATAGGAGGTGGTTCAGCCAATTGTGCTACTGGTTTAGCTTCAACAATAAGTGGAGGTACTCTTAATTTTGTATCGGGTTGTTACTCAACAATAAGTGGTGGTTATCGTAATACTGCATCGGCTTATTCTTCTGCAATACTTGGTGGAGTAGATAATAGAATTTGCGATAATTCAGATAATTCCTCTATTAGTGGCGGTCTCCAAAATTGCATACAAAATAATTCTTGTTGTAGTTTTATTGGTGGCGGAAATAATAATTGTATCGATTGCTCACAAAATAGTGTTATTGGTGGTGGAGTTCAAAATGCAATACTTTGTTGTAATAATTCTTTTATCGGTGGTGGACAATCCAATATTGCTTGTTCAGAATTTACAACAATGGGTGGGGGTTCTTTTAATTGTACATTAGGCGAAAAAAACAATACAATACTATCGGGGTATCAAGGTTTAACAAATTGTTGTTTTTCTCTTATTGGTAATGGATGTGATAATTGTGCTAATAATAATTTTTCAACTATTATAAATGGTTGTAAAAACGAAGTAACTGCTGATTTCTCAACTATCATAAATGGTAATGGTAATACTGATAATGGTTTAGGACATAATACTTTAAGTGGTATAAGTAATTTAATTAGTGGTAATACTACTACTCATTCTACATTAAGTGGTTACAAAAATTGTATTTTAGGTGCTTCTAATTGCTATATTACTATTAATGGGTGTACTAATACAATTTCTTGTGCTTATACGGATTTTACTCAAATATTTGGTATAAATAATACCATTTCATCTTGCTATTCAAGTAGCACAATATTTGGTGTTACTAATACAATTTCTGGGGGGTACAATAGTGCTAATACCATATTTGGTAATACTAATACTATTTCTTCTTGTTATAATTCAAGTAATTTTATTATTGGTTGTCAAAATTGTTTATTTTGTTGCAATCAATCAAATTTTATAAATGGGGGTTCAAATTGCTTGTGCGATTGTGCTTCACTTAATTTCATAAAATCAAATAATACTCGTTTATATTGTGATAGTTCTTTAAACACAGTATTAAATTCAAATGATATTTTATTAGGTGGTTGTAATAATTTAATTTCAAATAGTTGCAATATAGTAATGTGCAATCCGAATACAAATAATTACAACACAATAATAAATCAATGTGGTGCTTATAATAATAATATTAATAATAATATTATAATAAATGGGTGCAATGACAATAATGGTATAAATAATACTTGTTTTTCTTCTTTTTTAAATAATTGTAACAATATATCTGGATTTGGATTTAGATGTGAAAACTTAACTTATTCGGCGGTACATCAGACAATTGATACTACAATTTGCGATGCTAACTTTTCTTCAATATTTAATGGTTGTTGTCATACATTAGCAGGTAATAACAACACCATTTTAAATGGCTCAATAAATTGTATAAATTGTTGTAACAATAGCATTTTTAATGGTTGCGTAAACAAAGTATGTAATGGAAATTTTTCAACAATTGGTAACGGATGTCAAAACGAAGTAAGTGGAGATTATTCAACAATTGGTAACGGATGTCAAAATTTAGTTTCTGGAGATTTTTCAAATGTTGGTGGGGGGGCGTGCAATTGTATAAATTGTGATTATTCTACTATTAGTGGTGGATATTTTAATATTAATCAAACGATTAAGGGAACCATAAGTGGTGGATATTGTAATTGTATAAGTGCAAGTGGGTATTATGGATTTATTGGAGGTGGAGATACTAATACTATTTCTTGTGGTAGAGGAACGATTGGAGGTGGAGGTGGAAATACAGTAAGTGGGTATTTGTCATCGATAAGCGGAGGTCGTCTTAATACGGCAAGCGGATGTAAATCAAGCATTCAAGGTGGGGATCAAAATACAGTAAGCAATTGTTATTCAATTATTGGAGGTGGATATTTTAATATATCTTCCGAGGCATATTCTGTAATTACCGGGGGTAGAAAAAATATAGTAAATGGGTGTTTTGGCACTCTTTCCGGCGGATATTGTAATTGTGTTGATTTAGGAGAATATAGTAGCATTATAAATGGTAATTTTAATAATGTATGTTGCTCTAAATATGGGTTTTTAGGTAATGGTCAGTATAATCAAATTAAAGGAATCGATAGTTCTTCAACTGGTAATCAGTTCGGTATTATAGGTAATGGTACATTTAACTGTATATGGGATAAGACGGGGAGTATAGTAAATGGTGGATTAAATACAATTGCTACTTTTTCGTCTCCTTACGATGGTGGTTGCATAAGTGCGCTCCCGACATATAAAATATGCGCTTGCCAAGGTCCTAATTCTTTAAATATATTAGGCGATTATACTTGCCAGATTTATGTTGGTAATAAATTTGCTTATAAAAGTAATTGTTCATCTGATATAGTATGCGGTGTATTAACATCCGTATCTTTTGATGGAACAAATACGATATTATTTGGTTTGGATGTTACTTTTGATGAGAATAATCTTATTGGTAGAAATCTAACTAACTCTTGTTATACTTGTTTATTAATTGGAAGTGATTATAATTATATTGGAACGGGTTTGGGTAACACGGTTAGCGGTTCTTGTTTTAATTCAATTGGTAATGGGTGTAACAACTTCATATGTTCAAGTAATGCTAATTACTCCCAAAATACGATAGGTAATGGACAAGATAATAATATTAATGGGGGGGATAATAATACAATATCAAATGGTCTTAAGAATACAATATCATCACAATATAATGCAATAATAAATGGTGTCTTAAATTGTCTAAATGGTTTTAATTCAACAATTACAAATGGGCAAGAAAATTGTGCAAATTCCTCCAAAGCATTTATTGGTAATGGTTTATGTAATTGCGTTGTAAATGATGGAGATTCTTCTTATAATTTTATAGGGAACGGAGAGTGTAATACAATTAGTGGGTATGCAGTAAATTCAAGTACAATATTAAACGGATGTCGTAATACTGTTAGTGGATATTATAATGGACAAGGAGATGCTGGATGGAGTACAATTGTCGGTGGAATTGACAATGCCGTGACTGGTTCTAAATCAGTTTTAGGCGGTGGTAATTTTAATAACATTTTATGTAGCGTTGCATCGCCAATCGCTGCTATTGAATCTGCTTGCAATTCTTTTATAGGAGGTGGTCAAGGTAATTTACTTGGCGGTATTAATGGCAATTCAATAGTTGGCGGTACTATGAATATAATTGGTCAATTGCAAACATTTAGTGTTTATGGTACAAGCGTAAATTCTGTTTTTATTCCCGGCAATTCAACATTAGTTTTTACCGGAGGTCAATGTGTATCATTTCTAAATTCTGATAAACAACTTATATATGGATGTGTAACAGGTTCAAGTTATAGCGGAGGTTATACTACAATATCGGGAAATTGGAATAATGGCTCTGCTTCAGCTTATACAACACTAAATTTAATATGCGCTGGTGGCGGATTTGGAACATCTTTTTCATCGTACAACCAACCATATTCAAATAATTTTATTGGTAGTGGACTACGAAATTGTGTAATCGGAAATTTGAATGCAACTTTATCAGGGTGTTATAATACAATTAATGGCAGCAGCAATACAAGCTCAATAATAAATGGGGTTGGTAATATTATTTGTGGATCAAGTGCTATAATTGCCAGTGGAGATGCTAATAGAATAATTGATTCGAGTTATAGTGCAATATTAACTGGTCGATCGAATTGTGTTTGTGGTGTTGGGTCTATTAATAATGCAATTTTAAGTGGAGAAAACAACTTTACTTGTTGTCCATATTCAGTTGTTTTAGGTGGTAATGGGAGTCAAGCTACCCGACCTTATTCGGCAGCATTTGGTTGCGCTGTTATAAACACAATAGCGTGTTCTTTCAAATCAAATCAATTAATTGCTGATAATATCTCTGGGTCGGGTTCAGTTCCTTTATGTACTGATAGTAATGGAGTTATACAATTTGTTACATCGGATTGTAGATTAAAAACAAGCATTTGTGATTTAGGTTGTGATTATGGATTAAATGCAGTTATGAATATGAAACCAATTACATACTATTGGTGTGATTCTGAATGTAAAGGAAATCATAGGAATATAGGTTTTATTGCACAAGATATGATGATGATTTTACCCGAAACAGTTAGAAAAACTAATAGTGGGTATTATTCTTTTGATAGCAACCAAGTAATACCAACTTTGGTTAAGTCAATTCAAGAATTAAAAAATTGTGTTGATTCAATTAAATGTTGTATAAATTAATAAATTATGGCAGAACAATACAACACGATTCATATTTTTGGATTTGGTTTGGTACAAGCTATTTATAAAGATAGAAATGTCCAAGCTTCTATCACAAAAGTTTCAGCAGAGGCTAATGCAGTAATAAATAATCTTTGGGATAACAAACCAGCAGATTACGATGGGACTAAAGAGTACCACGCAATAAATATTTTCAATGGTCTTTTTGCTGATTGGCAACCAAAAATAAAAGGAGAGAAAGCATTCAGGGTTAAATTTGATAAATTGAATAGCTCCGTTATAGATTCTTTAACAACGGCTACGGAAGCCCCAATAGTTGTGGCAATTGCGCCTCTCCAAATTCCGACTCCACCAGTAGTTGCGGCTCCCGAAGTTCCAGCTCCCGAAACGATTTCCATAGAAGAAATAGTCGCTCCCGCTCTCGAAGTTCCGGCTCCCAAAGTTTCAGTTCCCGAAACGATTTCCGTAGAAGAAATAGTCGCTCCCGCTCTCGAAGTTCCGGCTCCCGAAGTTCCAGTTCTCGAAGAAACGGCTTTTGATAAATTAAATATCATTGAAACATCTGGGATAGTGCAACTTATTTCAAAAGATATAGTTAATGAAGTTGAAATAAGTAAAATTTTAAGAGAAGTAAACAACGTAATTGATAATATTTGGGCGAATAAACCAATTGATTATATTGGTACAAAAGAATATCAAGAAATAAACATTACTAAAAATTTAGTAGATTGGAAAATAAACGATACTGGTTTTACATTAGAGTTTAACAACCTTGACATAGTTCACATTCAAAATCTAATAAAAGCAATAATAAAATGAGTTTAAGAAATAATGACTTTGGGTTATTTTCTGCTGGTACAAGTGGTGGAGGAGGTGGAGGATCAGTTGTGTCTGTGGACGCCGTTTCTTGTACTCCTGTAACATTGAGTGTAACGGGTGGTCCAATAGGTGTTGCTGGAACTTTTTGCTTTTGTAATCTTGCTCCGTATTCTGGACAAGCAGTTGAGGTTTTAGGTGGTGGTACTTGCTCAACATATAGATGCTGTGTAGGTAATCTATCGGCTGGGAATTATAGTGCGGCATTAGGTGGACGATGCAATTGTGCAGCGGGAAATTGCTCAACAGTAGTAGGTGGTTTTAAAAATTGTGCTGGGTTAGCTGGCACTATTTGCAATTGGGATTTTGTAGGGGGCGGTATTTGTAATAGGGCAATTGGTTGTTATGGTAGTGTTGTAAGTGGAGGTTATTGTAATAGTGCATCTGGTTACGCTTCGACTATTAGTGGTGGATATTGTAATTGTGCAACAGGCAATACAAGTACGATTAGTGGAGGTTATTGTAATACATCAAGTGGTATATACGCTGTAATTAGTGGAGGTCATAATAACATCGCAAGTGGTTGCCATTCTTTTGTAGGCGTAGGCGATTGTAATTGTGCTAATTGTTATCAAACTCTTATTGTAGGTGGGTGTAATAATAATTCTTGTGGTGATTTTGGTGCAATAGTAGGTGGTTTAAATAATATAACAAATTGTTGTTTTTCTCTTATTGGTAATGGTTGTGATAATTGTGCTAATAATAATTTTTCAACTATCATAAATGGTTGCAAAAACGAAATAAATGGAGCTTATTCAACAATTGGTAACGGATGTGAAAATTTAGTTTCTGGAAATTTCTCAAATGTAAGCGGGGGGGCGTGCAATTGTATAAATTGTGATTATTCTACTATTAGTGGTGGTTATTATAATAGTAATTCGGGTTACGCATCGGGGATTGTTAGTGGTGGGTGTAATTGTATATTAGGTCCTTGGTCGGGTATTGTGAGTGGAAATCGTAATTGCATAGGTGTTTGTTCATACGATTCATTTATTGGTGGTGGCAACTTAAATTGTATTTATGGTAATGATGCAAGTTGTGGTTCTTTAAGTTTTATTGGTGGTGGTGGTTCAAATTGTATTTGTTCACAAACAAGCGTAATTGTTGGTGGTTCTTATAATGAAATTTATGGTGATGAATCATTTATAGGTGGTGGGTGTAGTAATTGTACTTTTGGTAATTGTATAAATACAATATTGTCGGGTACGGGAGGTAAAACAAATTGTTGATTTTTTCTTATTGGTAATGGTTGTGATAATTGTGCTAATAATAATTTTTCAACTATCATAAATGGTTGCAAAAACGAAATAAATGCTGATTTTAGTACAATTAGTAATGGTTATCAGAATGTTATATGTCAATTTGGAATAGGGTCATTTATAGGTGGAGGATGTTTTAATCAAATAGAAAGTGGTTATTCAACGATTGCAGGTGGTGATTGTAATTGCACAATAAATGGTAGTGCATTTATTGGAGGAGGGACATTAAATTGTAATGGTGGTAGTTATGGGGTAATAAATGGAGGTGAACGAAATGAAATGGGTTTAAATAATGACCATAGTACAATAGGAGGTGGTTTTTGTAATGTTATGTATAATGATGCTTGTGGCTCTTTCATAGGAGGTGGGTGTTGTAATCTTGTTGATGTTACTAATTGTATTTCATCAATAGTTGGTGGATTTAAAAACACATTTAGTGTTTATTCCCATTGTTCGTTCATAGGTGGGGGTACTTTAAACGATATGTCTTGTGCTTGTTCATCTACGATAGTAGGTGGGGCAAGTAATTGCATAGGCGCATCATTTTCATCAATTGCAGGAGGCAAATTTAATCAAATTTGTGGTTTATATTCATTTATTGGTAGTGGATGTGAAAATTGCATTACAAATTTTTGCGGAACGGGATCCGCTGGATACTATTGCGTTAATGCGGGTGTTATTGCAGGCGGACTTAGAAATTATATAAACCATTGTATCACTTCATCTGCTGCTTATAATAGCGGTATATTTGGAGGGAATGCAATTGGTGGCGGTATCTGTAACTATGTTGGTATGACTATTAGTGGTAGTTATCAAAGCTCTGGGTACACTACTATATCAGGTGGTTATTGTAATACAGCAGGACTTAAAAATGGGGGTCCTGATGAATTAAGAGTTCAAGGAATTACAATAGGAGGAGGATATTCTAATTGTGCAGTTGGGAATTTTTTAACAATAGGAGGAGGATTTTGTAATTGTGTAGCTGGGGATTATTCGACAATTGGAGGAGGTAGTTACAATACCGCAATTTGTAATAGTAGCACAGTTGGTGGTGGACAATGTAATAAGTCGTGTAATGATTCAAGTACAGTATCAGGAGGAGTATTTAATACGGCAAGTGGATGTAATTCAAGTATTTTAGGAGGTAGATGTAATGTGGCATCTGCTGAAGGTTCAGCAGTTTTAGCAGGTTTTTACAATTGTGCTTGTGCTTGTTATAGTGTTGCTTCAGGTGCTGGGGCTTTCTCATATTTGTATGGTCAATCATCATCATTTAGTGGATACAATGTATTCGGTGGTATATCTCCAGTAATAGCTCAATCATCTAAAATAACGGCTTGGGGTAACGGTTCGTTGAATAGCACAACAATAAGACAAATTCTTTTATATTTAGATGGCGATGGTTCAAGAGCTGGTAGCACAATAATACCAAATGGTAGTAATAGAGCTTGGAATGTAACAGTAAATTGGATTGCAGCAGTAAAATCTTTAGGTGTTGGAACTACCGGAGGTCTTGCTGTTGGCGATGTTATAACCGGTACAGACGCTTTTTTCTTTAAAAAAGTAGCAGGGGTTTCATCAATATCGTCAATAAATCCTTTGGATTTGAATAGCGATGCATCTATGTCAAGTGCTACTATTACTTATAATGTAGGTGCAAGTGAAGATTTACAGATTTTATTTACAGCTCCAACAACAGCAGGAAATGGTACAACTGCACCAACAAGAACTTACTTCAGAGTAATGGCAACGATTCAGTTAACAGAAGTAAATTGGTAAAATAAAAAAAAACACATAAATTTACCTTATAAAAACAAAACAAATATGATACCTTTTATTTTAGCAGTCGCAGGTGGATACTTATTAGGCGATTCTTTTGGAACAGATAAATTCGCTGATGGGGGAATGATGGCAAAGGGTGGAACAACGCAAGAGAATTTACAAAAAGAATTAATGAAACTTCAAAGGGAATTAAATAGTCCTAGACTTCAAACTTATATGGAAGGAGATACGAGCGAAGAAGAAATGGCACGTCAAAGAGAAAGGGCATCAAAACTTGCTCGTTTTAATGAAATTTTACGATTATTGAATGAGAATAAAAGTAAGATGGCTGATGGCGGTATGATGATGGCTGATGGTGGATTTTTTGGATTATTTTCAAAAAACAAATTAAAAGTTGGAGATATTTTACTAATAAATCCATACAATTTACCACCTATGCGTAATGGCTCTCAATATTTCAGAGTTTTGCCAAGCACAAAGTTGCGTGTAGAAAAAATAACTGATGATTATTTTATAAGAAGAATAGGAATTGATGAAGGGAGTGTTAATGATTTGAATCAGTATAATAAAGAAGATATAGATACTTTTTTAAAAGAAGGTCGTTTAATAAAAGAAAAAATGGCTGATGGCGGGATGATGGCTGATGGTGGATTGTCGGACCAACTTGATGTAGTTAGAAAACAAAGAGACCTTGCCGAATATTATGAAAAAAACGAAAAAAACTATCAAAATAATTATGGTCATAGAATAATTACAGCAGAAGAATTGGCTAAAGTTAAACAAAAGGTTGATGGTTTTTTAAACCCATTAGGCTATTCAGCAACAATAGAAAAGTCAATAGGCGATGTTTTATACGTTATTGAACCAAGCACAAGAAAAGTAGGTAATAATAGAAGCGATTTTTTTGATGGTATGCAAATTTTGGCTATGGAGGATGGGACTTTTGAAGTTTCTGAATACCAAGCAGGTAAAAATGAAAATGAATTGTACATATATAAAATAACAAATTCGCTTATTACAGCTTTAAAAGATTTAATTAAGGGTAATAAAAGAGAGCCAATAAAAAAATACGCTGATGGGGGAATGATGGCAAAGGGTGGTAGAACTGGAAGTAAAATTAAAGACTGGTACACTAAAACTTACCCGACAGATGAATTAGGACAAGAAATTAATGATAGTATTACTTTCAAAGGATTATGGGCAATGATGAGTCAAGGTTATGATGTTTATGAAGTTTTAGGTGTAGGCGATAGTATTGTTAGAGAAAGAGTATTTGAAAAATTATCTGAAATTTTAGGAGTTGATTATAGTGTTGTTTACGATGAATGGTTGGATGGTGGTAAAAAAAGGAGAATGAGCTTATTAAATAATCGAGAGTATGCTGATGGCGGAATGATGGCTGATGGTGGAGAAGTAGATGAAGAATTAATTAGGGCAAGTGCTAAGTCAATTTATGACCATTTCGGTGGAATGATGGAATTAAGGAACAAATTTTTACAATTAGCAAACACAGATGAGAAATATGGCGATATTGAAACTGCTAATTTAAGAAGAAAAATAGTTAAAGAATATCAAGATAAACAACCTAAAATGATGGCTGATGGCGGTATGGCTGATGGTGGAATGATG
>Ga0114963_10003509_pt1 | contig 10715 bp, 18 predicted proteins | sample C_131016_EF_Meta_FD_87019 | JGI IMG/M metagenome (GOLD analysis project Ga0114963, IMG submission 87019) | Freshwater microbial communities from Lake Croche, Canada to study carbon cycling - C_131016_EF_MetaG | ecosystem: Environmental > Aquatic > Freshwater > Lake | place: Lake Croche, Canada...
AATTGGCGAAACGCACGAGACTTAAAATCTCGTACATAAGAAACACTGCGGGTTCGAACCCCGCCCGCACTACCATTTTTATTTGAATTAAAACTTAAACAATGAAAACATATAACGAATATACAATTTATATACATTATCTAGGTAGACCGTACAAATGTGATATTATTGAAGACAATGTAACCATCGAGGGGTGGGGACCTATCAATGAAGATCATTATGTTACTTTAAGAAATTATTTAGAAGATGAAGGTTTTATTAAAGCAGCAGATGAACGAAAAGGTATACTAGATCAATTTAGAAAAAAATAAATTTAAGTCTTGATCGTTCAACGGATAGGACAGGGCTCTTCTAAAGCCTTAATGTAGGTTCGATTCCTACTCGAGACACCATTTTTGGAGTTGTAGCTCAGTTGGTTAGAGCATCTGACTGTCACTTAGAAGGTTGCGGGTTCGAGCCCCGTCAACTCCGGATTTTGGGACTGTAGCTCAATGGTAGAGCAGTAGACTTTTAATCTATTGGTTGAGGGTTCGAGCCCCTCCGGTCCCACCAATTTTACTTAGCGGTCTTGCGTGCGTTCTTTTCTTCCTGAATACGCTTACGCTCTTCACGGCCGTACTTAATGACTTCTTGTAGAGCTTTACGGGCACGAGCACCTGCTGCATTATTACCATTATAGAACTTTTCAGCTTCTACTGTAAATGTATTAACGATTTCTGTTAGGGTTGCGGATGTATTTGGCATAGTATAGTACTTAAACAAGCATAAATAATATATCCACTATGTTAAAATTTGACGAACTTTACGAGAGTATCATTAGTACTCTATTAATTGAAAAGAAAAAGAAGTTTAAGACTTCAGATATACCTACAAACGCTGAAATAATTTCTAAAAAACGTGCACCTGTTCATAAGCCAACAATGCTTATTAAGCCTAAGAAAGGTGGTTATAACCGTAATGATAAGAGTTGGAAAAAAGATTATTAAGCCTTGTTTATTGTTTAAAATAATCTATTATAAAGAAAAGTGAATAATAATGAGTATGATTTTAATGATGGACTTTTTGATGAAGAGCTAGAAACTATGATTAAACATTCAATAGATTATCTTCTTAAAGAAGGTATAATAGTTCAGGTAGGAGATAAATTTCGTCTTAAAACAAAAAAAGAAATTAAGAAAGAATTAGATAGCATTTTAAACAGTTAAAATGACGGATATATCAAATTTTATATATAAAGAAACTGACGATAGTGATGTTTTCTACGCAGATTTCGAAAACTACGAAACAGGTACCGTAAATACTTTAGAATACGAAGACGGAGATATGGTCTTATGGGTATGGGAAGGTAAGAAATATCGCGGTGTTTTACGACAAAGAGGTAACCCCGTTGACGGCTTGTTCGAGCTTGTTAGTGTTAAAGAAAGAGTTTAAAACCAAATTACAGCGGCATTATCTAGACCTGGAGGTTTTTGAGGAATAGTTCTCAAGTCATCTGTATTGACGATGCCTTTTAACTCAAAATTTTTATAGCCGATATATTTTATATGTTGTTCGTTTTCCCGAATAGAAGGACAACCGGTGATAAAGAAAGTTGATATAATACAAATATACTTTAACATCATATGTAATAATAAAATATTATGTACAAAAAACCAGCATTAAGTTATGACGATATCTATTTAGTACCTAGATATTCTGAATTAGAATCTCGGTCTGATGCTAATACATCAGTTAAGCTCGGTAAGTTTAATTTCAAATTACCAATTATTCCATCAAATATGGAAACTGTTATTAATTGGGATTGGGCAGAGTGGTTAATGTTACATAACTATTTTTATGTTATGCATCGTTTTAATAACAATACATATTCGTTTGTATTGCACGCTAATGATTTAGGTTATCATTTTATTAGTATTAGTACTGGTGTTAATAAAGATAGTTACGAAGAACTAAATAAAATTTTTAAAGATAACCTACGTGTGGATTTTATTACTATTGATATTGCTCATGGTCATCACTCTAAAGTAAAAGCAATGATATTGCATATTCGTACGCTTTTTCCTGACGTGTTTATTATTGCAGGTAACGTTACAACTCCGGAAGCAGTTACTGCTTTACAAGAATGGGGTGCTGACGCTATTAAGGTCGGAATTGGACCTGGTAAAGCCTGTACTACAAGACTTCAAACCGGTTTTCATGTACCGATGTTTACAGCTGTAAAGCAGTGTATTGAAGTGTCAGATGTACCACTTATTGCTGACGGAGGTATTAAACATTACGGTGACATTGCTAAGGCTCTGGCGGCAGGAGCTGATATGATAATGTGTGGTTCATTATTTGCTTCTTGTAGTGATTCTCCAGCCCCTACAGTTAACGGTAGAAAAGTTTATTATGGTTCGGCTAGTTTTGCTGCTAAGAAAGAAAATAAACATGTTGAAGGAACTCTTTTAGAACTTGAGCAAAGTATAACATTAGAAGAAAAATTAAAAGAAATTAAACAAGCATTGCAAAGCTCTATTAGTTATGCTGGCGGTACAACACTTTCTTGCTTAAAATATGTAGATCATGTCACGCTCAAATAAAAAAACAAAAGAGGTTAAACCTCATATTTTACCGACAGGGGACAAGTATTATGAAGCATCCCAGAGTCAAAATCATTTTCCTGTAGGAGTTTATTTTTTTAATAAATTTGGTACAGCACCCTGTACATTTGATACAGATAGAGAAGTTACAAAAGATATAATACCGTTTTTAGAAAAGAACGGAGAGCTTGTTTATGAGCACACTCATATGCCTTCTATTAATTCGGCAGCAAGCGCTGTTTATGATACTGGCAATTATTGGGATGAATCAGAAATTTCTGAAAATAAAGTTTTTGCTTATAAGGAAACAATTGTTTATTTGAGAACAGTATCATCTCGTAGAATAAAAAAAGAAGAGAGTCATTACAGTATTTGTATATCCTATAAGCCTGGATCTCCTTCTTACGTTGAAGACTTTGAAAAATTCTTTGTAAAAGAAGAAATTAAAAATGTTATCTTTACGATTATGAAAGATGAACATGGCGGTGTTCGTTTTGATCCGTTTGAGGTAGAAATACCAAAAACATATAGTATTAAAGAATCGTACGAACCTGAGTTTGAACAAGTACATAATAGACTTGTTGAAAGTCTTAATAAGAATGAATCAGGACTATACCTCTTTCACGGCGATCCAGGAACCGGTAAAACAACATATATAAAATATCTTTCATCATTACTAAAACGAGATATGATATATGTACCAACTAGTTTTGTTGACTATATAGCAGATCCTGCATTTTTACCTGCATTACTACATAAGAAGCAATCTATTCTGATTATTGAGGACGCTGAAAAAGCTCTATTAGCTCGAGAACCAGGAGATACATCTTCAATTGTTTCTACTATTCTTAATATTACCGACGGTATTATGGCTAACGTGTTTAATATCGCTGTTATTGCTACATATAATTCTCCTCGTCAGTCGGTTGATAAGGCTCTTCTTCGTAAGGGACGTTTGAAAGGAGAATATAGATTTGACAAATTAAAAGTAGAAACAGCTCAAAAGATTGTCAATAAAGTTAAAAAAGGCTATAAAGTTGATGAGCCAATGTCTTTAGCTGATATCTATAATTTAAATGTTATCGAAACTGATACAACTAAAGAACTTACAGAAGAAAAAAGAATGGGTTTTCGTTAAAACCAGTTGCATTCATAATTCAAGTATGTAATATTAAAGGCGATATGAATACCAACATCACAACCCGCACGATTAGCGAAATCGCTAATTTCGACATCCCTGCAACCGCTCCTCGTAACCTCAAGGAGTCCATCGTTGCTAACTACATCGACAACACCAAGTATGAGTTCATTGGTTTTGTTGATCGCTCCAACACCGCCCTTCTCCGTGAGCGTTTTTACAACGTCCGCGACACAATGGGCCGTTTCAGCCGTATTAAGGGGGTGCGTCGCTAATTAACAATTGTTAATTGCTTAAAGATTTCGGCCGATTTTAACAGATCGGCCGTTTTCTTTTATAGTAAGATGCTATTAACTAAAGAATCAAAAGATTCTTTTTTAAGAAAATCTTTAATTGTTTCTTTAGACATTTCTTTAGATGCTTTTTTAGCTGCACCTGTAACATTTTTTTGTCCCTTCTTGGCACTCATAACGGCACCAAAAAATTTACGCTGTTTTTCTGATTTAGCTGGCATATAAATTATTTATCAATAAACTTTATAAAACAATGAAAGCAGTAAAAAAGAAAATAACTGTTAAACCGATAAAAAAGAAACCTGTAAAAGTAAAAGCTGTTAAGCCTCCTCGTGTACCTTTAGTAACGTGTATATTAACTGGTCAAACATTTAAAATACGTAACGCAAGGCTTGAGAAAGAAGCCTTTAAGTTAAAAATACCTACTACAGCTCAATACGTAATGTATTATGTTTGTAAGGAAGCTCGTGTTCTTCTTAAAGAAGGATATACGGAAACACAAATTAGAGCAAAATATAACTGCAAAGATAAGACTGATCTACCTATTGTAATTTTAAAGTGTTATGCTAAGAAGATTAAAAACAGGGCAGCCATCATAAAGAGAGAGAAGCGTAAAGCTCTTAATGAGTATATCAATAACCCTGACCCTAAAGCAAGGTATGTACTCAAACCAAAAACAGAGAGTAAATTTTTAGATATGACAAATCCCGATCATGTAAAATCTCTAACAGAGTTTTCATGTGCACGGCCTCACATTTATTTAGATAATGGTAGAAATTGTAATGGTTGTAATATTTACAATCTTTGTCATTGCCCTATTAAGAGGAAGAAGTAATGCTTGATAACTTGAAAGATTTAAGAGTATTTGATTGTATAACATTTTTACAAACTACTCACAAATATCTGATTAATAATCAGCCTTCAGCTCCTATTTCAGTAACAGGTCTTTTAGGTAAATATAAAGAAAAATTTGAAGCAGATAAGTGGGCTGCTATAAAGGCAGAAAAGATAGGTACATCTCCGGAAGCAATGAAAGAGAGTTGGAGACTGAACAATCTGTACTCTACACACCGTGGCACTATATTACACAATTACATAGAAAATTATTATAATAATAAAATTGTACCGTATAATAAAGAAGAAGTAGAGAGAGACCTAGGTAGTGACGAGCATAATAGGCTTAGAGACGAGATACAACTACTTGTTAAACAGTTTAAAGATTTTTACGCTGATACTCCTGATATTATACCTCTTAAAAAGGAGTTTGTTGTAGGGGATATTAACGATACAAAAATATGCGGTATGATAGACATGCTTGCGTATAACACAAGAAATAATACATTTGAAATTTATGACTATAAAACAAATAAAGAAATAAAATTCACTAGTAAATTTAAAAAACATCTACTACCTCCTCTAGATGATGTCGATGAATGCGAATTTAATTCATATAGTTTACAGTTAAATGTATACAAATATTTTATTGAAAAATATACAAATATAAAAATAGATAAGCTTTATATAGTGTGGTTTAATATAAAGAATGAAAAGTATCAGTTAATACCTTTATTAGATATGAAGGATAAAGTAGAGTTAATTCTTAATGACTACTCAATTAATAAGTCTGATGAGTAGAAAATAAAGAAAAAGTACTATTATATAAATTACGAAAACGGAACATATACCAAAAAGAGGTATACCTGTTAAAGCACATAACCAAAACCCTAAGCACATAGGACATGTTATAAGTTTTATAATAAAAGAACGAATTGTTTTTTCATTTCTATAGGTTACATAAAGAAATTGAGGGTAAGTAAGCTCAGTTTTATTTTGAGGTATTTTAACCTTTAATAAATTACAGTATTCTACAAATACATTAGTTTTAAACCAAAAAACTAAGATAGTTACGATAAAACAAATTAAACTTATAAAATTAAACATTTTTACTATAAATATATTAACAAATAATATGAATTTTGATAAACTATTTAATCAGGTATTTATAACAGAGCAAGATGAACCTGTAGTACCTACTACAGATGAAGTGCCTGCACCAGCTCCAGAGTCAGATGGTGTACCAATGCCTGATGATTATAGTGTTGAACCTGCCCCTGTTGTTACACCGGCTGGGGATGCTAACACACTCAAAACACATATTACTAAAATTGAAGAGTTTGCTGATTATCTTAATGGTGTTGATAATGGTTCATTACAGCAATTAGTTAATGATATTGATAGACCAGGAAGTTTATTTCAAGGCATTTCTAGAGAGACTTCTAAAGACATTATTCGTGTAGCTGAGCAGTTATCAGGTCTTTCTGAAATTATTAAGGGATTTGTTATTAATTCTGCTAAACGTTCTCGGGACATTGCAGGTAATAGTCAGGGACAAGCTCAATAAGCTTTATTTTTAATAAAGATAGTATATAATAGAGAGGTGGAAGGACTACCTCAAGATTACGTTATACAGAACATATATTCCTTTTGTAAGCGTCCAACTTACAAAAAGTATCAAGGAGTATATAATGCAGAGTGCTGTGTTTGTAATGAAGGTAATTCATCTGGCAGTAAACGTAGACTATTCTATTTTCCTACAGAGCATTATTTTTACTGTTTTAACTGCAGTCGCTCTTGGAATGAGATTAATTGGTTGCAAGAAATATCAGGTAAACAGTACTTTGAAATATTAAAGGAGTCTAAACAATTTAGTGGAGCTACTAATTTAGTAGATATGCTTTCAAGTCAAGAAGAAAGTAAAAAAGTTAATAAGGTACCGCCTATCCCTGAAGATAGTGTTGATATTTGTGATGATTTACAATGTGAGTACTACAAAGGGACAAGTCAATATAGTATATTACAAAAGGCTCAAAATTACTGTAATACAAGAAGACTTTTTACTGCTGTAAATAGGCCAAAATCGTTTTATATATCATTTAATGATTACGTTCACAAGAACAGACTTATTATACCCTTTTATTCAGAAAATGGAAAAATAAAATCTTATCAAAGTCGAGTACTTATAGGGGATGAATATCCAAAATATCTTACTAAGTTTGGTGATAAATGCTTATACGGCGAAAATAATATAGATACTTCTATACCGTATATATTTGTTTTTGAAGGCCCTATTGATGCTATGTTTGTTAGGAACGGTGTAGCTATTGGAGGTTCAACGTTAACTGAGAAACAAGAAATATTTTTAAATAAATGTTTCGGTCAAGAGATTATATTTGTTTACGATAACGATAAAGATAATAAGGAAATGGATAAGAAGATTCAAATGCTTATTAAGCAGAATAAAAAAATCTTTATATGGCCAAAAGAATTGCAGAAGTTTAAAGATATAAACGAAATATGCTGTAGTTTAGAAATAAATGAATTTCCTTACAAATTTATTATTGATAATTCGTTTAGCGGTATTGAAGCGCAACTTAAAAAGCGCTAACACAAAAATTAACAGCTTTTAAAAATTTTTCTTTATAATTTCTAATTGGTTGTGGCTGTTCTGTTTCGTTTTCTTCTACCATCTGAAGTCTAGCAAATTCTTTATTTAAAGCGTTCTGAAATTCTTCACTAAATTGTATTTGTTTTGGATAACGAACTCGAGTAATAAGTTTCATTGTTGTTGGATATAAATGCTCAACAACTTGTTCAAATTTACCTTTCATATTATGTATAAAGTTGTGCTCCACCAAAAGCTGCTACACCTTGTAATGCTTGCTGAGCACCTGCAATACGTTCACCAGCCCCGGCGCCTTTTTTCTCGTAATGAGAAATATTACGTAAACTAGCTATTAATTTTTGAGCTTCAGGTGTTATAAGTTCGCTTATTTTTTTAATATTATAAATATACTGTTTATTATTTTCGTCCTTACTATTTGAAACATCATTAGGTAATATACCATTTAAATAAAAATTTGTATAAGCGGTTTTATCTTCTGTATAATCTTTTGTTGTAGTGGGGGTAGCTGGTGTTGTTGTAGTGGGGGTAGCTGGTGCAGCTGTAGGTGTATATGTTTGATTACCACCTTGCATAGTACCTGGTCCTGTATTTACTTCAATTAAAATACTCTCTACTAAATTGGTAAAAGTTTCTAAACTTGAATTTACAGGTTGAGCTTGTTTAGCTTGCCAGCGTTTTGTAATACTTTTAGCTAAATTTCTTGTTATCGGTGAGAATTTTTTTGTATTTTTATTAAATTTATGCCAAACCGGTTTACCTGAAATAGGTATCATTTTATAAAGAACTCGTTTAGATTGATAAGTATCATTTACTTTTGGTTGAGGTCCTTGCTGAAGTTCTTGATCAGTTGGTACATTCTGTAAAAGCTCTTTTTCATCTGCCACTTCCTCCGGTGTTGAAGGTTGTACAAGAGATACAAAAAGATCTTTTGTATTTAAAGCAATGTTACATATGGTTGTAACATATAAACCATCAACAATATCGTTCCAATCACTCGTTATTTTCTTCTGACCTGACAAATACTGTTCTGGTGTATTAAAAATATCTTGTAATAAACTCTTAAAAGGTGTAGTAGGGGATTTTAGAACACTTATACGATCAAAAGCATTAGTACGTCTTTTTACTATTTCTTGTACAGTATTAAAAATTGTTAACTGGTTAAATGTCTCAAGAGCTACAGCACTTGCTTTGTCAGCTCCAGATTTAGCTATATTATAAGCTCTTAAAACATTACCATCTCCTATACCCCAATCATCAGGTAATTTATAGGTGTTTAACTTATTAATTATATTTGTTATTTTTGTTACATCTGCAGTTTTTAAATCTTCAATACTCTTAGGTTTTGTACTAGTGAATGTGTTATATACTTGTTTTAATACATCTAATATTTTTGCCCGTTCAATACCTATATTTATAATTTCTCCATCTGTTATATATCCCTTAGTTATTAAGGGCCACAGCTTATCTAAGTCATCTTCTTTAACTTCATCTCCCTTACTTTTATAAAGCTTGTTATATACGGTAACAATATTTTTAAACCACTCCGGATTAGATGTTGCAGCAGGAGTAGGAACAGGGGCTGGACCTAATTCTACTAAAAAATTATTAACTAATTCGTTAAAATTAAACATAACTGTATATTATTTAATACAGTTTACGTAAAACTTAAGTAGAAATTAACGAACCGTCTTCTTCTCCGAACGGCTTTCCTGTATCTTTAATATAAAGTTTAATTTGCGGAAGTCGTAAGTCGGGCGGTCCTTCTAAAGCAATGATAGCAGGACAGTTATCTCTAGGAAAAAACGCAGCATCACCGCGTTCATAAGCACCTACTAAAGCTCTAAAGATGTTATCAATTTCTTGTCTATAAACAGGATCAATATCTCTGCCTTTACGTTTTTCGAGTTTAATTTCCTCTCTCAATGGAAGATAAAAGATAATATCGATACTCTTTAATGTTTCTTGTGCAAGAAACTTACAATCCATAATAAATTGATCAGAAACTTTTTCCTTAGCGTTAAGCCAAAGACTATAAACAATATTATCTAATACACAGCGATCAAAAATAATATTTTCTTCTTCAGAGGCGCAAGCAGCTTGTGTCTCATCAATTAACGCATCAAGAATAACTCTCTGACTTTTCTCATCGCCCTTTTGATTAAGTTTGATTTTCTTCTCAGCAATAATATCTCTATATGTCTTTTCCGGACGTTTATACATTGGCCACGTCTGTAAAAACTCTTCAATAAGGGTAGTTTTACCATTACATTGTGTACCAATAAAAGCAATTTTCATATCGGTTAATTTATCTTAAAACTATTAAACCTTCAAGGCCTTATTCCAAACCAATAGCTGTAGTCTTGGACTAAAGTTAACATGCATTGCTTTAGCATATTCGGCTACTACTGGAGCTTTTTCAACGTGCTCTTCTCTCGAACCGCAGCAAGGCATAAACCAAATGCGGTTAAGAGGTATATTAATACCTTCGCTATCTGTAACGTATTTACGCCAAATTTCATCGATATCTTCAGATACATTAATAACAAATTTAAACCCTGATTTATTCTTTACATGCCATTTAAGAACTTCTGGCTTATATGTCTTCTCTTCTGGATCTCCGTTTGACTTAAGTTTAGGAGACGTAGTAAATGTAGCTCTATGTTCATTAATCCACATATCACTAGGTGTTAAAGTAGCATTAGTTTCAAAATCAATACGAGGTACAAAATTATATTTTACGCTAAAAGCTGTAATAAATTTAAGAAGCTGCTTTTCTTGAATAATTGGTTCACCACCTGTAAGCTTAAGAATAGCTTTATTACGGAGATGCTCAATATATCCATTATCTTCCATCATCTGAAAGATCTGCGCAAACGTCATTTTATTCTTTACTGACCAAGAAACAAATGAATCACAGCCATTAGGAGAATCTTCAGAAGCAAATCCAATACAAGTTAAGTTGCACATGGACATACGCATAAAAACAGAAGGTACACCTACGTACTCTCCTTCTCCTTCAATAGTGTAAAAGACCTTATCATCAGATAAGAATAGTGTTTCTGTATTAATATCAATCATTGTATAAATTTATAAATTAAAGTACCTAAAACAATTATAAACCATCCAGGTATTGTGAATAATAATAGATACAAAAGAGCGAATATCAATAGACCAAGTACCATAATACAGGTCCAAATATTATATTTGTTGTCTTTAGGAGCTATTTTTTCCCAGCTCGT
>Ga0114963_10003511_pt1 | contig 10709 bp, 12 predicted proteins | sample C_131016_EF_Meta_FD_87019 | JGI IMG/M metagenome (GOLD analysis project Ga0114963, IMG submission 87019) | Freshwater microbial communities from Lake Croche, Canada to study carbon cycling - C_131016_EF_MetaG | ecosystem: Environmental > Aquatic > Freshwater > Lake | place: Lake Croche, Canada...
GGTACCCACGGAACCACATTTGGTGGTGGGCCTTTGGTGTGTGCAGCTGCATTAGAAACATTATCCGTGATGGAAGACGAGCATCTTCTTGAGCGCGCAGCAGTCTTAGGTGATCGAATCAAAACAGCATTGATCGCGGGGTTGTCACATCAAGCGGGCGTGAAGGAAATTCGCGGAAGTGGTCTGATGATGGGTATCGAACTTGATCGGCCTTGCGGTGCGTTGGTGGCTCAAGGTTTGGAGCACGGTTTGCTGATCAATGTGACCCAAGAGACCGTGGTAAGACTCTTGCCACCATTGATCCTAAAAGATGAAGAAGCGGATCAAATTGTGGCAACGCTTGTTCCACTGATCAAAAGTTTTCTGGCAGCTTGAACGACGTAACGACTCAGTTTCTTGACGTGATTCTCTGGATATCAACGTGAAACACTTTTTACAATTTACCGACCTGACGCGCGAAGAACACGTGTACTTGTTTGAGCGCACGCGTCATATCAAATCCCTCTTTAAAAACTACGTCATTCATCATCCGCTCAAAGATCGGATGCTGGCGATGGTGTTTGAAAAGCAGTCCACACGGACTCGGGTTTCCTTTGAGGCGGGCATTCATCAACTGGGTGGGTCTTCGATTAATTTGACTCGGGGTGATACACAGCTGGGGCGCGGCGAACCCATTGAGGACGTTGCACGTGTGATTAGTCGAATGGTGGATTTGGTTATGATTCGTACCTACGACCAATCCATCATCGAGCGCTTTGCCGATTTCTCTCGTGTTCCGGTCATCAACGGACTCACAGATCAATATCACCCCTGTCAGATTTTGGCGGATATCTATACCTTTATTGAACACCGCCAAACTATAGAAGGCCGCACGGTGGCCTGGATCGGTGATGCCAATAATATGTGCTACACCTGGCTTCAAGCCGCGCGCTTATTTGGCTTTAAGCTTCACGTCTCGGCGCCCTCTGGTTATGGCTTAGATCCCGAGCGCATTGCAAAAGGGGAAGAAGCCCATTTGTCTGTGTTTGCTGATCCTATGGAAGCGGCTCGAGGCGCGCATCTGGTGACCACAGATGTCTGGACCAGCATGGGATTTGAAGATGAAACCGACGAACGCAAAAAAGATTTCGTCGATTTTCAAGTGGACGAAGAAATGATGGCCTTAGCCGATCCCGAAGCTTTATTTATGCACTGCTTGCCTGCCCATCGTGGTGAGGAAGTATCCGCAGGGGTATTAGAAGGTCATCAATCTGTTGTTTGGGATGAAGCAGAAAACCGACTGCATGTGCAGAAAGCGCTGATGGAATATTTGTTATTGGGCTATCGGTCCGAATAACAGCCGCTCCGGCGTATCATTGTCATTTTAGTGTCACCTCTATTGGATTGTTGAACATGAGCGATGTCAAAAAAGTAGTCCTCGCCTATTCGGGCGGCTTAGATACCTCCGTTATTTTGAAATGGTTACAAGATACGTACGCCTGTGAGGTCGTGACCTTTACGGCCGATATTGGTCAAGGTGAAGAGCTGGAACCCGCTCGTCAGAAGGCTGAGAAATTTGGCATCAAACAGATCTATATCGATGATCTGCGCGAAGAATTTGTGCGTGATTTCGTGTTCCCCATGTTCAGGGCCAACGCGATCTACGAGGGTGAATATTTATTGGGCACCAGTATTGCCCGCCCCCTCATTGCTAAACGCCAAATTGAAATAGCCCGTGAAACGGGAGCCGATACGGTTTCTCATGGCGCAACAGGAAAAGGCAACGACCAAGTGCGTTTTGAATTGGGTTACTACGCCTTAGAACCTGGAATCAAAGTGATTGCACCCTGGCGCGAGTGGGATCTTACTTCGCGCGAGCGCTTATTGGCCTATGCTGAAAAGCACGGTATTCCCGTTGAGATGAAGCATAAAAATGGCGGGAGTCCTTATAGTATGGACGCCAACCTTCTTCACATTTCCTATGAAGGCAAAGTGCTTGAAGATCCCGCCCGCGAGCCTGAAGAAGATATGTGGCGTTGGACGGTATCGCCCGAAGCAGCCCCCGATGCTGCTGAATATCTGGATGTGGAATACGCAAAAGGTGACATTGTTGCTTTGAATGGCACCCCCATGACCCCCGCCCAAGTGCTGACTGAGTTGAACCGCATTGGTGGCAAGCATGGAATTGGCCGACTGGATCTCGTTGAAAACCGTTATGTGGGGATGAAGTCACGGGGTTGCTATGAAACCCCTGGCGGAACCATCATGTTGCGTGCCCATCGAGCGATTGAGTCGATCACCCTAGATCGCGAAGTGGCGCATCTTAAAGATGATTTGATGGCCCGTTATGCATCCTTGATTTATACCGGATACTGGTGGAGTCCTGAACGCCGCGCTCTGCAAGGCTTGATTGATGATACCCAACACTGCGTGAATGGCTGGGTGCGCTTGAAACTCTACAAAGGCAATGTGATGGTGGTGGGGCGTGATTCCAAAACCGATTCTTTATTTGATCCCACAATTTCTACTTTTGAAGATGATGGTGGTGCGTATCAGCAATCAGATGCAGCAGGATTTATTCGCTTGAATGCCTTGCGGATGCGTATTGCAGCCCGTGCGGGTCGCAAGTAACTCAGGAGAATTACGATGCCTTCATTTGATGTGGTCTCTGAAGTCGACAAACAAGAGCTTAAAAACGCGGTAGACCAAACCAACAAAGAAGTAGGAACACGGTTTGATTTTAAAGGGTCTGACGCGCGCGTTGAGCAAGCAGAATATGTCCTCACGGTCTTTGCGGATGACGACTTCAAACTGGATCAAGTGAAGGATGTTTTGAATAACAAGCTCGTCAAACGCGGCATTGATATTCGAACCCTGGATGTGGGTGAGATTGAGAAAGTCAGCGGTGGTAAGGTCAAGCAGCAGGTAACGGTGAAAGTTGGCGTTGAAACCGAACTGGGTAAAAAAATAATTCGTCTTCTTAAAGACAGCAAAATGAAGGTGCAAGCCTCGATCCAAGGCGATACGGTCAGGGTGACAGGTGCCAAGCGCGATGTGCTTCAGGAAGCGATTGCACTATTGCGCAAAGACATCACTGAGCAACCCCTGCAATTCAATAACTTTCGCGATTAACGTTCTGAGGTATCTGGGGCTTCCAGTTTTTGTTGCAATGCCCATTGGTATAAATCACTCCGATTTGCCCCTGTGATTTTTGCGGCCGCACGTGCCGCCTCAGAAACACTTAACGATCCAGCCAAAATTTGAAGTACCCGGCGTCCTTCTTCCAAAGGATCGATTCCCTCGCCTTGAGGCGCGCCTTCCAACACCACTACAAACTCCCCCCGCACCCGGTCGCTATCCCCTTCAAGCCATGCCTTGACCTCCGATAAAGTGCAGCGGTGCACCGACTCAAAACGTTTGGTCAGTTCTCTACACAACACGAGTGCGCGCTCTGCAGGAAAAATCTCAACCAGATCGGACACCATCTCAACGATACGATGGGGGGCTTCATAAAAAATAAGCGTGCCTTCGGTGTGGCGTAGATCTTGTAGCGAGGCTCTTCGCAATTTTGCTTTGGGCGGAAGAAAGCCATAAAAGAGGAGGGGAAGCGCCTGAAAGCCTGCCACGGATACCGCAGCGCTGAGGGCACTCGGACCTGGAATCGCAATCACTGGGATGTGATGTGCGTGCGCCAAAGCCACCAGACGGCTTCCCGGATCGCTGATAGCGGGTGTTCCTGCATCAGAAATTAAGGCAATCCGTTTTCCGGATTGCAATTGAGAAACTAACTGAAGGGATTGTTGCGCCTCATTGTGTTCATGAAGCGCTACCATTTGGGCATGAATCCCAAAGTACTGTAATAGCCCACTACTATGGCGCGTATCTTCCGCAGCAATCAACTCAACCCCTGCCAGTACAGCCCGCGCACGAGGGCTTAAATCGGACAAGTTTCCGATAGGCGTGGCAACCACATAAAGTGCCCCCCCGTTATGAAGCAAATGGATGGGATCCTGGGTGCGCTTGAGTTCGGCCTGTGGGGGCTCTTCTGCAGATTCAAGGGGGGCTGAATGGGGTGGGGTGGAGGTGTGTGTGCTCATAAGACCAGTTTAGCGCGGCAAGTCTGAAAAGCGTGAAAACCTGAGGTTTCACGATCTGAAATAAAACGGTGAACAGAGCATGATGCTTGGAATGCATTCCAGCAAATCCATTCCTGTAAGACCACTCCCCGATCACCTTCTCAAGGGGTTTGATGCTGAAGAACGCGCTGTGCTTTTTCTGCAAACACACGGGCTCACCATCTTAGAAAGAAACTATAGGGTGCGCGGAGGCGAAATTGATATTGTGGCCCAAGACCGTCATACACTGGTTTTTGTGGAGGTGCGCTGGAGAAAGAACACCCTGTTTGGGGGTGCCGTTGAAAGCATCCGTCCTCATAAATTAAAGCGCATTCATCATGCGGCCTCTTGCTATTTGCAACGGTGTCGTTCAATCCCCTGTTGTCGTATAGATCTTCTGTGCCAAGACGGAACGGGGCATCCCTCTGAATGGCTTTGGATTCGTGGACTTCTTTGAAAATCAGTACAATAACAACATGAACCTCAATACCCGCATAGAGCGTCATTTTCGCGAGAGCGCTCAACTCAAACTAGATCTCGTGAACGAATTGATTGAGCCCATACTCAGGGCCGCTGACGTGATGGTGCAAAGCCTCATGGCAGAGGGCAAAATTTTGTCCTGTGGTAACGGAGGCAGTGCAGCAGATGCCCAGCATTTTTCAGCTGAATTGTTGAATCGTTTTGAAATGGAGCGTCCTGGGTTGGCTGCGATGGCGTTAACCACGGATAGCTCTACGCTGACCTCGATTGCGAATGACTATGCATACGTTCAGATTTTTTCTAAACAAGTGCGTGCATTAGGTCATAGCAATGATGTTTTGCTCGCCATTTCCACCAGTGGCAACTCGGCCAACGTGATCGCCGCGATTGAAGCGGCGCATGAGCGCGATATGACGGTAGTGGCATTAACGGGGCGTGATGGGGGAAAAATTGCGGAACAACTCAGTGAGCGCGATGTCTTGCTCAATGTGTCATCCAAGATCACTGCTCGAGTTCAGGAGGTTCATATCCTGATCTTGCATTGCTTATGTGATGCGATTGATTGCACCTTGTTAGGGGTCGAATAATGAAAAAAAGTGTCTTAATCAGCGTTACCGCAAGCGTATTAGCCTGCACGGTATTAAATGCCTGTTTTCCGATTATTGCAGGTACGATGGTGACGTCGGCGCTCGTGGCAGCGGATCGACGCTCGTCTGGGATTTTGCTGGAAGATAAAGAGCTTGGAATTCGAATAAGCAACAGAATCTCTGCAAAATATGGCAATGATGCGCACATCAATGTCAGTAGCTTTAACCGTATTGTGTTGCTGACCGGTGAAGTGAAGAACGAAGAGGTGCGCGCCGGAGTGGAAAAGATTGCTAAAGATACCGAAAACGTCCGCAATGTGATCAATGAATCTGCCGTTGCGATCACCAGTTCCATCTCAGATCGCACGCGCGACACCTATCTGGCTGAAAAAATCCGAGCGCACTATATTACGGATGGTCATTTCCAGGCCAATGTGGTTTCCACGATTGTAGAGCGCCAAGAAGTATTTTTGATGGGCATTGTGACCCCGGCTGAGGGCGAAGAGGCTGCACGGGTTGCGAGTAATACCTCTGGAGTGGCGCGGGTCGTGAAGCTTTTTGAGTATGTTGAGCCATCCAAGCTCCCACCCTTGCCTGCAGTTCAAGATAGCGCAGGTCAGAAAGCGCCTGCCCCCATCTCAAGCCCTCAATCAAACTAGTTGTCTAACGGCCTGTAAAAATTAGTGCTCATTGGCGAGAAGATGAAACTGCGAGACGTCGGTAAAACGCATATCAAAACCGACCTCGCAGTAGGTTAAGTAAAATCTCCAAAGCCGTTGAAAACGGTCATCAAATCCGAGCGTTTTTACTTTGTGCCCAGCCCGATCAAAAGAGTCGCGCCAACGTCTTAGGGTTTCGGCATAGTCATGGCCAAATGAGCGACGACCTGCTTCCGTAAATCCTGCGTGCTGCGCTTCTTGGACAAAGCGTGTCGGTGAGGGGAGGAGGCCACCGGGAAAAATAAATTCGCGAATAAAATCGGTGGTACGCCGATACAAATCAAACTTTTCTTCTGAGATAGTGATCGTTTGAATGACCGCCTGGCCGCCCGGTTTGAGGCGTTCTTTCAGGGTGCGGAAATAAATCGGCCAGAACTCCTCGCCAACAGCTTCAAACATTTCGATGGAGACCACTCCGTCAAATTGCCCGGGCACATCTCGGTAGTCAATGAATTGAATGTTGACCAAGTGTTCCAGTCCTGCAGCTTTAATCCGTGCCTTGGCAAAGGCATATTGCTCTTGAGAAATCGTGATTGCAGTGACTTGGATCTGTCGTGATTGAGCGGCGTGCTCAGCAAATCCGCCCCAACCGCATCCTACTTCCAGAATATGCGCCCCTGCAGCTAGATTCAGGCGATCAAGAATATGGTCGTATTTTGCAATTTGGGCTGAGGTGAGGCAGTCGGTATCTTGGGCTTCAGAAAACAAAGCCGATGAGTAGGTCATGCTTGGATCAAGCCATTCCTGGTAAAAATCATTCCCCAAATCATAATGGGCGTGAATATTGCGCCGACTGCCTTGACGGGTATTCTTTTTAAAATAGTGCATGCGTCTTTGCATGCGCATGATCCATTTGCCCAAAGGAATGGCTTCCTCAAGGGCCAGATAATTGTTGGAAAGCACGGCCAACAATGCAGTGAGATCAGGGGTTTCAAATAGCCCATCTCGATAGCATTCTGCAAAGCCAATCTCGGCACCCTGTAACACTTTTCTCGCAAAGCGCCAGTGTGTGATGCGAAGCTCTGCATGAACGCCGGGCTCGGTGCCGCAGAAATCTAATACTTGTCCATCCGGTGTGATGAGCCGCAAGCTGCCCCAGTGCAAATGCTTCAGAATATTCGCAAGGAGAAAGGCTTGAATGCCTTTGGGCTTGTTGCGCGCCGGAAAATCAGAAGGGCGATCAATGGCGTTCAACGGAAATTTCCTTTTGTGGTGGCGCGGGTTTGCGATGAAAACGAACGCCTTTGCGCCAGAGCAAAAGGGCGTGCCAATGAATGCGGGACAACACCGTAATGTTTTGAAAAGGGTGTTTGAGAAACGAGACCAATAACTGCAGGCCGCTCATCGCAGATCCATGACCTTGCAGATAAGCAATCAAATCGTTTCCCTGACCATCTTTGTATTGGATTCGAATGTGTAAGTCTGGTGTTGAGCATTGAATTTGAAATTGATACTGGCCTGCAACTGGAAAAAAGGGGGACACGTGAAAGACTTTGATTGCGGATAATGGTTTCGATCCTTCTATCACGGCTGCGTCTGCATGGGCTACGAGATAACTATGGTGCTCTCCAAACGTGTTGTTCACTTCAGCCAGCATGGCCCTTAATTGACCTTCGCGATCCCTGCACAACCAGAAGCTGACGGGGCTGAATCCCCAGCCCAGCACCTTCGGGAAGGTATGCAGGGTGATGGTATGGCCGCAGTACTCGGGTAATTGTGCTTCCCGTAAGATGTTTCGTATCCAGGGCCCCAGCGCGCTGCCGTCTCTTGGGCCATGGCTGGAATGGCTAAAGGATAATAAATTTAATCCATTCACTGAAAATAACCAAGGCCATTTCGGGCGAACAGATTGCTGTGCGTTCAGGCACTGATCGAGCGTGTCGATATCTACGCCTAAAAAAAACACGCGGTAGGTAAATCCGTGCTGAACAGGGCCGTTGCGGAAATGGCCCGTTCGCCCTTCATAAAAAGGCTGGGGAGGGTGTTTTGGATTCATAGCGCTGAAGTGAGCCAGGGAGCAGGCACCCCCAATCCTTCTGCCACTGCCATGCCCGACATGGCCCCGTCTTCATGAAAACCATAGCGTGTCCAGGCACCCGCAAACCAGGTGCGATTGATCCCTTGAATGGAACCGATGGCTCTTTGAGCGGCAATAGCCGTTCCGTCAAATAAGGGATGCTCGTAATCAAATTCTGCGATGACCTGGTCAGTGCGAGGCGCATGCAAAGGATTGAGCGTGACCATAACAGGACTGGCAGTAGGCAGTTGTTGCAGCTCGTTAAGCCAATAGGTCACGCTAGCTTGATCTGTATGGGTTGGGCCAACGTGATAATTCCAGGCCGCCCAGGCCGCGCGCTGACGAGGCAGGAAGTCAGTGTCGGTATGTAAGATCGCGCGATTGGGTTGATACCGTACGCCGGATAACACCCTCTGTTCGTCAGGCGAAGCATCACTGAGTATGCGCAGTTGGTCTGTGCTGTGACAGGCCAATACCACTTGGTCAAAACGTTCTTCCTGCCCAGTGTGCGTAGTGATGATGACCTCGTCTTTTAAGCGACGTACGCTGCTAACCGAAGAATTTAAGCGAATATCTTCGATTTTAGAGGCCATTTTCTTTACGTATTCGCGCCCGCCGCCCTGGACCGTGCGCCAGCGCGGCCTATGGTTCACACTGAGTAAACCATGGTTGTGACAAAAGCGGGCGAAGGTGGCTACGGGATAGTCCAGTGCTCGAGAGGGGGGGGTAGACCAAATAGCGGCGGTCATCGGAATTAAGTACCAATTGCGGACGGCTTGACCAAAACCCCGTTGATCTAACCAGACTCGTAGCGGTTCGTCTCCCAGCGTGCCTGCCAGATGGGCATCCGTTAGTTCACGATTACAACGCAAGATATCCTTCAACATCCCCAGAAACTTCAGATTAAAGAGGTTGCGGGGTTGCGCAAAAATGGTTTTCAGATTGGTTCCGCACCATTCAAGCCCTCCTCCCTCGGCCTGAACGCTAAAGGTCATACTGGATTCATTGCTGGCAACACCCAGTATTTCAAACAGGGCAATCAGGTTTGGATAGGTGCGTTCGTTGAACACCAAAAACCCGGTGTCAACGGGAAAGCGCAATCCATCCACATTCACGTCCACTGTATTGGTGTGACCTCCCAAACGAGGTGCCGCTTCGAAGACAGTGACGGCGTACTTTGAAGAAAGTAACCAGGCTGCAGTTAAACCAGAAATACCTGAACCAATTACGGCAAGACGCATGCAAAAACCCTTAATTTAGAAGAACTCAGCGAAAGTCTAGTTTGATCAACACGATGGAACTGACATCTTAATTCAGCTATCCTATGCACGTTAAACTCATTCACTTTAAGGCTCTTTTATGCTTTACCCTGAGCTCTTCAAATCGTTAGAAAAAGCACGTTGGTCGATGGAATCCGATATCCCTTGGGATACCTTTGAGGCGGATAAACTGACCGACGAACAAGCTGAAACTATCCGTATGAACGCGATTACGGAGTGGGCTGCCTTGCCTGCAACCGAAATGTTCTTACGCGACAACGTGGGTGATAGTGACTTTTCAGCCTTCATGTCGGTGTGGTTTTACGAGGAACAAAAGCATTCACTGGTCTTGATGGAGTATCTCAGACGCTTTCGTCCTTCTATGCTCCCCACTGAAGAAGAACTGCACGCAGTACGATTTGAGTTTGATCCCGCTCCAGCGCTTGAAACCTTGATGCTGCATTTCTGCGGCGAGGTGCGTTTAACCCAGTGGTATCGTCGGGCGGCTGAATGGCATACCGAGCCCGTGATCAAATTTATTTACGAAACGATTTCGAAAGACGAGGCGCGCCACGGAGGTTGCTACCTTCGCTACATGCGCCGCGCCTTAGAGAGCAATGCAGTAGAGGCAAAACAGGCTTTTGCAAAAATTGGTGTGCTCATGGCCAACACCAAAATTGCGAAAGCCCTACACCCCACCAACTTGCATGTGAACAAAGACCTCTATCCCGGTGATACGGTGCAAAGCCGACTACCCGATCCAGAGTGGCTTGCAAATTGGTTAGATAACCAAATCAACTTTGACAAGGTTTGTGAGAATCGTGTTGTTCAGATGATTCTGCACAATCTTTCAAACTTGTTTGATCGAACCTTTGAAACCGTCCACGACCTGAATCGTTTCCGTAAGGAAGAGCTGGCGGGTGCCTGAGGGTCTTTTGCCCCCTCGTTTCGAAGCTAAAATTTGTGCTCCGGCAGCGCTTGAACAGCGCTGCCTTTCTCTTGCTCGCCCCTTGGTATTCACCAACGGCGTGTTTGACATCTTGCATCGGGGCCACGTGACATATTTATCCCGAGCACGTGACTTAGGTGAAGCCTTGGTATTGGCCCTCAATTCCGATGCTTCAGTAAAACGTCTCGGCAAAGGGGATGATCGTCCTGTGAATACCCTGGAAGATCGATTGGCTGTTGCTGCGGCCCTAGCCTGTGTAGATCTTGTGACCTGGTTTGAAGAAGACACCCCGCTTGAGACCATTCAGCGTGTCATGCCGAACGTTCTGGTTAAAGGGGGCGATTGGCCAGTGGATCAGATCGTGGGCAATCAGTTGGTATGGGATCAGGGAGGCAGTGTGCATGCGATCCCATTTGAGCACGAACGATCAACAACGGCTCTTCTCAAGAAAATTCGTTGCTAGCAACCAAAAGCGCAATACCCTGCAAAACAAGATCACGTTCGTAGTGAGGTGTAAACCCTAGGGCGCTGAGTCGCGGGACCAGTATGGGGCTATTGCCTCCTGAGAGCCTTAGCTGGATGGGTTCATGTTGGATCAGTTGAA
>Ga0114963_10003513_pt1 | contig 10707 bp, 11 predicted proteins | sample C_131016_EF_Meta_FD_87019 | JGI IMG/M metagenome (GOLD analysis project Ga0114963, IMG submission 87019) | Freshwater microbial communities from Lake Croche, Canada to study carbon cycling - C_131016_EF_MetaG | ecosystem: Environmental > Aquatic > Freshwater > Lake | place: Lake Croche, Canada...
ATGTTTTGTCTAATAATGCTCCCCGTAATAATCTCAACCCCAACGTTCGTGCTTTACTTGCTAAAATGGGGGACATACCTATTGTTCAAATCAATGTTCGTCGTGACCCAGTCAGTAGTGGGCTTACTACTGCTTTAAACGTGATTTCTTTGGGTAAGTGGGACGAAGTTACTAACAAGTATGGTTACGATAAGTTCTTCCATTTGGGCTTGGAGTGTGTGTTAGATGATGCTCCACGTCATACCTATATCACGATTGAAAAGAATGCCGTTATTGAAGTTCGTCCATCCTCTCCATCAAATGAAAATACAGAGCGAATAGCTGTTCCCTTACAAACTGCTCGTAATCCACCCGTTACTTTGAATAAATTACTTAACGGTGCGAAGGCAATTATGGGAAAGAACTTTCTCTACTATGATGCGTTTAAATGTAATTGTCAAGACTTTGTATCGGGTCTTCTTAGAGGAAGTGGATTAGGCAATCAAGAGATCTTTGAGTTCGTTAAACAACCTATCAATCAAGTAGCAGAAGAAATCCCCAGTTGGACGGGAAAGATTAGTAGAGCTTTGACGGATTTGGGAGGGATTTATGATACTGTTCGATACGGACAAGGACGTAGTAAGCCAATGAGTGCGTTTGCGAAGCAATTGAAAGAGTGTGGAGTGAATCCGATTGATTATTTAGCCATCGCTAAGAAGAACGCTCATGCCGAAGGCTTAGCAGATAATATGTTGTCGTTCAGCACAGATGAGAAGCACAAACTACAGATTCCTAATTGTGACGGTAAGATAATTCGGTTTGGTGCGGTAGGATTGAACGATTATATTTTGTATTCAATGATGAATGACCCCGAAAAGGAACAGCACCGTTCATCGTATAGAAAGAGGGCGATGAAAATCCGTGGTGATTGGAAGTCTGACCCTTATTCTGCGAATTCATTAGCTGTGAGTGTGCTTTGGAGATGAGTATGCGATCCTTAATAGTAGCAATCGTATCAGTAAGATTATTCATTTATATACTTTATGGTAAAGTATATAAAATAATATATAACATACATTCGGGAAAGATTGAAAACGGGGGGGACGGGGATTTATGTCAGACTTTCTCTATAGATCAATCTCATATAGAAAACTGTTGAGTAATAATCCCGTCCCCCCCGTTTTTTAAAAAGATTGAAGGATTTAGAGTTTGAGAACAGCCCAGCCCACATTTTTTGCCGCTACAGTAGGGGCGGCATTTGCTTTAATAGTAAATGAGCCAGCCGTAACAACATCTACATCAAATGATGTAGCAGTAGCATTAACAGCACCAAGACCCCAGCAAACAACAACAGAAGTAGCAGTAAGACCAACCACATTTACGACAACATTATCAGAAAGAAGAGCAATTGTAGCAGTGCCTTGACTATAGGGAGAAACTGGAACAACGGGAGGAGTGCCAGAGAAAAAAGCTGAAGCACTCATATTTCTTATATTATACATTTAGATAATATTTTTGGATTACATCAATCGTGAAGACAAAGAACGCTTACCACCACTTCCCGCACCCGTGCCGTATCCGACCGTATCCAAACCAGATTTCACCTTACCCAAAAAGCCAGACTCGGGCAACAGATTCTTAACACCGGAAACAATGGGTTTCGTGGAGTTGTAGATGTCCTTTGCCTTTGAAAGAATATTGCCGAGCGAAGCAAATGAAAAGCCACCAACCATTCGGTCTAACTCGGAGCGAACACCCATAGGAGCCAAAGGAGCGGAGATAATGTCTTGTTCGGACAAGACGCCCTTGATGATACGGGAAGAACCACGGATGGATTCAAAAAATCCACTATTAGCGGTAATAACGTATAACTGAGGAGTCTGATTGACATCGGAGGTGTTCTTCACTTGAAGGTTAAACTGGAGAGTGAAGTTTCCTACCAATGACGGGGCTTGTCCCGATTGTAGGGTGATGTCTTGAGAGGGTTTCAAAACGAGGATTGAGCCAATGAGGGGAACGATTTGTCCTTGCTGACGAGCAGAATAAGACCCAATGGCTGGGTATGAGCCGGCAGAGGAATGGGCTTGACCGATAAAGTTAGACCAATCCATATCCAAACCGTTCTTAACTGACATATTGAATAATTGTTCCGTAGAGAAAGAGCTTAAAAGACCACTAAAATTATCAAAATTCACACTTAGGGGGTTGGTTATACCGTCTAAGGTAGTTGCTAGGGGCAAATACCAATCCGCATCATTCGCCAAAACAGTAGAAGGCTTAGCATAAATAATGAGGAGGTCTGGGATGGCGGGGAGTGTGATTGTTTGGGAGATAATCTGACCGACAGCACCGGGAGCAATAACACCGTTTTGGTATTGAGTAATATACCGAGGAAATTCCATGTAGGGGACTACCGACTTAGGGGGAAGAGGAATTTCTAAGCTGGGGGTCAAAAATTGGACGTTTAGTTGGGATTGTGCGAAAACATTACCACCATTTGCGAGATTGTTGTAAGCAATATTAGACAAAGTGCGACCAGCACGAGCCGTTGAACGAATTACTCTCGCTGGGGAGGACTGAAGGTTCATAATAAGTTGAATATTATTGAGTCCAAAATAAGCAGTATCCCATTCATATTCATCACTAAAGACGAAGGGAGACAATACAACGGGTTCAGTGGAACGCCAACGAAAGTAAATGACGTTCGCCAAAACGTTCAACGCACCACCGACTGGACCAGCAACTGGAATACCGTTCGCACAAGAATAAGTAGCACCAGCGAAGGCAATCGTTCCAGCACCACCAGCGGGGACGTTCGGAAGAGGAGCACCCGTTGAGTCAGTGAAAACCAATTGTGCGAAAGCACCGTTATTGACATTGTCATACATCACTGTGCCGTCATAGGCTTGGAGGGGGTTGCCGAGACAGCCAAAAGCATCGTTGTAGTTGGCGAATTTATCCAACTGAGAGGGGGCAGTGCGAACCATACGATTACGCTTACGATCGCACAAACGAAGAATGGGATTTAAGACATCTTGACTATTTATTACTGAAGTTGTATCGTTAATGGTGGAAGAAATGGTGGAGCAAAGCTGGTTCAAAGGGAGAGGAGCCAGAGCGAAATCCAGACCGGGGACAAGAATTGACTGACCAGCATTGTAGGCAACAGATGAAGTAGAAGTCATAGACATAAAAACGGTGGAAGACCAAAGAATTCGTCTATCAACAAAAACATTCTCCGATGGGACATAAATATTATACGTGTGCTGGGAAGAAGTCGCCGCGATTGCGTTAAACGGGGCATTAGTGAGGGATAAAGCACCCTTCTCGACGGCGAATTTGGGCCTCGACTGGACTATACGTGAGTCAAACACAGCTAATTTCTCAATATCAGCCGACATCTATCTTATAGTATCTATTTAGAAATTAATTATGTGTTAATCACAACCGGAGATAGTGCCTTTAAGGTTGGTTCGCGATCACATCTTTCCCTTCTTGCGAAACATTAATTTAATACCCACCGATGATAAATTATACATATTTACGGGGTATAATTGACCGTCTAATCGATTCTTCCAAAAGACACTAATGTCAATGTTACGTAGCTCTTGCTTAGAAGGAGTGAAAGATGACATTCTATACTCAGCCGAAGGAGCATAATAGATGAAAGAACGATATAAGTCCGCACCACCGGGCTGAAGATCCAGAGCAATATCAGTAATGATAGGTTCAAAAGCAGAACCCGTTGTAGGTGCTGAATTACCGATATTTGAGCTTCCCAATATATTAGGAGCAGAGTTTGCCTCTGTTTTGATAGGAAGAAGTGACGTAGTAAATACAATAGAAGCAACTGGCGACCAAATCGTAGCGACTGACTTATAATCTTGCTCCGTAAGCCAATACACTTTCTGAGCTATTTGTGGGACATATCCCAATGGAGCTGCTCCTACATAAGGTGAAATGCGGTAATCAGCTACATTCGAATAAAAGTTATTACTAACTGTTATTTCATAGACATAAGATTCTGGAACGCCGAGTGGAAAAGCTAATAGAGTAATACCATCGTATGTTACTCCTAAACTATTAGGAACATTTGGATAGTTCCAGTAAATTGTAGCAAAATTGGCGAACAAACCAGCCATATTTGTGTTAAAGAATAAACGCTCTGAGGGAGGGGTTTGAGATCCAGCCGTTCCAGCCACATATGCCGTTGGAGAAAATGCTAATAGACGTTGTCCGTAGCCATCTGAATCCATATAGAGAGTAAAACGTTGTGTCGTTTGATTGTATATCATTTGTGGTGTTTGAACGGCTGCTTGAAACGACGCAAATGTAGGAAAGGGAAATGGGTCAGTTAATCCCACAGTTGCGAGCCAAACTGCTTGAAAAGCTGTATATAGGGTTTGATGGGCTACTAAGAGTGTTCCGTTAATCAGATTCACAAAATGCTGATAGGTAAGCACCCAATAATACCGACTACTAAGGTCTTGAGATGTAGTGGGCGGACGAGGGGTTGGAGCGATGATAGGATTTTGGACTTCGGGGATATAGATTAAAAATGTAGCTGGAGGAGCGATATTAAATGCTCTTAGCCCTAAATTCGTATTCCACGATTGCTGATAGGTCAGAGCAACAGAATACGTTGTTAGATTGACATTTGATTGTCCGACCAAAATATTAGGAATAAAAAGAGGTAAATCACGATTCGCACCATTCATCGTAAATCGTATAATGGAGAACTCGTATTCAGACGCATCTCTTAACAATGCCGTATCACGAGTTTCATTGAATCGAATTTGAGGGTCTTGGAACGCCGTTAAATTACTTACAGCATTAGCTGTAACACCCAAATCTTTCGTATTGTTATTAATAATGTCGCAATTATAATACAGATAATCGGGCTGATACGCACCACCACCTACTGATTCAAATGCTCCACGATTATAAGCCATATTCTATATTAGGTCTATAGATTATTTGCGTATCTTATTATATATCACACCAGATACGAAGTTGTCTGCTGACAAGCCACTGGATTCAATAATCTTATTGTATTTTTCTAATGAATAGGGTTCATAAAGTAGCCGAACGCAACAGTGCTTTCCACAAGAACTTACATTAGGTGAATCCTTTTGAAACTGGTGATGGTTGTAAAATACTGGCTTACCACTCGCACGTAGTAAGCGTGTTAGATCTGGTCTTTCAATATCTAACATTTCTAATCGCCCCTTAGACATTCCACCCTTCTGAGTAGTATCCGGGGCTTCCCCATAACTATCAAAGAATTCTATACTATCGGGTCTATTTATCAAACACGTCCAATGACCGCTCGTAGGACTTACATTAGGGAATAAGAGAATAGCACGACCCTTTTTATCAAACATTTCCTCCGCATTCTCCAGTCCTTTCAGTTGTGGGTAGTTCCAAATCTTAATGTCATTACCCAATACGGCTCTAATATCATCATCACTTAATGGGTATTCTTTTATCTTTGCGATAGTTTTCTTACTCATTTTCTATGTATGATGTAGAAAGAATGTCATTCGCTATTTGGAGTCCATACACTACCTACAGTATTAATGATACAGTTGAATACGTTAGTTTTACTTACTCAGCACTATCTGTTAATACCAATAAAATTCCGACAGACTTCCCATTAGTGTGGAAGTTTCGTGGTTCAGCCTCTGGTGGTGGGACGGTCACGAACCCTTTGACCTCTGATTTAGTCGCTACTGGATTCACCGTCCTTAATCAAAGTGGGAACGCACCAGAGGAACACAGTATCCGCCTCAGTGGGTCAAAAGTATTTAATATTGTCACAACCGAACTAACACAGTTATTTACAGTGGATGCGAACTCAAATGTATCAGTTGGTGCGACTGGAAATGTTGCTACTTTAGCAGTGGGTAATGCTTCTTCTGCGGAAAGCAATACAGTAGTATCCGTCCAAGATATATATGGACTTGCGGAATTAACAGCAAGTGCGATGTCTTTCACTTATGGTGGCTCTCAGTCACTTACTCTTCTAAATATCTTCACACCACAGATTAATTTAACAGATGCTACTGGTCATTACACGGTTAATTTGAGTAGTGGAAATGATGATTCAACAAGTGGTCTAACAATAATAACACCAGTTTATGAGGCAAACTATACGAATAGTGAGATGAGAATTACAGCAATTAGTTCCCCCCCTCTGAGGCAAGTAATTATAAATCCAAACAGTATTCTTATAACAAATGGTGTGGTTGCGACTACCATTACAGAGACAAGTGTAACCTCTGCGAGTTTTGTAGGGACGGCTTCAACTGCTGACGCAATTACAGCAACAGCAACGAATGGTTCGGCAGTTCATTACCCAACTTTCGTGAATAGTGCGGGTGCTTCTAAATCAGTTCAAATAGATAATGGTCTTACTCCTCTTACGTATGTCCCATCAACTGGTGTTTTTACCGCAACTTCCTTTGTAGGGGCTTTAACGGGCAATTCTGACACTTCTACGAGAGCAACTAACATTGCGGGTGGTTTAGGTGGTTCCATCCCCTATCAAACGGCAGTAAATGCTACATCACTTCTCGCCAACGGAACTGCGGGACAAGTCCTTACTTCAAACGGAACGACTCTCGCTCCCTCGTGGGGTGCTCCCGTTGGTATGGTTAAAGTAGGAACGGTAAGTGTGGCGATTGTTGGTTCGGCTTCCGCACAGAATCTTTCCTTTACGAGTCTCTTCACATCCGCATACAGAAATTACAAGATTATCTTACGACCCACCACGCAAGTATCGTTCAGTGCGTATCCATCCTATTCTCTTCAAGCGTATCTGGGAACGAGTGTTCCCACAACTGCCTCCCTATCTGGTTTTGAATTAAATACTACATCTACTGTCGTGGTGACTCCTATTTATACTGCGAGCGGTACAATTTCTTCCGCTCCTCTGATATTTGCGGTGTCTTGTATTACGAATAGAGAAAACCAGTTTGATATTTCTAATGTAGGATACGCAGTTACACAATCACAACAAGTGACGTTGATGTGTAAATCAGTGTATAATAATCCCGGCGTCAGCACGGGCACAAGTGATAGAACGATTAATAGCACTGCTCTATCTGGTTGTATGATTACTGGGTTGGTGATACAACAAACAGCACTTGGTGTAGGTAATAACTTTACTCTGGAGGCTTCTGTGTATGGATACACGTAAGTCGCTCTTGTAAGCGTGCTTCTACTTTGACAATCAGAGATTTGAGATGGGCGAGTTTTTGTTGGAGTTCTTGGGTATGTTCCAATGAAGATTTAACGGGTGGTTCCTCGGCCTCGGAGCGTTTAGCACGACGTTTCGGCATTTGATACTACTATACAGTATATTATCAACTATGATTCGTGGTGGGATTTGCGGGTGCTGTGGGGGGGATAATAGACAGCTCAACAACGGCGGAGGCATCTGTCTTAGTAGGACTCTCTCTATCAACTACTTCTATTTGTATTATCCTATCGTGGCATCCCGAGCGTAGGTAGTATCGCTGAGCTATTTTATAAACTATGTAAAAACCAATACTTACAGCTGAGCTTATCAACGTTTGATTCGTATCCATTACTACTATAGTAGATAATTTGGTGGGAGATCGGCAAGAACGGTTTGATCCATCTTAAGTATTCCTACGAGCCACGATAGGTCATCGTCGGAGGTTGCTTCAGCTTCGCTGAGTGGGAAGGCTCTACGATAATCATTACGTGCTTTTTCTAATATTCCAAGTATATTTTTAGAATCAAAATAACGACTTAATAGTGAATAGAAATCTTCACTTTTAAGTTGAGGGGGATATGAGTTTTCTCTGACAAGTTGTTCCATCCATCGGTCAAACCAGTAGCATCCCGTAGCATCAACACGCTTCACAGCAACGATGCGTTTGAGTTCTCCTTTAGAGATGATAGGTTTGTCCTTTTTAAAGAGTAATGCTTGTTCTTTTTCTGCTTCTATTTCTTTTTTGGACTTCATTACTATAGTATTAGATTATCAAAAAATAATACGATACTATTTATTATGAATTGGGGTTAATTCGAGTCTGAGTCTGAGTCTGAATCATTTGATGATTGACCGGTAGTTTTTTTTTTGAAGTAGGTTAAAAAATAATTTACCAGCTTAAAACATTTTCTCCGGTATTAATATAAATGGCCTACCCTCTCGAACACACGATCAAAGTCGAACAAATCTACAATAAGAACTCTCTCGGTTTCTTATGGGCTAAACGGGACTCACTCGATCCGGGTCAGAGAGCATTGTTAGATTCCCTATACAAAGGACGGACTAAGAAATCTCTCTTAGGTGTATTCTCTACTGAATATACCCTCTCCAGCACTGGGGCTGGTAAGTTGGGATTCGGACGCGTCTATGGAGCGAAGGGTTCGATGGAAAAATTAGAACGCGAATGTCGTGGAACACTTTGTAGTGAATTTTACTACGACATCGATGTGTGTAACGCTCATCCAGTCATTGCGTTTCAGTTCGCTAAATATAGATACAATATGGATTTGACCGAAGTTGAAAAATACTGTGACAACCGCGATGAGTATTTAAAATTAATCTCTGACAACAAAGATGAAGCTAAGACCGCTATAATTTCTGTTCTGTATGGTGGTAAAAATGAATTTCATTTCTTAAACGCATTCTGTGAGGATATTAAGAAATTAACTAAGAGTGCTATGACAGATGATGATTACAAAGATTTATTAGCATATGTTAGAAAATGCGACAAAAATATTTATGGAACGTTCTTATCTTATATTTTACAGACTGAAGAACGACGTGTTATGATGTCTATGAGAGATACTCTTATGAATGAAGGATGGTCTGTTGATGTATTAGCGTATGACGGAGTTATGATTCGAAAAGACCCAAATAAAAAATTCGATGACCCATTACTAAAAAAAGTTGAAGACATTGTATTCCAACAGACAAATTACAAGATTAAGCTTATCAATAAACCAATGGAATCCTACGATGTTCCCAAAGAAGACGTTGAAATCTCCCCAAAAGTAACACAAACGCAATACAACGAACGCAAAATGTTATTTGAAGAACATCATTTCTATTTTGAACCGACGAATACTATCGCAGAGATCCGAGGTTCTGAACTGTGTTTTTACGAAAAAGAACATGCTAAAATCGCTAAGTGTGTATTTAATTTTAAGCACGGAAATTTTTTGAACGATCAGACGTGTTTTATTGATTTATGGTTGAAGGATTCTACTAAACGCACGATTAACCGACTCGACCAAAAACCATCAGACGATCCTCATGTGTATTCGACTCCTCTCCTTTTTAAGTATAATCAATCAGTCGAATCCGATGAAAAGGCGATCGAGCAGTTTATCGATCTGGTAAATGTTCTCAGTAATCATTCGAAACCAATCGCGACGTATCTGACCTCTTGGATCGCTCATTTAATACAGAAGCCCTTTGAAAATCCGGGAACTGCTATTATTCTAACGGGCGGTAAAGGTTGTGGTAAAGACACATTAGGTGATTTTATATCTGAATGCTTACTCGGTCGATCGTATTCTCACAACTACACCTCTACACGTCAGTTTTGGGACAAACACGACACGGATCGTCTTAATAAATTATTCATCAAGCTCGAAGAAGCTGAGGGCTACACCAACAAAAAGCATATCGGTGAGTTGAAGGCACGTATTACATCACATTCTAACACAGTAAATCCTAAATGTATGAAATCCATCACATCGTCGAATTACAACCGGTATTTTATGACAACAAATGAGGGTCAGCCCGTTAAGAGTGAGGTCGGTGAAAGACGCTTCAATACATTTGCGTGTAGTAACGAATGGATTGGTGATCACAGTAGATGGGAGTCTATCCGTTCTGTTATGTTTTCACCAGCTGGTGCTAAAGCAGTAGGTGACTGGCTAATGACATTAGACATTAGTAATTTTAGCACAAAGGTTCTACCAGAGAATGAATACCAAGAGATGGCGATTCAATCTGATCGTGGATCTGAGGATTTATTTATCGAGTCGTTAGACACTGGAAGACAGTTTGGTGGAGTCGAATTATACCGTCTTTACCACGAGTATTGCGAGTCGAAGAAGTTAGAAAAGATTGAAACAAATACAATGTTTGGAAGAGCGTTGTTAGTGCTTATTCGTGATGGTAAATTGAGTAAGAAACATACCAGAACGGGTGCGATGTATGAGAAGAAATAGACCCCCCTAAAAAACCGTCTTGGCGTGGGTTATGATGGGTATGATGGATATGACTGGTTTAACCCAACATTCAACTTTCATTGAAGAATAGTGTGTCATATACCGGTCAATGACCGGTATTTATTCCTATGGTCTCCCAGCGATCTATATTTATACCCATCAACCCATCATATATTATTATTATATAGATAAAGTATATAATAATAGTATAGAAAGTAATAGTAAAATGGATAATTTTGAGAATGAAGGGTTTATGAGAGAACCCGTAATAATCCCCTATAAATCCGTCATATTATGATGGGTCGCCCACGAGGATGGCTTTTCTGGGGGGCGTTTTCACCGGTTTTACCGATCTGTAGATTCTACAAAAAAAAGCGAAGGGTGCGATGTATGAGAAGAAATAGACCCCCCTAAAAAACCGTCATCGCGTGGGGGGTTGTGTAGGCTGTGTAGGGTTCAACCCTACATTCAACTTTCATTGAAGAATAGTGTGTCATATACCGGTCA
>Ga0114963_10003514_pt1 | contig 10705 bp, 10 predicted proteins | sample C_131016_EF_Meta_FD_87019 | JGI IMG/M metagenome (GOLD analysis project Ga0114963, IMG submission 87019) | Freshwater microbial communities from Lake Croche, Canada to study carbon cycling - C_131016_EF_MetaG | ecosystem: Environmental > Aquatic > Freshwater > Lake | place: Lake Croche, Canada...
ACCCGCACAACAGTGACTCAAAGTACTCGCGGGTTCGAGTTCGAAACACAGTTCTGCCAACATTGGAAACGGAACTCGGCCCTGGTGTAACTCAAGCCCTGGATCGTAGTGCTGATTTGCTGCGCGACGATGCTGACGCACTCGATGCCTTGGCACGTTTTGAAATCACCCGCGTCGGTGATGATGTGAACTTGATTGGCGCATTGCCAAGAGCCATAAGATCTCGCTTGATTCGCCAACTTGCTATCTCGAACGGCTGCCCAATCAATGACTTAACCAGAGATCATGTCTTGTCGATTGACGCCTTAATTACAAACTGGCACGGGCAAGGTGCGCTCAATTTGCCAGGCGGTGTCAATGTTGAAAGACGACATGAAAGACTTACGTTCTATCGGTCTTAGAAATATAGGAGTAATGCGTGGACGCAGCACAAATTGAAAATGAATTAACGAGCATCGTTTTGACCACTGAGCAAATTGATACCCGAATTCGTGAGATTGCTGCCGAGATTGATAAAGATTACGCAGGCGCCGATAAGCCGGTATTAATGGTTGGAATTCTCAAGGGTGCAGTCATGGTGATGGCTGATTTGGCTCGGGCAGTTTCGATTCCGGTTGAGTTTGATTTCATGGCCGTGTCTTCATATGGGTCGGGCACTAAGTCAAGTGGCGTAGTGCGCATCATTAAAGATTTGGACATTGATTTGGCTGGCCGCGATGTGCTAATAGTCGAAGATATCTTGGACTCAGGTTTAACCCTTTCTTGGTTAATTAAGAATCTAAAGTCGCGCCATCCAAAATCCATTGAAGTAATGACAATGATGCGAAAGCCAGATGCAATCAAAATTGAAGTTCCGGCAAAATACATCGGCTTTGACATACCGAACGAATTTGTTGTTGGCTTTGGACTCGACTATGCAGAAAAGTACCGCAACTTACGTGAAGTTGGAGTTCTAGCTCCACACGTCTACGGCGGAGAATAATTCGCCAATAACCAAAAGGACCCCTCGCGTACCCGCTAGAGCCCGCTTATCCTTGCTGCCTTCCGGCCCTGGGGAGGTTCACAGGTTAACGCCACGCGAGGGGCTGTCCCCAATTCTAGTTAGATAATTACTCGGTCGATTTCGCTTTCAAGTCAGCGTTTGAGTAGGTATCTTGCAAGCGGGTGTACAAAGCATCAAACCAACCTTGACTTTCTAGCCCAGTACGATTTCGGTAATTCAGGCCACCTGGAGTTTCGTGCTCAACCGGTAAGTGCAAAAGCTCCGAATCAGTTGCAGCTTGACCTTCGAAAGCCAGACCTTCGAGCAGCGAACGAACGTATTTCGAGGCGGTATCGTGATGGACCCCATTGTCTTCGGTCCATTTAATGACGGTGTTTTGAAATGTGAAGTAGGTGGACATAACTGCAGATGTGATGCTGAGAATTCGAATCTTTGATTCATCTTCCATAATCACGATGTCACCAAGTCCAGCAAATTCACGAACCACATCTGGATGCGATGGACAAATAACTAATGGACCTTTGTGATACACAATCGCGGGCAGAGGAATCAACTGACTTACTTGAGTTGCCGGCGCCGTGAGTTTTGCTATTCCACTTGGTGGAGTTCCAGCAATAAAGCTGGCAATGATTTGATCTTCTCGAAAAGTTAGTTCGGCTAAGGCTTCATCAACTTGGTTTGGCAACATACTGATGACAACCATGTCACTTGCATCAATTACTGCTTGGTTGGAATCCAGGCGCACGCAATGATCGAATTTGGCAGCCAGTTCACTTGACCGCTTTTCGCCGCGGGGAGATAGATAGATCGTTTCTTGCACTCCGCCTCGGGAAGCCATGGCCTCAATTACTGCAGTTGAAACCGTGCCGACACCCAAGAATCCAATTTTCATACTTGATTCTCTCGTACTTCAGAACGCAAAAAGAGCATCCTCTATAAGTTTGCATCGATTTCTGCGATTAGGGCTTGCACCTTTGCTTTGATTTCATCGCGGATCGGGCGAACTTCCGCAACGCCTTTACCTGCTGGATCGTTGAGGGGCCAGTCTAGGTAAGTCTTTCCTGGAAAAAATGGACAGGTATCACCACAACCCATGGTAATTACGTAGTCAGAATTTTGAACTGTTTCGGTACTCAATACCTTTGGCACGTTGTTGCCAATGTCGATTCCTTCTTCGGCCATAGATTCGATTGCAGAAGGATTTACTTGATCTTTTGGTTCAGTGCCTGCTGATAGGACTTCAATTCGATCGCCTGCAAGCGCCTGCAGGTACCCGGCAGCCATTTGGGAACGACCAGCATTATGTACACAAACAAATAAAACTGTCGGCTTCGTTTTAGCCACGAGTGGCTCCTTTAACTAATGCGAGTCCAAGCCCTGCTCCAATAATTTGCGCGACTATAAAAGGTAAAACTGAACCTGGCTGAATTCCAGCAAAGGTATCCGAAAAAATTCGACCAATTGTCACAGCAGGATTGGCAAAAGAGGTAGATGAAGTGAAAAGGTAGGCCGACCCAATCCAACCTGCAACTGCAATTGGAATTATATTTTCTTGACTTCGGTTCACCAGGATAAAAATCACGCAGATTAATCCAGCGGTTGCAATAACTTCACCAATGAGCGTTCCGGTAGTAACTCGTGCGTGGCTAGATATTTGAATTGCGGAAAGATTAAACATCATATTTGCGGTGATTGCACCCAGAATCGCTCCAGAGATTTGCGCAACAACGAATCCGAAGAATTCTAAGATGTTTAATTCGCGTCGTAAAACTTGAACAAGTGAAACTGCAGGATTGAAATGCGCGCCGCTGATTGGCGCAATAATCAAAATCAATAACGCGAGGGCAAAAATTGTTGAGAAGGTATTTATCAGTAAGGAAATCCCAGGATTGTCAGAGAGATTGGTGCCCATAATTCCAGACCCAACCACCACGCAGACCAAAATGGCGGTGCCGGCAAACTCCGCAAGACATTTTCTTAGAATCTTCACCACTCCAAAGTTTTCGAGTTTCCAGAACTCTATCCTTACCTTGGGCTACCTCGTAAATAAGAAAAGAACACCCAAAAGGATGTTCTTTTCTTATGGCGGAGGATAGGGGACTCCGTCGAGGCAAAGCCTCTCCTCCTCAAATCACAGCATCATCGCTGTAAAGACAAAACGCCCCTTTCGGGGCGCTTCGTTTTACAGCGGAGGATAGGGGACTCCGTCGAGGCAAAGCCTCTCCTCCTCAAATCGCGTGATCCAGTGCAAAGAAAAACCCCCGACAAGCGGGGGTGTTCCTTTGCGCGGAGGATAGGGGATTTGAACCCCTGAGGGCTTTCACCCAACTCGCTTTCCAAGCGAGCGCCATAGGCCACTAGGCGAATCCTCCGTGGACGAGATTACCTGTAATTAGGTAGTCAAGGCGAATTCGATTGAATTCTCCGTTGTGACTTCAACGGCCGTCAGGGTCACCGACTACTCTCGTACATATGTCCTTGGCTCTTTACCGAAAGTACCGACCTGGTCAGCTTTCTGACGTTATCGGGCAAGAACACGTCACGGGACCACTTTCTCGGGCACTGGATAGCGATCGAATCCATCACGCTTATTTGTTTACCGGCCCACGCGGCTGTGGCAAAACTTCTTCAGCCCGAATCATGGCGCGCTCGATGAATTGTGAACAAGGTCCAACCTCAAATCCCTGTGGTGTATGCCAATCATGTATCGACTTAGCACCAAATGGTCCAGGCTCAATCGATGTAATTGAAATAGATGGCGCAACATATCGTGGCATCGATGATGCAAAAGAATTGCGTGAGCGAGCAGTCTATGCACCTGTTCATGCCAGATTTAAGGTTTACATTATTGATGAGGCACACCAGTTAACGAAAGAAGCATTCAATGTGCTCCTCAAATTAGTTGAAGAACCACCACCACACCTGAGATTCATTTTCGCCACGACTGAGCCTGACAAAATTATTCCAACTCTTCGTTCCCGAACACATCATTATCCATTCCGGTTAGTTTCCGCTAAAACTTTGGCGCAGCACATGGCATTGATGTGTGAACGCGAAGGAATCCCCGCAGACCCAGCAGCTCTCGCACTTGTGGCACGTGCGGGCGCTGGTTCAGTTCGTGATGCGCAGTCAGTTCTAGGTCAAGTAATCGCCGGCTCTGGACCAGAAGGTGTTACATACGCAGACACTGTTGCCCAACTTGGATTCACTGACGAAACACTTTTGAGTCAAGTTGTAGTGGCAATTGCAAATGGTGACGGCGCCGCACTATTTACTTTGATCGAAAAGGTAGTAACTTCAGGTCACGAGCCTCGCCGCTTTGCAAATGATTTATTGGATCACTTGCGTGACTTAGTTGTTATTACCCAGGTTCCAGACGCAGCCACTTCAGGTTTATTCGACATTCCTAATGAACAAATTGACGATCTTGTTAGCCAAGCCAAACTTTTCACGCCTGCCCAGCTAGTTAGGGTTGCCGACTTGGTTAGTTCTGGTTTATCCGAACTACGCGGCGCTGCTTCACCAAAACTGCAACTTGAACTTTTGGCTGCCAGGTTAGTAACAAACGAAGTGACGCAAGACTTAATCAGTCGTGTGGAAAAACTTGAACAAGAAGGTCCGCGAGTTTCAAGTTCTGCGCCAGTCCCGGCACGGGCTCGACTTGCGGCAGAACAACCAGTGACGCATGCGGCAGTAACGCAATCTTCGGAAACACAGCAAAGTGACTCACCAGTTGAGTCTGCGCCAGCACGAGCGCAGACTCCGCCACCACGGCCAAAAGTTTCAACCACGCCGGCTCCATTGAAACCTTCCCAAGTGACCGCAGCTGCTATCCAAAAAGCGGAAGAGAAATCTGCTGAAGCACCAGCGACCCTTACGGGACCAGTTAACTTTGAACAAATTCGCGAAGCTTGGCCGGCAATTTTGCAGACTCTGGGAAGTCAAAGTCGTGTTGCTGGAATTGTTATGGTTGACACTGCTCCAGTTTCATTTGGCGAAGACAAAGTTTTAGCCGTTGCATTTCCAAATTCAAACACTATGAACAATGCAGTTAAAAGTGGTCACGATGATCGCTTGCGATTAGTAATTCAAAATCTGTTCCACGTTGATGTGCGAATTGATCCGACCGTTGATCCAAATCGAGCCAAACCTGCTAAGCCAAAATTAGAAGCAGCGACTGATGTCGGTGATGCATCTCCGGATGACGAGACAACACCTGCCCGATCTTCCATAGACATCATCACAAGCTCACTTGGTGGACAAGTTATTGGTGAAAGCCCACGCGAAGCATGAGCAATATTTATGAGGGCATAGTTCAGGACTTAATTGATGAACTTGCCAAACTTCCAGGCGTTGGACCTAAAGGCGCTACTCGAATTGCCTTTCATTTACTTGCCACCGATAGCGCTGACGTCACACGCTTAGCCACCGTACTTGCCGAAGTCAAAGACAAGATTAGATTTTGCCGCACCTGCTACAACGTTGCCCAAGACGATCTTTGTCGCATTTGCGCAGACACGCGTCGCGATGAGACTGCAATATGCGTTGTGGAAGAACCGAAGGACGTTTTAGCCGTAGAACGAACTCGAGAATTCCGAGGCAGGTACCACGTATTAGGTGGCGCAATCAGTCCAATCGATGGCGTTGGCCCCGATGATTTGCGAGTCACTGAACTTATGACTCGACTGGCTGATGATGCGATCGTTGAAATCATCTTGGCGACTGACCCGAATCTTGAGGGAGAAGCAACAGCTACTTACTTAACAAGACTGATTTCACCATTGGGAATAAAAGTGACCAGACTTGCCTCAGGATTACCAGTCGGTGGCGATCTTGAATATGCCGACGAAGTCACACTGGGTCGTGCTTTTGAAGGTCGTCGTCAAGTCAGTCCTTAGGCGTTGCCTGCGGAGAGCCATTTCACAATTTGGACAGTGATTTTGGAATTCCAGATTCCATTTAGACTTAGTACCTATGGGCTTAATTGTCGCTAAATTCGGTGGGTCATCCGTTGCGGATGCTGCTGGAATTTTGCGTGTAGCCAAACGAATCGCAGACACCAAACGCGCTGGCAACGAAGTTGTAGTCGTAGTTTCGGCAATGGGCGATACCACTGACGATCTAATTGATTTAGCCAAACAAGTTTCCCCAAATCCACCGGGCCGCGAACTAGACATGTTGCTAACTGCTGGCGAACGAATTTCGATGGCCGTATTAGCGATGGCAATAAATGATCTGGGCTACGAAGCTCGCTCGTACACCGGTTCGCAGGCTGGATTAATTACTGATTCAACTCATGGCAAAGCTCGCATCGTTGATGTCACGCCGGGAAGAATTCAAGAAGCATTACGTGAGAACGCAATCCCGATTGTGGCAGGTTTCCAAGGAGTATCACAGGACACCAAAGACATCACAACACTTGGTCGCGGTGGGTCAGACCTGACCGCCGTGGCATTAGCTGCCGCTCTATATGCGGATGTGTGTGAAATCTATACCGACGTTGATGGAATTTTTTCAGCTGATCCGCGCTTAGTACCAAAAGCCAGACAAGTTCCTCGTATTACTTACGACGAAATGATGGAACTTGCCGCCGCTGGTGCAAAAGTGCTCCATCTACGCTGTGTTGAATATGCAAAACGATTTGATTTGCCAATTCATGTTCGATCTTCGTTCTCGGATAAAGAGGGAACATTTGTTATTGCTGATCTTTCTGATCAGTCCAAGGTAAAGAAGTTGTCCAAAGTAGGAGCAATTATGGAGCAACCAATAATCGCCGGTGTCGCACATGACCTAGGAGATGCCAAGATCACAGTTGTTGGTGTACCAGACCGTCCAGGTATGGCAGCAGCAATTTTCCAGGCAGTTGCCGATGCAGGTATCAACATGGACATGATTGTTCAAAACGTAAGTGTCCACGAATCAGGCGCAACCGACGTTACTTTCACCTGCCCCCGAGCGGATGCTGCAAAAGCCGAGTTAGCACTTCGTCGAATCGAAAAAGAAGTTGATTTCAAAGACATTGATACAGATGACAACATTGCGAAGATTTCTTTGGTCGGTGCTGGCATGCGATCACACCCTGGGGTATCTGCAACCTTCTTCAAAGCCATTGCTGATGCCGGAGTAAACGTAGAAATGATTTCAACTTCTGAAATTCGAATCTCGGTTGTTACTCGAGCTGAGGATGTCGCAAAAGCGGTTACTGCAATTCATACTGCATTTGGTTTGGATGCTGATGGCGAAGCCGTTGTTTACGGTGGAACAGGACGATAGAAAATGCCAAAGAAACCAACACTTGCAGTAGTCGGTGCCACCGGAGCGGTTGGTACCGTAATGCTTGATTTACTCTCTACTCGCCCAGATGTTTGGGGCGAAATAAAGTTGCTCGCCTCTGCTCGATCGGCTGGAAAAATACTTCAAGTCAGAGGTCAGGACGTAGTCGTCGAAGAACTTACTGAAGCAGCCTTCGATGGCGTGGACGTGGCAATGTTTGATGTGCCTGACGAGATCTCCGCTAAGTGGGCGCCAATTGCGGCCGCTAAAGGTGTAATCGCAGTTGATAATAGCGGGGCATTCCGCATGGATGCTGATGTTCCACTCGTGGTTCCGGAAGTAAATGCCGAACAGACTCGAAATCGCCCACGCGGCATCATCTCAAATCCAAACTGCACAACGCTTTCCATGATTGTGGTTGTTGGTGCGCTTGAAAAAGTATTCGGCGTCAAGGAGCTTGTTGTTGCTTCTTACCAAGCGGCCTCTGGTGCTGGTCAAGGTGGAATCGATGCACTTCATGAGCAACTTGATGCGGTTGCTGGCAAGAATCTTGGAAATGAAACCAAAGATGTTCGCAATGTGATCACGAAGAACGATGTTTTCCCAGCCCCATTGGCATTAAATGTTGTGCCTTGGGCAGGATCGCTCTCGGAAAATGATTACACAAGTGAAGAACTTAAAGTTCGCAATGAATCCCGAAAAATTCTTGGGAAGCCAGAATTAAAAGTTCACGCAACTTGTGTTCGCGTACCAGTAGTAACTACGCACTCACTTGCGGTGCATGCCGTGCTTGATCGTGCCGTTACTGCTGACGAAGTGCGCTCACTGCTAGAAAATGCTGCGGGTGTGCTAGTAGTAGACGATCCTGAAAATAAAATTTTCCCAACGCCAATTGATGTAGTTGGGACAGATCCAACGGTTGTTGGCAGGATTCGCGTCTCAAAAGAGTATCCAAATGAAATCGATTTCTTTGTTTGTGGGGATAACTTGCGCAAGGGCGCTGCGTTAAATACTGCGCAGATTGCGGAAGTTATAGCCAAAGAATTTAATTAAATTCTTTGGCCAATAAGCAACGTCTATTGCACTGCCTGTTTTAACAGGCAGTGATAAGAATTTAATTAAATTCTTTGGCCAATAAGCAACGTCTATTGCACTGCCTGTTTTAACAGGCAGTGATAAGAATTTAATTAAATTCTTTTCGCAAGCAGCGTAATCAACGTTGCTTCCGGACGACATGCAATCCGAACTTGAGTAAAGGGTGACGACCCAACTCCCGCAGATACATGAAGTGGCATGCCACTTGCGCCAAAAGCGGACAGTCCTTTCGCTTGACTTTGCGGTAGATCGCAGTTTGTCACCAGTGCACCATAAAACGGAACACAAATCTGTCCACCGTGAGTGTGACCAGCCAAAACTAAATCTGCATTGTCGGATTCAAAACTTTCTAAAACTCTTCGATATGGAGCATGTGTGACACCAAATTTAAAAGCACCTGGTTCAAACGGACCGGCAACTTTTGCGTAGTCATCCTTCTTGATGTGTGGATCATCGGTGCCCCGGAAGTGAACCTTTACACCGTTGACTTCAATTACTGTCTGTTTATTATTTAAGTCGAGCCATCCGGCATCTGTGAGTTCATTAACTAAATCAGAAGTTGGAAGCGCTGCACCTTTGGGTTGAGTATCCCGAGAGGTTTTGAAATACGTCAACGGATTCTTAATTGTGGGCGCAAAGTAATCGTTACTGCCCAAAACAAATGCACCAGGCAAATCCATTAACTCATTCATGGCTTCAACTACGGCTGGAACTGCGAGTTGGTGTGCCAAGAAATCACCGGTGCCAATCACGAAGTCCGGTTCAAGCTCGGCTAAGGATTTAACCCAATTGATTTTTCTGGTCTGAGCCGGAGTGATGTGAAGATCAGAAATGTGTAGCACCCGAATTGAGCTACTCCCGGCCGGAAGCAAAGCCAGCTCAAGCTCTCGAACTTTAAATGCTTGGGCCTCTACTAGGCCATAACCCAGGCTGCCGACCCCCGTGGCGCCGAGAGCAAGAACCGAATTGGCCAGAAACCCCATAGTTCCAAGCATTACACGGATTGGGTGTTTCACATGTGCACAAAATGCCCATAGGCTGGCATTCTCCACTTCTTCCCAAGGAGGCGAAAAATGTCTATCGACGACTCAGTCAATGACGCGCGCTCCGAAGATTTTGATCCACTAACTGCGCCTGTTTGGCATATTGATGACAATGATGACTTAGCGCTGGCCCCACCAATCGAAAAATTTTTCCCGACAGACCAAGACACCATGATTCGGCGCCGGCCACTGCTTCCACCTGATGCAGACCAAATCATTCGAGGTGAATACACAGGCTGGATCCCGTTGATCAAAGCGGGAGAAAGTTTAGAAGAAGCTAAAGCTCGCGAAGAAAAACTTGAATCCAATGTTTCACAAAATATTCGAAACGTCGACGTCGACTCCTGGAGTCCTATTGAACTAAGTATGGCCGACATGTCTGAGCCTATTTTGCTACCTGATTCACCAGAAGAAGTCGTCGCCGCTGTGCGAGAGCCAATTGTTGAAATTCGTCCATACAATTTTCCAACCGAGATTGTTCCAGATCCTGACTTTGTGGTTTCTCCCGCTGAAGCCTTAGAGGAAGCGCGTCGTCGAATTGCGCAAATGCGGGCAAGTCTGCAAACAAATGTGAATCGAGTTTCCCAAAGTTTTGAACATCCAATTTTCGCACCGATCGAAATTTCAGTTAATGATGCGCCGCCGTACACACCTGAAGCTCAAAGTGAAGTCCACTCTTCCATTTCACCAGAACCAAATCCGATACCTGCTACCTCATCAACTGACAAGTCTTTTGAACCGATGTTTGAAACCGAAGTTGAATCGGTGATTGAACCGATTGTTGCATCGGAACCACAATCAGCATTCATGCGCAGCGCGATGCCTGGCCAAGAGTCACAACGAGTAGAAAATGTAAAAACTCAAGTTCGAGAAGAACCTAGAGTATTTACGCAATCAACACAGCAATCCTCACCGACAATAATTATTGATGAAGCTGCTGATCAGGCTCATTCACTTGAATTAGTTATTATGCGTGATGAAATTAAAGACTTACGCGATCGTCTGGATTCGTCACAGAAGTTAATTGAGAACTTGATGGTTCGCCTCGCAGACCTTGCTGAATTGGCTTTAAAGCGCCGAGACTAACGCTCTGCGTCACCCGAGATAAAGGGCATGCTGGCTACAACAGCATCAAAATATTTTCGGTTAGATCCTGGCAAGACTTTAGATAGCGCTAAAACAGTATGCAAGCTAGCGGGACGTAACTTAAGTCGGTAAGGAATTTTGTCGTTTCTTGACACCAGGAACCAGGACGCAATCCCAAGTGGAGTTTCGATGCTTTGCTCATAAC
>Ga0114963_10003517_pt1 | contig 10700 bp, 6 predicted proteins | sample C_131016_EF_Meta_FD_87019 | JGI IMG/M metagenome (GOLD analysis project Ga0114963, IMG submission 87019) | Freshwater microbial communities from Lake Croche, Canada to study carbon cycling - C_131016_EF_MetaG | ecosystem: Environmental > Aquatic > Freshwater > Lake | place: Lake Croche, Canada...
CGGGCTGCGTGAACGTATGTGAACGCAGCATGCTCTAGAGCGCGATGCGTTGAGGCGGCATCGCCGAAGGCGCTGAATCGCGCGATCCAACACATGCTAGAGCAGGCTGCGTGAACGTATGTGAACGCAGCATGCTCTAGCTGTTTCTGGCCTTCAATCGCCGGGCGGAAACCTCCGGTTTCCTGAGGCGCGCGGCATTGGCCGCGGCGCCCGTTCAGGCGCTCAGCACGCTGCAAAGCCGCGTGCCGTTGGCATCACGACAATTCGTGGCAGAATTCCTGGATGCGGCCGCACGCCTCGGTGATGCTGGCGGTATCGGTGGCGTAGGAGACGCGCATGTGCGGGGAGAGGCCATAGGCGGCGCCCTGCACGCAGGCGACGTGCTTCTCCTCCAGCAGCGCGGCGACGAAATCGGTATCGGTCTCGATCTTCCGCCCGCCCTTTGACGTCTTGCCCAGGCACCCCGCGAGGTTGGGGAAGACGTAGAAGGCGCCTTCCGGCCTGTGGCAGGTGATGCCGGGGGCGGCATTCAGCATCTGCACCACCAGATCGCGGCGCTGTTCATAGATGGCCCGGTGCTCCTCAACGAGCCCCTGGGGCCCATCGAGGGCCGCCGCCGCTGCCGCCTGCCCGACGGTGGAGACGCCAGCAGTCGCCTGGCCCTGCATGTTGAACAAGCCGCGGATTAGTTGGGCTGGCCCGCCGCCGAATCCGATCCGCCAGCCGGTCATCGCATAGGTTTTCGAACACCCGTTGACCGTCAGCGTCCGCGCCTTCAGCGCCGGCGTCACCTCGGCGATGGTCGAGAAGCGATGCCCGTCGTAGAGCAGATGCTCGTACATGTCGTCGGACATGATCCAGACATGCGGATGGCGGACCAGCACCTCGCCGAGCGCAGCGAGCTCGGTGCGGGAGGGCACGGCGCCGGTCGGGTTGCCGGGGAAGTTCAGCATCACCCATTTGGTGCGCGGGGTGATGGCGGCCTCCAGATCCTCCGGCCGTGGCTTGAAGCCGTTGTTCTGCGGGCAGGAGACGGTGACGGGTACGCCGCCGGCGACCTTCGCCATATCGGCGTAGGAGACCCAGAAGGGCGAGGGGATGACAACCTCATCGCCTGGATCGACGGTCGCCATGAAGGCGTTGAAGATGACCTGCTTGCCGCCATTGCCGACGATGATCTCGTCCGGCCCATAGTCCAGGTTATTGTCGCGCTTGAACTTGCGCGCGATCGCCGCCTTCAGTGCGGGCGTGCCGCCCTGTGGCGGGTATTTGGTATCGCCGGAGAGGGCAGCCTGATAGGCCGCATCGATGGCGTGCCGGGGGGTCGCGAAATCCGGCTCGCCGTTGGCGAGGCTGATGACGTTGATGCCGCGCGCCCGCATCTCACGCGCCTTGGCCGTCATGGCGGCGGAAGGCGAGATCTGGACGTTCTGCAGGCGCTTGGCGAGATCAGGCATGATGGTTCAGTGCAGCCCTTGGCAGAAACGCTGGATGCGCGTGCAGGCGTCCTTCAGCTGTTCGTCGCTGGTCGCGTAGCTGATGCGGAAATAGCCCGGATACATGAAGGCTTCGCCGTGGACGCAGGCGACGCCTTCCTCCTCCAGCAGGGCCAGGCAGAACGCCTCATCATTGCTGATCTTGCGACCGCCCTTCGAGGTCTTGCCGATGCAGGCCTGCATGGACGGGAACACGTAGAAGGCGCCCTCCGGCTTGTGGCAGCGCAGGCCGGGCGCGGCGTTCAGCATCTCCACCACCATGTCGCGCCGACGCTTGTAGGCGACCTTCATCACCTCGATGAACTCCTGCGGGCCGTTCAGCGCTTCGACCGCCGCCGCCTGGCTGATGCTGGAGGTGTTGGAGGTCGATTGGCTCTGCAGCTTGTCCATCTGCGTGATCAGATGCGCCGGTGCGCCGGCATAGCCGATGCGCCAGCCGGTCATCGCATAGGCCTTGGAGCAGCCGTTCATGGTGACGGTGCGGTCGCGCAGGCGCGGCTCGACCTCCAGCACCGTCGCTGGGCGGAAGCCGTCATAGGCCAGCTTGTTGTAGATGTCGTCGGTGAAAATCCAGATATCGGGGTGGCGCATCAACACATCGGTCAGCGCCTTCAACTCGGCCGCCGAATAGGCCGCGCCGGTCGGGTTCGACGGGTTGTTGAGCAGGAACCACTTGGTCTTGGGCGTGATCGCTGCCTCCAACTGCTCGGCGCGCAGCTTGAAGCCGTGATTCTCGTCGCCGCGCACGAAGACCGGCGTGCCCTCGGCGAGCTGGACGATATCCGGGTAGCTGACCCAGCAGGGCGTTGGGATGATCACCTCATCTCCCGCCTGGATGGTGGCGAGGAACGCGTCGAAGATCACCTGCTTGCCACCGGTGGCGATCAGGATTTCCTCCGGCTTGTAGTCGATGCCGTGATCCTGGCGAAACCGCGCGGCCACCGCCTTGCGCAGCTCCGGCGTGCCAGCGACATCGGTATAGCGCGTCTCGCCACGCTGAATGGCGGCGATCGCCGCATCCTTGACGTTCTGCGGTGTATCGAAATCCGGCTCGCCGGCCGCGAGGCCGATCACATCCTTGCCCGACGCCTTCAGCGCCCGCGCCTTCGAGGTCATGGCGATGGTGAGGGACGGGGAGATGCGGTCAAGCCGGTCGGCGATCAGCTTCATGGGGTCCTGCCCGGGCAATATGAGCGGCGAACCGTACTCGCGCACCCTGGCCGCTTCAACCCGTGGGCAGGTCCAGGGCCGAATGCAGAATAGGCGTTTTTTCCTTGACTCGGCCGAAGAATACAGGTAAATAGTCCTTGCCAACGGCCGAGATGCGCCTGGCGCCCCCCAATCCGTCCCCGCCCGCCCCGGTCCCCGGCCATTCGGAGCCTTGCTCCTGGGCCAGCGCCGGCGCGCGCCGACCTTGCCGAACAGGGAGAACCCCGTGCCCTTCGCCCAGGCCAGCCTGACGCCGCTGATCCAAACCAACGCCTTCAATTTCTGGCATTACCGCACGACCGACAGCCGCGCGACGGTCGCCACGAGCGGCTATTTCGCGCCCGCCGCCGCACTGCTGCGCGCCGGTGACCTTGTTCTGCTGCAGTCCAGCGATGCGCTCGCCCTGCTGCCGATCCGGAGCAATGCCGCCCTTGGGATCGGGGTCACGCTCGATGGTGGCATCGGACCGCTGAAGTTCACGCGAACCGCCGCGGCGCGGTTCGCCTTCCGCCAAACGGCGCGCGCGGTCGTCCGCTCGCTGGTCCTGGCCCCGTTGGCGGCCGGCCTCAGCGTCGGCACCAGCCTGCCCGTCTCGGCCCGCGTCCTCGGCCCGGTGAGCCAGGTGGTGTTCAGCCTTCGTGACGCGACCGGGGCCGTCATCCCCCCGCTGCGCGTCGTGGCGGTGAATGGCGGGATGGCGAGCGCAGCGCTGCCGGCCCCCCCGGTGGGCGGCGGCTACCGCATCCGGGTTGAGGATCTTGCCGATCCTAACCTGTGCTCGATCTCGCCGAGTTTCTCGGTGAGCAGCGATTTCCGTTTGCTGCTTTCGGAAAGCGCGACGGCGCTGATGACCGAAGCCGGGTCGGCGCTCCGCCTCTGAAGACCCGCCCGCCCGGCTGATCGCGGCCGGGCGGGCGGCACCGTCGCCTCCCTATCTCGGCCTGGCCTGACCTTCCCCCGCTGCCGCGCGGGGGCGGGCGGAGCTTGCCCGCCGCCGGCCTCGTGCCGCGCGACCTCCCCCCCACCCCCTCAGCCAACCCGCGGACTGCGCACGTCGCAGCAGCCGCCTAACGGGATCAATCGCCAATGCCCGATGCAAGGATTAGCGAACTGCCGGCCGCGGTCGCCCCAAGCGACAGCGATCTCACCCCGCTCGTGCAGACCAGCGGCAGCGCAGCCCTGGAGACCCGCCGTGCGACGGTTGCGCAGTTGCGAAGTGCCGTCCTGGTCGATCGTGGCGCGCATGTGCGCGACTACGGCGCGGTCGGCGATGGCGTCGCGGATGATGCGCCAGCGATTCAGGCCGCCATCACGGATTTGAAAGCCAAGGGTGGCGGTACGCTGCAATTCGGCGCGCGGGTCTATCGCATCGCCTCCGCCGTCGCCATCGCCGATGCCGCGATCCGGCTGCAGGGCATGGGCTACACCGAAGGCAAGGGGGGCGGCCAAGGCACCTGGCTCAAGATCGATGCCCAGGGGTTTGTTCCCTTCACCTTCAGCGGCCTCGCCACGCGGGGCAGCGGGGTGCGCGACCTTGGCGTGCAGCAGGCCCAACCGGCGATCGCGCCGGGCTGGTCGCCCGCCCCGTATAATCCGGTCTTCAAGGTGCTGGACTGCCTGGGCGGTTTGGAGTTCGACAACATTTTCCTGGCCGGCGTCAGCACCGGCATCTACGCGAATAATTCAGGCCGCCTGGATGTCCGGCGCCTGCGCGGGCAGGTGCTGATCCGCGGCATTGAGATCGATAGCAGCCCCGATCTGCCGCGCCTGACCGGCGTTCATTTCTGGCCGATCTGGTCCGCCGATGCCGCCGTGCTCGCCTGGCAGCAGGCCAATGCTGATGCGGTGCTGCTGCGTCGCTGTGACGGCGCCTTCCTCGATCAGACATTTGTCCAGGGCTACCGCAGCGCGCTGCGCCTGGGCGCCTCTGTCACCAGCACCGGGACCGCGACGAAGGTCCAGATCGGCCAGTTGCAGGCGGCAAACACCCAATACGGCCTGTTGGTGGAAGCCGATGGCGTCACCGGCCAGATCGCCAACCTCGCCCACCAGGCGGAAGCCTATGGCGGTTCGGGCCAACCGATGCCCGGCGGCAGCGGGCTGCGGATCAGCGGCAGCAATAACCGGCTGCAGATCGGCAATCTTCGCATCGACGCGGTCGAGGATAGTGCGATCGCGATCACCGGCACGGGCAATCGCCTCGATCTCTTCTCACTGCGCTGTGCGCGCTACAATACGCGTAATACCGGTGCCGCGGCCCTGGCGATCGCCGATTCCGGCAGCGCGGCACCGAACGAGGTCTATCTCGGCGCCCCGCCGCTGCTGGAAACCGGCAATGGTGGCCCGCTGGTGACGCCCGGGACCAATGCCGTCCTCGCCACCGGCGCACCGGGTGGTTCGGCAGCGAAGCCCGGGCTGCAGGTCGGCGCCAGCGATACCGGCGTCTTTTCCCCGGGCGCCGGCACCCTCGCCCTGGCCGTAGCCGGCACCGAAGCGCTGCGGGCCTCGGCGAGCGGGGTCAGCATCGCCAAGACGCTCCGCATCGGCACCAACCAGGGCAACATCGACGCAACCGGGTTGCAGATCGGGGGTGCCGATCCGACCGATCCCTTCTGTTCGATGTTCAAGAAGGATGGCCACGCCAACTGGACCATCCTGCAATCGGGCATCAACGAGAATCCCATCGAGCTAAGCCTTTATGGTGCCCAGGCCCAGGGCCGCTGCAGCTGGGCCGCGGGGGCGAGCGCGGTGACGGTGCTGAACGGCACTACGCCGCGCGCCGACTGGATCGGCCGGCTGTTCTACTGCGCGAACACTTATTTTCTGGTCAGCGGCGTGGCGGGGCAGGTGGTGACGCTGGCTGCTGCGACCCTCACGGCCACGCCGCTTGCTCTCGTGGATGGTCCGGCCCCCGGCGCGGCGCTGGCCAGCGCCGGCAACAGCGACTTCTACGTGATCGATACCAGCTTCGTCGGCACCTGCGATGTCGCGGGGGCTGCCGTGACCTGGCGCAGCGGGCAGAAATTCGCCTTCGTGCAGCAGATCACGATTGGCGGCACCACGTACCGCGTCGCTGCGGTGAACAGCCCGACCAGCCTCACTTTGGTCAGCAGCGCCGGCAACCAGATCAATGCCAGCTTCCTCGGTCGCGGCAATATCAACCACCAGATCAGCACTTTTCGCCTGCAGGCGAAACTCGGCGCCTATGAGAGCAATCTGACCTTCGCCGCGCAGGCTACGGGCGCTTATACCATCGGCTCCTTCGGCGCCCAGGATGGCGCTGGCGCCACCCAGGCGTCCTGCTACCCGGTCAATATCTCGGTCGGCTACACGGGGCCCTATCAGCCGCAATACCTGTTCGAGGCGCATCCCGGCTCCGGCGACTGCAACAGCTTCGACGGGCGGGTTTCGCTGGGCGGTCTTGGTGGGTCTGAGGCCTTGCGCGCGATCCGCAATCCGTCCGGCGCCCTCAATCGCGTTGAGGTCGTGGGCGGCGCGGCCGGGTCGGGCAATGCGACGATCCGCGCCCGTGGCAAGGATCCGGCCGTCGCCTTGGCGTTCGATGCCCAAGGTGCGGCGGGCCATGATTTCACCAATGGAAGCTACAGCGCCTATCAGCTGCGCGTCGCGGGACCGGCCAATGCGAACGCTTATGCGGCGATTGATAGCGGGGTCGGCTTTGCCGGCCTCACCGCCCGGCCGCAGGGGGCGGGCAATACGAACGCGACCCTTTACCTGGGTCGTAGCGGTGGCGGCATTGTCAGCCTGGCCTATGACCCGGTGCCTTCCAGCAATGGCCGGGAACTGGCGACAACCGGTTGGGTCGCGGCGCAGGGCTACCTCTCGGCGGTGCCGGTGGCTGGCCCCGCCACGCTGGGCGGTATCAAGCCGGGCAGCGGTGTCTCGGTTGCCGCCGATGGCACGCTCAATGTGACCGCCAGTGGGTCTGGTGGCGGCAGCAGCATCAGCGGCTTGCCAACCCAAGGCAGCGCCAGCGCCAATGATCGGGTCGGGATGAGCATTGGCGGCGCCGATGCCACCATGACCTTCGCCAGTTTCGCCAGCCTGATCGGCAGTTATCTCTCGGCGCCGATCCTGGCTGCGCCGCCCGCCACCCGGATCTATCAGCGCGATACGACCACCGGCGGGCCGGCCGGCAGCACTGCCAATAGGGGCGCCGGCGCTGTCGCGGTCACGATGAACCTGAGCCTGCCGGTGACATCGCTGGAATACCGCAGCGTCGATGCCGGGACGGGTACGGCGCTGATGAACTGGACGAGCGCCGGCTCCAACCTTGCTGCCGGCACCCAGGCCCTGACGTTGAGCCTGCCGGCGGGAACCGCCTGGCAGAAGATTCAGCTCCGCGCCAATGGCTTCGATGCGAGCATCGTCACCGGTGCCAGCGCGATCGCGGTCGGCGATGTGACCGCGCTGGCCGGTCAGTCCCTCGCCGCGCTCGCCCTCTCTGATGCCGGGCTGACGAACTGGGGCGGGGCCAATGTGCTGCCGGCGGGCCTGACACCGCATGCCGCGACGGCGATGTACGGCAATGTCGCGGCGACGGCCGGCTCCGGCTTGCTCAATCCGACGGTCGCCTGGGGCAATCTTGTCTCCGGCAGTTTCTACGGCTCGGCCTTCGCGGTGGAATACCTGAACCGGATGGTTGCCGCTGCCGGCGTTGCCCAGGCGCTGATCGGGCTGGGCGTCGGCGCCACTGCCATCGCCCAATGGGCGAACGGCCAGAGCCTGAACACCACTTTCAAGAGCTACGTGGCCAATGGCGCCGGGAACAAGATCGGGGCGCTGATCTGGATCCAGGGTCACGACGACAGCTCGGCCGGGAATTTCGTGTCCCAGGCCAGCTACCAGAACGCGCTCACCACGCTGCTCGCTGATTTCACCACCACGTTCAATGGCCGCAGCTTCGTCCGCGCCATCATGGCGATCCCAAGCATCGGGTCGGGCAGCGCCAATGCCACCTACACCATCCCGGCGAATATCCAGGCGATCCGGGCGGCGCACTTGGCCTATGCCGCGGCCAATCCGGCGACGACTGTGCACGTGACAGCGCTCGACCTCGCCTTGACCGATGGGGTGCACCCCAGCCAGGCGAGCGGCGCGGTCACCCTGGCGCGGCATTTCTACCGGGCGGTCGGCAAACAGCTCGGCCTGCTCGCCAAGCCGGCGCTGGGCCCGGCCATGACCGGCGCGCAGCAACGCGCGAGTGGCGCCAGCGCGAGCCTGGTGGTGAATGTCAGCCAGCAGGCGGGGGCGACCGGCTGGCAATCGAGCGGGACGGCGGCCTCTCAGTTCCGGGTCTTCAATGCCGGGGGAACGGCGACCGAATACGTGGTGACCGCCTGCGACCTGACGCAGCCAGGCCGCATCCTGCTGACCATCGCCAATCCACCCGGCGATGCCCAGGCGCTGGACATTCATTACCGCTACCCGCTCGACAGCGCGACGGCGCTGGCCGGGGCGATCTACGACAACAACCTCGATGGCGACGGCCTCGCCACCGGCCGGCCGCTGCAGATGCTCTCCGCGCCGGTCACCGCCGCCGCCGCGCTTGCCGCCGGCCCGGCGAGCGGCGGCAGCCTTTCCGGCAGCGCCGCGACCCAAGGTGTAGGCGCCAGCTTCAGCTTTGGCCTGACCGGCGGCACCAGCGGCTTCGTGGCGCTGAGAACCGGCGGTGTGGACGAGGCGGGGAGCGGGGTCAGCGGCACCAGCGGCAGCCTGGTGCTGACACCGCTTGCCGCCGGGACCTATACCGCGCGGCTCTATGGCATGAGCGGCGGGGCTTTGCTTGCGGAAACACCGAGCTTCGTGGTCGCGGCTGCGGGCGCCAGCGGCGGCGTCTTCGCCACCACCGCTGGATTGCGGGCGTGGTATCGCCCCAGCCTCGCCAGCAGTGTGGTCTCCAGCAGCGGCAGCGTCTCGCAGGTCAATGACCTCTCGGGCAACGGCTTCCACGCCACCCGCGCCAGCGGTGCCCAGCCGACGCTTGTGGCGGGCACCCCAAATGGCCAGCAGGTGCTTGCCTTCAATGGCGCCAGCCAAGCGCTGACGATCAATGGGCTGGCGACGGATCTGTCTGGCACCGCCATCGCCGCCCATTGGTTCATGGTCGCCCGCCTGACCGCGGCGGTACCGAGCGGCGGTTGGGTGGCGCCAGTCTCGCTCGGGCAGTCTGATGTGACGCCGCGAATCGGCTTCTATGCCTCGACGAGCCAGCATTTCAACTTCGTCGAGGGCAATGCCTACACATCGGTCGCCAATACGCCCGTCACCAATCAATGGTACCTGGTCGAAGGCACCTTTGATCCCGCCAGCGGCGCCGTGACCACCTATGTCAACCAGACGCTGGCGGGAACGGTCGTCAATCAACCGGCCGCTGTCGGCAACAACGCCCTCTCTGTCGGTCGGATCGGCTGCGCCTGGAACGCCGCGGCGGAGAGCAGGTACTTCGGCGGCCAGCTCGCCGAGCTCGCGGTCGTCAAAGGCCGCATCGTCAGCGGCAGCGAGCGCAGCGCCATCCTACAGGGGCTCAATGCCGCCTACGGGCTTGGCCTGAGCATTGTCTGACGCAGCACTTCAAGCAGAAAGGAAAGCCCATGCCCGATCTGACCGATTACGCGAAGAATCTCCTCGGCCGCGCCTTGTGCGGCCGGCTGCCGGCCGTGCCGAGCCAAGTCTTTCTCGGCCTCGGGACCGGCGGCAGCGATACCGGTGGCCTGACTGGCGAGCCCATCGGCACCGGCTATGCCCGTCAGCGGGTGACCTTCAGCGGTAGCGGCGCGCAGCAGAACACCGATGCCGTCACGTTCACCTTCGCCGCGGCGCCCGGGACCTTGACGCATTGCGGGCTGTTCGATGCGGCAAGCGGCGGCAACCCGCTGACCTGGTCAGCGCTTACCAGTTCGGCTGCCGTCACCGCTGCGGGAACGGTGACGATCGGCGCGGCTGGCTTGAACATCAGCGCCGGCTGAAGCACATCGATCAACACTGCAGCAGGACGACGTCCTACTCACCGACACGCTGTTCGCGCGTTGCCGCGTGATAGGGCGTCGCTCCTGGTGCAGGTAACCGCGAGGAGCCATGCCACGCATGCCCGCGCAACTTGATAAGCCCGCGCATCCTCAACTATTCTGACCCGATGACCGGGAGAGTGCTGTGAACCCGTTTGATACTCTGCGCAGCACCCCGCCCATGGCACGGCTCGCAGCCTGTGAAGGGTGCGGCAGCCGGGCGACCGGAAATGGCAAGCCACGCGACGCGGCGGCGCTGGAGGATGGGGTGACCGCGGCGCGACGGCTTATGCTCCCGGCGCGCAGCATGCCATGCCGCGAAGGCGGCCATGCCGGGCAAGTCGGCACGATCATGGGTGGCATGGAGAAGCCTGCCCGCCTGCTAGCGAGCGGCAAACGGCAGATGGCCGGCTTCCGCTGCCCGGGGAACGTGCTGGGTTTCACCAACCGCGCCGCCCACCCGTTCGTTGCCGTGCTCCTGACCGATGCCAATCGCTGGCGGCTCGAACGCTCGCAGCTGGTGGATCTGCTCAAGCGCTATCCGGCGGCCGTGCACCGCCTGCTCGACCCCTGCGTTCAAGAACTGACGGCGACGCAGGAACAACGCGTCCCCGTCGGCCATCTCTCTGCCGCGGCGCGGGTTGCCGCATTTCTGCAGCGGGTGAAACGCCTGATTGCGGAGGCGCTGGGCGCGTTCGCAGAAGGTGCATTATATGCGTGAGGCATCGAGGGAATTGCCTAGTAAGGCGCTGTTTCTGGACCGCGACGGCATCATCAATCACGATTCCGGCTATACCCATCGGCGCGAGGATTTCGTCTTCATGGACGGCATCTTCGATCTTGCGGCCTGCGCCGGTCGCGCCGGCTTCCTGCTGGTCATCGCGACCAATCAATCAGGCATCGGCCGTGGACTCTATACGGAAGACGACTTCCACCATCTGATGCGCTGGGTGACGGGCGAATTCGC
>Ga0114963_10003518_pt1 | contig 10699 bp, 15 predicted proteins | sample C_131016_EF_Meta_FD_87019 | JGI IMG/M metagenome (GOLD analysis project Ga0114963, IMG submission 87019) | Freshwater microbial communities from Lake Croche, Canada to study carbon cycling - C_131016_EF_MetaG | ecosystem: Environmental > Aquatic > Freshwater > Lake | place: Lake Croche, Canada...
CATCAAAAACTACGGGGTAAATATGTCCACACAACAATTGAAAGAACTTAATAAGCAAGTCATTGCCTACATGGTAGAAAACTTGAAGACTATTTATCAAAACACGTCTCGTTCTACCAATCTAGTAAGAAATAATACGCCAATGCAGTCGGTTCCGTATCAAGAACCTCAAACCGTGTATTCTAGAAACAACCAACAAGCATCGGTTTCTAATAAATCAGAAGAATACACGGATCAATTTAGTAAACGTCAACAAGATTACGACGCAATGACAAAAAAACCACAGCCGGTTGAAATAAATTTCACCGAAAATATAAAAGATGAACCTATTTCTAATATGGAGGAATTGATTCGTCAACAGCAGCAACAAAGGGAATATGAATTAAATATTATTATGCAGCCTAAAATACAGATTCAAAGCGAAAACGTAGTAGTAAGTCCGGATAAAGAAGTAAATGAAAATTCTACAGTCAAAAAGGTTTCGTGGTCAGATGAAACACAAATTTTGAATGAACTTTCGATTATAAAATCCCAAATCGCTCAATTGTTTGTATTGATGGAAGAACTAAAACAAAAATAATATATCATTCTATTTTATAAGTATGGATTATTCAAAGAAAACAATATTTGTAAGTGTGGCAAGTTATCGCGATTTTTATTGTTCACGAACTTTAGAATCAATGTATAAAAACGCTGCTCAACCACAGAATTTATATGCTGGAATATGTCTTCAGAACAAAGAGGAGGATGAAGATTGTATGTTACATGGTGATCTTGCCAAACACTCACCTAATGTCTCAACCATCAGAATGAAAAATTTTGAGGCAAAGGGCCCTACCTGGGCTCGTTATTTATGCACAACTCTATTTAATAATCAGGATTATTTTTTCCAAATTGATTCGCATACTCTCTTTGAAAAAGATTGGGATCTTACGTTAATGAAAATGATTGATGATATTAAGAAAAATACCGAATCAAAGGAGGTGGTTTTATCGCATTATCCTCCCAATTATCAGGATTACGACAACCAAAACAAGAACAAACAAATGGTCGATACAATTTGTCAATCCTTTTTTAATGAAAAGGGTATGGTATCGTTTTTAGGCGCTCAAGCCGTGGATATGGGAAAAGACAAATACGTTCAAACCCCGCATATTGCCGCAGGAATGTTTTTCTGTGAAGGAAAGTGTCTTAAGGATGTTCCTTATGACCCTAATCTACCAAATTTATTTGTTGGAGAGGAGATATTACATTCTGCGAGAGTATGGACAGCGGGATATGATATATATTCTCCTACTGAAGTTACAGTTTATCATCTATATACGCGTTCGGATCAACCTCATGTATGGGACGATAAAAAAACATTTGATGACACAGACGCCTTTAATAAAGTAAAATCCATATTAAATTTTCAAGACCCTCAGGCAAAACCAGTTCCTGATTACGTAAAAGAGAACATTGAATACTATGGTTTAGGCAACAAAAGAACATTAGAGCAGTTTTTGGAATTCGCCGGAATTGATCCTATAAATAAAAAAATATACAAGAATTTTTGCCCAAAACCTCATAATATAGAGCCTGTAGCCGGAGTACCCAAAGAGCAATTTACGAATGACACGAGTGAACCCCCAATAGAAGGATTTGGCATTATTGAAGAAATGTCCATGGATTCATACTTAACCACAAATGTGTTGTATTTCTTTTTGATTATACTTTTTTTATTGGTCGGATTTTCTTATGTCTCGAATGTGAATCCAATAAATAATGTAAAGGGGTTTTTTAAACAAATAAATAATTTATCCTGGAAGAATATAATGAAATAATCTACTAACAATATAAGTCGATGAAAATTATTAGTAGTCTGTTTTTGTGTTTACTATTTCCGCTATCGTTATCATTGAATATGAAAATCTGTCGTACATGTGCATATTATATACCTGCTGTACGAGGGGAAAAATACGAAATTGGTGCTTACATGGGGAAATGCCGCAAATTTGGCTTTGTAGAACCAAAAACAAATGAATTGCAATATCAAAGTTCTGTCAGCGCAAGATTAAACGAAAATCAATGCGGAAACAAGGCAAAGTGTTATGAAAAAAATAGAGATGCGTATTCCTATTTAGAAAATGAATAATAAACTATATAAATGCGATTTATATAGTTCTTATAATAAAATGAAAATCCCAAAAATAATAATACAATCTTCTCCGGAAAAACAACCTCCGTATGTTCTCGAAATTCTGTCAAAATTTACTAGGGATTGGCAGTATCGGCATTTTACAGACGAAGAATGTGTTGAGTATTTTATTAAATATCCAGAACCTAAATTTCCTTTCCTTGTTAACAAATTCAACAATATGCCGTTTGGTGCGCATAAAGCGGATTTATTTCGATATTATTTCTTGTATCAAAACGGTGGCGTTTTCTTAGATTCTGATGCAATGATAGAACGAAACCTGGATGATATTGTTCTCGAATATGATGTTTTTTCTGTAAAATCTTATATAAAAAATACTATTTTTCAAGGTTTTATTGGTGCGATTCCTCGACATCCCATTTTATATTTAGCTCTTAAAGATGCGTATGAAATAAACATTGAAACTTTAAAATTAGACTATCATGTATTGACAAGAAACCTGTATTATTTGTTTACCGAAAACGAGAACCAGAAGTTATATAAAGAGCTTGAAAGCGATGGTGACAAGGCGGTGACGATTGATGGCAATTGTTCTCTGATTTTAACACATTATTGGAAAACGAAGACGATCCCATTAAAATAAAGTTCTCAATATTAGAAAATTGAAATCTTTTTCTCTATAAAATGGATTGTACAACAACGGTAGGAGTAAAAATGGCACAATACGAAACGGCACCAGACATGCTTCATGAGGTGAAGATCGAGGGTCGGATCAAGCAAATGGACAAGGGGCAGGACGAGTTTTATATCGGTGAAGGTACCGATATTGCTACGGGTCTACCTTGTCGCTATCTGATGATCACCGATGGTCACGGAGGACACAATGTTATTCGAGCATTGCGCTCGATATCACCAGAAAAGATGTCCGAGTTGATATGCTCTATTGACCCGGTTAAGGCGATGGTTTCACATCTCGACACTCTTCTTCCTCCGGAGAATCAGCGGGAGTCAGGCGCAACAATGTGCTTGGCCAAAATTGTCGACGGGATGCACATTGAGTGTATAAACGTAGGTGATTCACGCGTCGTGGTTTTTAAGGACGGTGTGATAGTTCATCAATCCACTGATCATGCATGGGATCATCCATCCGAGAAAGAGCGACTGAAGATCTACAATCCTCTCATTCAATTTACTCAGTCCGCGTCGATTCAAGTGATGAACGAAGGACTGATCAATTCAAAGCCTTCGGAGTATGTCACATGGCCAGACAGCCAACGATTGGCATGTACACAGGCGCTCGGTCATGCGAGACGAACGGGATACGCACCAGAGAGATTCTGTATTCCTCTCGAGGCTGGTGCAAATTACCGCGTCTTCATTGCCAGTGACGGCGTTTGGGACATGATGATTCACGGAAGCCTGGCTGATATTTCGCGGTTGATTTCTTCGACGGCTGATGAAATTATGGCGTTTGTATTGGGTCGCTGGACACAGGAATGGGACATGGCACCCCATACAAATCCGGACAAGGTTATGCGCTGCTCCTATAAGCAGTATGAGTGTGACGATATCTCGTTCGTATTCGCAGATATTACGGCAAAAAAAGAATAAACTAACAAAAACCAAGGGTTCCTAATCTGCTATTATATGTGATTTCCGTCGCCAAATTCAGGACCTAATTGAATCGCACCCAAATTGTCGTAACAAAAATTCTCTATTTGTAAACTATTGTACATTCGAAAATCAATGACAGAATATTCACGATTATCAATATAAAAAAACCCGCGAATAAACTGATTATTATTATACGTTAAAATCGCATTTACATCCTTTTTTTTATGTGAACCAAAACAATGAAGAGTTTTGAAATCATCCATATTGACGATTTTTTCGCAACAAACAGATAACAAATTTTTTTCCTTCAGATTGTGTCCTAATGATGTAAAATATGGCAAATACTCATTTTCGTCGTAACAGAGAATGATCCTTAAATTAGACATTGGCTATTTACAATAAACATTAATTATTTATATTATTGTTTAATATATATAAATAATATCTTGCCTATTATCAAATGAATCTATTAAAAAACACCCTCTTTATAAATTTAGAACACCGGACGGATAGACTTAATCATGTCATCAAACAACTAGAATCTATTTGTGTCGTTGGAGAACGGTTCAACGCTTGTAAAACAAACGTCGGGGCAATAGGTTGTACCCTCAGTCATATCAAATGTTTAGAACTTGCCAAACAGAGAGATTACGATCACGTGTTTATTTGCGAAGACGATATTACTTTTCTAGACCCATCGGGTTTTCGTGAAAATTTGACAAAATTTGAGAACAATACTGAGTTAGAATGGGATATGTTAATAATAGGCGGAAATATGGTGCCGCCTTACGAAAAGACCACAGATTATTGTATTCGGATTGGTGAATGTCAAACCACTACTGGTTATGTAGTAAAAAAGCATTATTATGATGTATTAATTGACAATTTTCGCGAAAGCGTAAAAAACTTGATTCAGTATCCAGAAGAAAAAAATATGTTTGCCTTGGATGTATATTGGAAGCGTCTTCAGCGCGAAGGTTTATGGTATATGCTGTTTCCTTTAACTGTCGTGCAATATGATACCTATTCTGATATTGAGGAACGTTATGTAGATTACCGAGGGTTAATGCTAGATACAGAAAAGAAGTGGTTACGTCGATGAACGAATGAAAGTAATAAGACCTCCCAAATCGCTTTCGGAATAAATACAATCAAAGGGTTTGTCATATTCCATCCAGGAATAATTTCCTGATATGCAAGGCTGAGATCGAAACTTTCCTATAATAAGATGGTTTTCTAAACCAGCGTTTTTCCATGCCTCACGATCACCGCCTCTTTCAAACATAGAGGACAAATGCCATTCGCCAACGCTAGAATGAATGACCTTCTTTTCTTGCGGTCCAATTCGCTCTTCGGAAAGTATGCTTGAACGGTCCTTCCAGGAAGATAACAATACAGGCAAATCTGTATTGTTATAAAACGTCATGTATTTAATGGGTTCTTCAAAAAGGGGAGACATTTTGTTGTTGTTGTTTTGTTAGTTTGCAAAAAAGTTTTCAGAAAATCAATTTTTACGTCAATCGCATAAACGCCGACATAACAGATTTATTTTTTTCCTCGTATTGCATGGTTCTTAAATTAGACGCATGTTCTTTACGAATCATGCGTTCTTGGAATTTCTGGTTTTGTAAATCTAATAATCTTTCTGATTCAGATTTGTCGACATGCACAACCGGTACTCGATCTCGTTCTTTCACAAAATGATCTACTGAAGAATATTTCGCCATTTTGTCATAATCGCTTTCGCTGACCGCAAATATGGTTTGGTCTTTGTGAACTTTACGTAAATCATCGAATTTTAATTTGCCAAAAATGTCCGAACTTACGTACATATCCGCGTCTTCATCGTCTTCAGTGTCTTCGTATAATCGAGTTCCGCAATTACCCGATCGAATTTCCTGAATTCCTCGATAGCGTACCATTTCCGCGGTTTGTTTTTTAATTGTATCAAAGACCTGGCCCATATTTTTTGCGGAAACGGTTTCCTCGGTTTTGTAGACTGGTTCTTCTTTGGTGAACCATTCATTTTTAGCGGTATCTGGTTTTTGTACCATATTGTTCTCAAAAAGTTCATTAAATTTGTTTTGAAAATCTTTGGGGTTCATTTCACCAGCCACGGTTTTTATTTTTTGCACAGCCGATTTATTCAGATCATTGGCTAAAGGTTTATAATTTGTTGTGTCTTCATTAATAATCTGATTTTGTTTATTATTGTTCTCGTAAATTTGTACAATTGTTTCAAACGCTTTCTTGTAAAACAAAAAATAATCAGCAGATAGTTTTGATTTATCAGGGTGAAGCATAAGAACCTTTTTTTTGGCAGTTTTTAATTGCTCAAAAGTCATATTTTTAGGTAAATCAAAGAGTCCCAAAAGTTCTTCATAATTATAAGATTGTAAATTTAAATTATGATTCATATACTACAAAGAAAGAAATATTTTATCTACAAATAACCTATATGAAAAATAAAAATAGTTATATAGTCGTTTTATTATTAGTTTTAATCATTGTTTCTTTATTTGTATCTTTAAAAACAAAAATTTATGAAGGCCTTGATCCTGTGAATAAACAGAATGATGAAAAGAATAAACAAGCTATAGCTTCAATAGCAGCAAATGTACAGCAGCAGATAAAATTACTATCTCCGACTCCAAATCGAACTCCTACTCGAACTCCTACTCAAACTCCTACTCGAACTCCTACGCCAACTCCAGGTCGCACGACTATGTCTAGAGTAACTCAACAACCATACACAGTTACGATCGATGTAAACGGGACATCAAACACTTTTAAATTTACACCAGAGATGTATAACGCATTAAAAACAATAGAAACTATTTTGAACGGAACAAAAAAATTATCTGGAACTGGAGACGACTATAATGAATATAATATATATCTTACTTTAATCAAACCTACTACACAAACTGGTACTCCAATCACAAATTATGTACCTCCAGTTTTTAGAAATGCATCTGCTCCATACTCATATAATGACGTTATACAAGTTATATATGGCTATGCCAAATCTATGTCACCAAATACTGGGCAAATCCCTTTAGAACCATTAGTAAAAGAATGTGTCATTGCGTATACTGTATTTTTATGTAAATTATTAGAAAACATAAAATATATTTTGGACAATGACACGTCGGACAAAAAGGGAAAAATAGTTTTTTCAAAAATAATACAAACTTATGCATATAATTATTTTGAAGAAATGAGAGATTCACTAGACAGAAAGGTGAATATACCCAATCAATTTGCGCTACAACCCGATGAATCATGCGCTATGTTTGAAAACACAATTGATTTTACTCAAAGCTGTTTATTATTTATGACCACAAAACATTTTGGTGCATGGGCAGATACAGATTATGTAGTTCAATTTAGCTTTTTACGAGGAACAAGAAGTATTTTAAATGATCCAGAGAATGGCGTTTTACATTCACTAAAAAGACGACTCGATGAAATATCGAGAGTGAATCCAATTGAAATAAAAACACAATGTTACGAAAAACCGTATTTTCTTGAAAAACTTCCCTTATTGATAGATCCAAGTGATTCAAAACAAACCCTAAAATTTAATGAATATCAAAATATAAATTATCAAATACCACCAGATCGTAATAATCCGCCCAAAAATTACTGTTATCGTCAACAAATTTTTCCGAACAACATTCCTATTTTGATTTAGTCAATATTAAACAAAAAAATACTATATAAAAATAATTTTATATATTATACAAATGCCCCTCCCTGTTATCACAGACGTACCAAACATCGAAGTGTTTGCGGAAAAATTACAAACGAATCCTGGTCTACTTATCTTTAAATTCGGTGCGACCTGGTGCGGACCCTGTAAAAAGATCGAGCCTTTAGTAGATGAATGGATTGCCAAATTACCAGATAATGTTCAATTCGCGAAAATTGACATAGATGAATGTTTTGAATTGTATGGATTTTTACAAAAAAAACGCACGATCAACGGCGTTCCGGGAATATTGTGTTATTATAAAAATAATACAAATTATATCCCCAATGACGGGATTGTAGGAGCGGACTTACCAAAAATAAATGAATTTTTTGAGAGATGTCTAAAAATGGCGAACTATTTACTTCCAGCAGAAAAACCAGAAGGAGAAATATAATATAGCAGTGAACCAACCAACATGCTAATTATTTCTTCTAGATTTTTTAGCCCGGCGAGTTTTTTTTGACCGTTTTTGCCGCCGCTTTTTACTTCCTCCCGTGGTAATCGGTTTCTCTTCGATTTTAATCGGTTGATTTGGTTGGACACCGAGATCACTAGAGTTATTTGCGGTTGTTGCGGAAATAGGAAGGGATTCTTTTGCGTAATTTACTGCATCATTCATCGGAGCCTTTATTTTTTCATAAAGATCCGAAGTCGAGTTACTTACGTTTTTACCAAACTGATCTACCGATTCAGATGCATTTTGCACTTGCTCTCCAATAACTTGAGGTATTTTATTTATAGGACTTGCATAGGTTACGTAAACAAGAGTTAAAACTGATATTCCAGTTAAAACCAAAATTGAAATTGGAATAGGTAAAGGATCAAAAGAGGGGATTTCCATATTATTATTTATATATTCATTAGATTATTTTGTTTTTGCATAACCAATAACGGCACATGCGATTCTTTTTCCTGCGTTTCCGGTTGTTAGACTATCAGGTGTATTACCTAAACCACAATCGTCTTCGTTTTCGTGTATAATCAAACCTCGCCCAATAATATTTGATTTCGTCCCACGTAATTTAATCATATTGTCGGTTTTTTGATAATGCGCAATACCACTGCCATTTGCTTCCAAGTTTCCTAAATCACCAACGTGCCGTTCTTTTGCCCCAGGACAGCCATGTTTTTTTCCAAATGGATTAAAATGCGCACACATACTTTCACATTGTTCGCTTACATCGCCACATTCGTGAACGTGAAATCCGTGAAGCCCATTTTTTCTCAATCCCTCGACGTGAATATCCATGGTGACAGTGTCGTTTGCCAAATTTTCGGTAAAATAAACCATACCCTTTATTCTTTTCGTATCAAACACAGCAATCGCTTTCACTGGTTTTTTTGATGTCATTATAATATGACATCAAAAGATTTTTATATTATTTCAAAGAAATAATCATTCCATAATCCTGCTGCCTGGAGATTCGCCGAACATATACGGCCGTTTGTTAAAATGTCGTGTTTGTCTATAAAGGCTTTTTTGTCGTATAAAGAAACTTTATTATTCTGTAAATGATTTAACAAGAGAAGATGATGCATGTTCTTTTTTATATTATAGAGTTCCGTCGCGTTTGTATTCCCCTCTAAACAAAACCGTTCGTCATATCCAGCGTGTTCGGCTGAAATTGCATCGCGTCTGAGAAGTGAAGCTATTTTTTTTGTATTCATAATAACATTTTTATCTACAAGAAGGGAATATAGAAATAGTGTTCCAAATCTCATTTATCTATTTCTAGATATTTTCGGCCAAGCGCCTCCTCGCGAGTTCCTTCTTATTTCTCTCGGACCAAATCGTTTTTGTTTGAGTACTAAGCAAACATTTCATGTGTCGCTCATATTGTTCTGGATCATCAAAAAAGAAAACGGAATTTCCTCGCAGAGCCTTCTCTCCGGTTGCCATATTGACCTTGAAAAACAAATATTCGTCGCTGGTTCCAACTCGAAACTGATTATACTTTACTCCAGTAATGGCTCCACGAATCCTTGTTCCAATGCCGTCGGATGAATAAATTTCAATACCAACCGGGGCACTAAAACTATTTCCTAAAACAGAAGGACGCTTTAGTTTACAATATCCTTTGTCGAGTGCTTTGGTTTCTTCAAGAAACTTTCTCTGTTTCTTCATCTGAGAATCTAATGAGGTAGAGTCCGAGGAACAAGAAAAAACCTCGTCGGGTGCATCATCGTAATCATTCTCAAGTGTGGGATCATATGGGTCATCATAGTACATCTTTAAGCAGAAAGCCGACCGACTGTCTAAACAATTCGCGTGGGGTGGGATATAATATATGCCGCGAATTCTTTATATATTTTTCGTAAATTATTTATTGCAGATAAGAAAGCAACTTATCTGCAATAAAACTGATTTATACGCAATCGCCTGATTTATTTTTACGAGTTCCTTTGGGACATCTTTTTGTTGTGGAATTGACCTTCAGTTTATTGTTCAATTCTTTCATTGTTTTTTTATGCTGTGCCTTTCGTTCTTTCAAACCCTTTTCGCATTGCTGTATAAAATGACCATAATAATTCTTTTGTGACGCAATTGAGGCTTTTTCGAATTCTTTTGTATTCTTTGTTAGTACGCCCATTGCATCATAATGACTGTTTAGTCTTTTTACTAAAGCTATTACTTTCGTTTTTTGTTCCTTTAAATTTTTAATGCTGTGTTTATAACTTTCTAAATAATCCTTGTAATCTTCATTTTCATCTTCTATCTCCTTTTTAATAGCTTCAACAGACATTATATATAGTATTGATAAAATAATGAGCACGTAAAATAAATAAAAACAATAATACGTTTACTGAAACGCCAATAATAATTGATAAACAAAGAATATAAATGTTTTATATTGTTACAGTATAATGTCTGTCGATCCCTTCAAAAAAGAAAATATATTTTTATCAAGAGACGAATTTGATAATAAAGGTAAATCTAATAAGCACGAAAAAACCAGCTATGTTTTTAATGGCGAAAAATATTTTTATTTAGATGAAAAAGACGAATCTAATTCTGTAGAGAAAAATTTCAAATCCCTATTAAAAAAGGACAAAACCTCTTTTCAAATAAAGCTCTGTATCTTCAAATTAGTAGACGAATGTAAAGAGCCGTTTTTGCAGTTTTTATTAGACAAAAAGGAAGATAGTATGACCTTTCCCGGATTTGAACTTTCGACCGTCGACTTTTCAAA
>Ga0114963_10003519_pt1 | contig 10696 bp, 7 predicted proteins | sample C_131016_EF_Meta_FD_87019 | JGI IMG/M metagenome (GOLD analysis project Ga0114963, IMG submission 87019) | Freshwater microbial communities from Lake Croche, Canada to study carbon cycling - C_131016_EF_MetaG | ecosystem: Environmental > Aquatic > Freshwater > Lake | place: Lake Croche, Canada...
CGGCCTGTGTTAAAAAACCCGACGCTGACCCTGACCATGCATGCACAGGCCTCGCGCGTGCTCTTTGAAGGCAGCACGGCGGTCGGTGTCGAATGGATCGAAGCCGGTGCAACACGCTCGGCGCGCGCCGAGTGCGAGGTGATTCTGTGTGCCGGCGCGCTGCAGTCGCCCCAACTGCTTCAACTGTCAGGGATCGGTCAACCCGCGCTGTTGCGCGAGCACGGTATCCCGGTGGTGGCTGATGCCCCTGAGCTTGGCGAGAACCTGCAGGACCATTACCAGGCGCGGGTGATCGTGCGTCTGAAACGTCGCCTGTCGCTCAACGATCAGGTCAGAAGCCCCTACGGATTGGCAAAGATGGGACTGCAATGGTTGCTGCTCAATCGCGGGCCCTTGACGGTCGGTGCCGGGCAGGTGGGTGGTTTCGCGCGAACCGCGCATGCACGAGACAGTCGGGCTGATATTCAGTTCAATGTCATGCCGCTGTCGGTCGACCGGCCCGGGATGCCCTTGCATGATTATTCGGGTTTCAGCGTATCGGTCGCTCAATGTCGCCCGGATTCGCGAGGCCGACTCGCGATCCGCTCGACCAACCCCTTCGATCAGCCGCGCATCGAGCCCCGCTATTTCAGCGCAGAGCACGATCGCAAGGTCATGGTGGCCGGGCTGGAGATGGTGCGCGAGATTTATCAGCAACCGGCCTTTCGTGAGCTCTGGGATCGGGAGACCATGCCTGGCCCCGACTTTAAAACCGCTGCGGACCTCTGGCAGCACGCCCGAATGAAGGGCGGGACGGTGTTTCATCCGACCTCGACCTGCCGCATGGGCGTCGATGCCCACTCGGTCGTCGATGAGCAGTTGCGTGTGCGCGGCGTCGATCGACTGCGCGTGATCGATGCCTCGGTCATGCCGTCGGTGACCTCGTCAAACACCAACGCGCCCACCTTCATGATTGCGGAAAAGGGTGCTTCGATGCTGCTTGCGGCGCACCGTCAGCGTCTTGCTCCATCAAACGCGGCCCCGCGCCGTATACCTCAGGAGATCCATCCATGATTCACGTCGTTGCCATCATTACCGCCAAACCGGGCGAACGCGAAACCGTCCTGCAGGCATTCAGGGCCAATGTGCCGAACGTGCTGGCCGAAGAGGGGTGCATCGAGTACGGCGCCGTCATTGATGCCGAGCCAGGCTTGCCGGTCCAGACACCAGCGGGTCCGGACACCTTCATGGTCATCGAGAAGTGGGCAAGCCTTGATGCGCTCAAAGCGCACGGCGCGGCGCCGCATATGGCGACCTATGCTGCGAAGTCTCGCCCGCATATCGCCAATCGGGTGGTGCACATCCTGTCCGGCATCTGACGCATTGTTGAGGCAGGCGCACTGCCTGCTTCAACCCTGGCTCGAACGCCTCGTTTCAGTCGCCTCGCGTCAACGACCTCGGGTCAAGTACCGCGGTTCAATCGCGCTGAGCGTCAGGGGCGCTTGCGGGCTGACGCCGGGCGATACCATCTTTCGATCGTGTCGAAGGCAAATTGCACGGCGATCGCCAGCATCGCCGCCGGCACGGCGCCGGCCAGCATCTGCGTCGTGTCACTGACGGCCAGACCCGAGACGATGCGCTCGCCGAGCCCGCCCGCGCCGACGAATGCAGCGACAGTCGCGGTGCCGACATTGATGACCGCGGCGGTCTTCAGGCCTGCGAGCACCATCGGTGCCGCCAGCGGCAGTTCGACCAATCGCAGGATCTGAGTGCGGCGCAGACCGAGCGCGATGCCGGCCTCGATCAATCCGGGGGCAACCGATTGAAGCCCGGCATGCGTGTTGCGTACGATCGGCAGCAGCGCGTAAGCCGACAAGGCGATCAGCGCAGGCATGAAGCCGATGGTGCCGAGCAGTGCGATCAGAAAGGCGAGCAGGGCCAGCGACGGGATGGTCTGCAGCAGGCCGGTCAAGGCCATGACCGTGCTGCTGAGTGCCGGTCGGCGCCAGGCCAGCACGCCAAGCGGTATGCCGATGAGGGCCGCAATCGCGAGCGAGCCGAAGACCAGAATCAGATGCTGGCGAAGCAGCCTGCCAAGGTCGGGGGCAACAAGGCGCGAGACGAAGCGGTCAAACGCACTCGCGTTGCTTGCAAGAGCGATGGCTGTATCGGGATCGCGCGCCGTGGCCGAATGACTGGCGAGCCATGTGCGCGCCACCTCGTCGAAGCTGCGTCGATCGATTTCGGCCTCAGCGTTCAAGGACACCATCGTCGTGTTATCGAGGCGTCCCTCGAGCCTCGCTTTCAGGGCATGGTCATCAAGCGAGGCGCGCATCAGCAGCACCGCCTCGTAACGGGGAAAGTAGCCAAGATCGTCGCGAAGGACCTTGAGATTGAGGCGACCGATCTGCGCATCGGTGCTGTAGACATCGATCAGGTCGATCTGTCCGTCGGCCAGCGCCTTGTAGGCCAGGCCGTGATCAATGCCGCGGCCCGCGTCGATCTTCAGCCCATAAGCCTGGGTGAGACCCGGCCAGCCGTCCGCACGCGCGAGAAACTCATGGGACAGACCCGGTCGAAGCCTCGAGGTGACCGACAGTGGCAGCCTTGCCAGGTCTGAGAGCGAATCGATACCCAGTCTCGCGGCATCGGCTTGCCGCATCGCGATGGCATAGGTGTTGTTGAATCCGAGCGGGACGGTGGCCTTGAGCCCGCGCGGTGCCAGCCAGCGGTTGATCTGTTCGAGGCTGGCGGCTGCAGCGTCGGGGCCGGTACGCTTGAGCAGTTCGCGCACGATCGTGCCGGTGTATTCCGGATAAACATCGATGCTGCCGGATGCAAGGGCCTGTTCAAGGATGCCAGTGTTGCCCAGGCCCTGTTTGTGCTCGGCCGACATCCCCGAGCTTTGCAGAACCTGCGTGACCAGCTCGCCAAGCAGATAGCTCTCGGTGAAGCGCTTGGAGCCGACCACGATGGTCTGAGCCGCCACAAGGCTGCCGCAGAGCATCAGCGAAGCGAACACCATCAGCACACGGCTCAATGCCTCAGCCTGACCCCCGCGACGCGGCCAGCTCATCACGACTCGGCGAGGCCCTTGCGACGGGCTTCGCGCTGTTTTTGGGCGAGGCGCGTGTTTCGGTCGACGACCAGCTTGGTGATCAGAATGGTTGAGGCAAGCGCGAAAGTGATCGAGTTGGCAATGATCAGTGGCCACGCCTTCATCTGCCATCCGTAGACCAGCCACAAGGCCACGCCCAGCGTGAAGGTCCAGTACATGCCGAGCGAAATGCCGATGACATTGCGCGTGCGCAGGATCAAAAGCGCCTGCGGCACAAAGGAGGCGGTGGTGAGCGTCGCGGCGATGTAGCCGATCCACTCGGTCAGGTTGATGTCCGGGGGCGTCATCGGTCGGTTCGGTCTGTTTGGCGTGGTGTGGGTGCGTGGTGGAAGGCACCGGTGCTGGTCAAGGTCACCGGTCGGCAATGCGAGTCGCTGTAAGCTGATGACTTAGGCGCAAGGCGCTCGCCCGAGCCTTCACGCCATCCATCGCTGCCCACGGCCGCCCATTATCAGGCAGACCCCATGAATTTCTCTGACATCCTTGACGAAGGCGAAGAAAGCCAAGAGACCCTGCAGGCTCGTGCGGCTGCCGCCTCCCGCAGCACCTGGGTCAGCGTGGTGGTCAACATTGCGCTGACCACGCTGCAGGTGTCGATCGGTCTGATGTCCGGATCGCAGGGCTTGGTGGCTGACGGCGTGCATTCGCTGTCGGATCTGGTGTCGGATTTCGTCGTGCTGTTTGCCGGGCGCGAAGCGAAAAAGGATGCCGATGCCGATCATCCCTATGGCCATCAGCGCTTCGAGACCGCAGCCTCGCTGGTGCTTGGCGGCATTCTGCTGGCAGTCGGTGTCGGCATGGTGTGGTCGGCCGTGCACAAGCTTGCCGCGCCCGAGTCGATCCAGGAGGTGCATATCGTGGCCCTGTATGTCGCAGGCGGCGCGCTCCTCGCCAAAGAACTCCTGTTTCGCTACATGCTTTCTGTCGCCAAACGGGTCAAATCGAGCATGCTCGTGGCCAATGCCTGGCATGCCCGCTCTGATGCCGCTTCCTCGCTGGTGGTCGGGCTGGGCATCATCGGTAACCTGGCAGGGCATCCGATTCTGGATCCGATTGCTGCGCTGATCGTGGGCTTCATGGTGGCCAGAATGGGTTGGAGCTTTGGTTATGACGCCTTGCACGATCTGATGGACCGTGCGGTGGATGACAAGGAAGTCGACGCGATCCGGCAGACCCTGTCCGAGACGCCTGGTGTGAAAAGAGTCCATGACGTGCATACACGCAAGATGGGGGACATGATCGTGGTGGATGCGCATATCGAGGTCGATGCCACCCTGACGGTCGAAGCGGGTCACGATATCGCGGTCGAGGCCCGTCGGCGGGTCATGCAGCGCCATCGCGTGCTCAACCTGATGACCCATGTCGATCCCTGGCGCCAGCCCGATCTCGATCATGCGGGCGGCAACGCCGCTGCGCCGTGATGGCGGCGTCGTCCGATGTTGATCGGCTGATCGGCTGATCGGCTGATCGGCTGAGCCCTGATGACCGCGGCAGCTGAGGTCACCGGGGACGCTGACAGCGCTGACCAAGCGCAGGGATTGAGCTCGGCGCAGGCGCAGGCGCGCCTTGCGCACGATGGTGCCAACGAACTGCCGGTCTCGCAGCGCAAGGGCCTGCTGCGGCTGATTCGGGACATTGCAAGCGAGCCGATGTTCATGTTGCTGGTCGCCTGTGGTGCGATCTACATGCTGCTCGGCGATGTTCACGAGGCGCTGATGCTGCTGGGCTTCGTGTTCGTGGTCATGGCGATCACCTTCGTTCAGCAGCGACGCACCGAACGGTCGCTCGACGCCTTGCGCGGCTTGTCGACACCCCAGGCATTGGTGCTTCGCGATGGCATTGCGGTGCGACGGGCTCAGCGCGAACTGGTCTGTGGTGACATGGTTCTGTTGGCCGAAGGTGATCGGGTGTCTGCCGATATGGTGTTGCTGCAGGCCTCGAATCTGAGCGTCGATGAATCGATGCTCACCGGCGAGTCGATGCCGATCGACAAGCGGGCTGCAATGGCCACAGAGAGCGCGCTCGACGCACGATCAAAGCCCGATCAGGGCAAGGCATTCAGCGTCTTTGCCGGCACGCTTGTCACACGCGGTTCCGCGCGGGGCAGGGTGATTGCCACGGGTCCTCGCAGCGCGCTCGGTCTGATCGGCCAGTCACTCGCAACGCTCGAGCCGCAGACCACGCCGATTCAGCGTGAGACCGGCACCATCGTCAAGCAGGTGGCGGCTGTCGGCATGATGCTGGCCGCAATGCTTACGCTGGCCTATGGGTTGTCGTCGGGTAACTGGCTCAATGGCCTGCTTGCCGGACTGACCCTGGCCATGGCCTTGCTCCCCGAGGAGTTGCCGGTGGTGCTCACCCTGTTTCTGGGTCTGGGTGCCTGGCGTCTGGCTCGCGAAAAGGTGCTTGCCCGCAGCATTCCGGCGGTTGAGTTGCTGGGCGCCACCACGGTGTTATGTGTCGACAAGACCGGCACACTGACCTCCAATCGGATGGTGTTGCGACGGATCTGGTCGCCGCAGGCGAGCTACGATTGCCTGACCGATGGGGCATCGCCGCTTCCGGAGGCGCTGCACGAAGTGCTCGAATTCGCGGTGCTGGCGAGTCATCGGCAAGCCTTTGACCCGATGGAGTCGGCGATTGGCGACAGCGGTCGCAAGCTGCTCGCCGCGACCGAACATCTGCATGGCGACTGGTCGCTGATCGACGATTACCCATTGACGCGCGAGATGCTGGCGATGTCACGGGTCTGGCAATCGCCTGATCGTCGCGACCGCCTGATCGCGGCCAAGGGCGCGCCGGAGGCCATTGTTGATCTGTGTCATCTGAGTCGCGAGCAGCGCGACGGGCTGATGCGCGAGGTCGACCTGCTTGCGGCCGACGGGCTGAGGGTGCTGGGCGTTGCGCTGGCGCGATTCGAGGCGGCCGAATTGCCGCCTGATCAACACGATTTCGCCTTCGAATTCATGGGGCTGATCGCTTTCGAAGATCCTTTGCGCAGTGATGTGCCGGCGGCGATCGCAAGTTGCAGGGCGGCTGGCATCAGGGTGGTGATGATCACCGGCGACCATCCGGCGACCGCACTGGCGATCGCCAGGCAAGCTGGTTTGAGCAGCGACGACGGCCTCATCACCGGCACTGAACTCTCGACGCTCAGCGACGCCGAGCTTGATCGGCGCCTGGCGATCACCCAGGTGTTCTGCCGGGTGCTGCCGGAACAGAAGCTGCGACTGGTGCAGGCCTTTCGGGCGCGTGGTGAGGTGGTGGCCATGACCGGCGACGGCGTCAATGATGCGCCGGCGCTCAAGGCTGCGGATATCGGCGTGGCAATGGGCGCGCGTGGTACCGATGTGGCCCGTGAAGCCGCAGCGCTGGTGCTGCTGAACGACGACTTCGGATCGCTGGTCACCGCGGTGCGCTATGGGCGAAGGGTCTTTGCCAATTTGCGCAAGGCGATTGCCTTTCTGGTCGCAGCCCATGTGCCGATCGTGGGCCTGTCGATCCTGCCCCTGCTGTTTGGATGGCCGATGCTGCTGATGCCGGTGCACATCCTGTTTTTGCAACTGATCATCGATCCGGCGTGCTCGGTCGTTTTCGAGGCCGAGCCGCTTGAGGCCGATGCCATGATCCGGCCGCCCCGCCAGGCCAAGGCGCGTCTGTTCGACAGACAGGTTCTCGTCAGAGGCCTGTGGCAGGGCATCGGTTTGCTGATGATCCTGCTGGGTGTTTTTGCATTGGCGCGCGGATGGTCGGGGTCGGACTCGATGGCACGCGCAACCACCTTCGGTGCGATGGTGCTGTCAAACCTGGCGCTGATCTTCGCCAATCGTCACTGGAGCCGAATCGCGCTGCCTGGGCGGGGTTCAACGAATGTCGCCTTCGCTTGGATCGCGGGGGCAACCGTCGCCTGGCTGGCGATCGTCCTCGGTGTCAGTCAGGTCAGTCGCCTGTTTTCGTTCGAGCGGCCATCGCCTGGCTTGCTGATGCTGGCAGTCGGGGCGGCCGGGGTGAGTCTCTTGTGGTTCGAGGTCGTCAAGTGGCGCGCCCAAGCGCGTTGAGGACACCGTTGGCCGTCGCGACGCCGCTGGCAAAGCAGGCGCTCAGGAGATAGCCGCCGGTCGGCGCCTCCCAGTCGAGCATTTCGCCAGCACAAAACACACCGGGCAGATCGCGCAGCATGCATCGTTCGTCGAGGGCATCGAAGCGCACCCCCCCTGCGGTGCTGATCGCTTCTGCCACCGGGCGGGCGGCGATCAGCTTCAGTGGCCATGACTTGAGTTCGGCTGCCAATTGCAGCGGGTCACGAGCCAGAACATCAGCGAGATCGGCTGCACTGTAGCGCTCGCGAAGCAGCGCGGCTTTGAGACCATCAAGACCGGCAGCCTGCTTGAGATGCCGCGGTAAGGAGCGTGTCGAACGATCACGGGCCAGCGCGGCGCCCAGCGCTTCAAGACCTCGCCCGGCCACAAGATCGAGTTGCACCGTCGCGTGGCCGTGCCGCGCGATCGCGTCGCGGATGCGCGCAGACGCAGCGTAGACCAGACTGCCTTCGATGCCGCTGTCGGTCACAACGAACTCGCCTTGCCGATCGAAGTCCGGCTGGTATCCGTCGCGAAAATGCAATCGCACCGACTTCATCGGTGCCCCCGCAAATCGCTGCGCGAAATAGGGGCTCCAACCCTTGCCCGAGCCTTCAGTCTCGACATCGAAGCCACAGTTGGCGGCTTGCAGCGGTGCAAGTCGCACGCCGCGCGAATCCAGCCATGGCACCCAGGCGCCGTCGCTGCCGAGTTGCGGCCAGCTCGCACCACCGAGTGCCAGAACGACCACCTCTGACTCGATGCTGACCCCGCCCTGCGGTGTCGCGAAACGAAGCAGGGTCGGCGCATCGCCTTCGGCCCAGCCCTGCCATCGATGACGGGCATGCAGGCGAAGACCTTGAGCGCGCAGGCGATGCAGCCAGGCTCGCAGCAGGGGCGCTGCCTTCATTTCGACTGGAAAGACCCGCCCCGAGCTGCCAACGAAGGTTTCGATGCCGAGCGCGTGCGCCCAGTCTCGCAGCGCCTGAGGCGGGAAGCTCGCCAGCCATCGAGCGATCTCGGGTGCACGGTCGCGGTAGCGTTCGGTGAAGGGACCGATCGGCTCGCTGTGGGTCAGGTTCAGGCCGCCCTTGCCGGCAAGCAGGAACTTGCGCCCGACCGAGGGCATGGCATCGAAGAGGTCGACCCGCAGGCCAGCCTGCAGCAGGCGCTCTGCGGTCATCAGGCCGGCGGGGCCGCCGCCGATGATGGCGACCTGAGGGGTGCTCACCGATGGGTGCTCACGGATGGGTACTCACGGATGGGTACTCACTGAGGTGTGCTAAATGTCATTCGATCGCATTATCCGCGACACCGCACGCCTAAACGACAACGGGGGCCGAAGCCCCCGTTGCGATCCCGATCGTGACCGGAAGACTCAGTTCTGATTGCTCTTCATGACCTGTTCCATCACGCGGTCGAGGTTGAAGCTGCCCGGCTTCTGTCGCGGCGGGAACTCCTTGAAGCTCTGCAGCCACTGACCGACATAAGCACTGGCGGGGGCAATCGCGAACATATGTTCGAGATACCAGCGCTGATAACCGATCGCATGCTCAGCCTGCGCGCGCTCGAAGGGGTCCATGCGCAGGTTGGTCAGCAGGGGGGCGCGCAGCGGCGTGAAGGGCTTTTGCCAGACGCTCATGCCTTCGGCCTCCTGCATCAGGAAGGTGACCTTCCAGTTGTCGTAACGAAGCGCGGCGACGCTGCCGTCATCGGTCCAATAGATGAACTCGCGGCGCGGCCACGCCGCTTCGCCGCGCAGTGCAGGGCCCAGGTCGTAGCCGTCAAGATGCACCTTGTAGTTCATGCCACCGACCGAGCGACCCTTGAGCAGCTCGTCCTTGACCGTCTTGTCGCCGGCAGCACTGAGCAGGGTGGTGAGCATGTCCTCATGGGCGCCGATGTCGTTAATCACCGTGCCGGGCTTGATGGTGCCGGGCCACTTGATCATCGTCGGCACGCGATAGCCGCCTTCCCAGTTGGTGTTCTTCTCACCGCGGAACATGGTGGTGCCGCCATCGGGCCAGGTGAAGGTCTCGGCACCGTTGTCAGACGAGTACATGATGATGGTGTTGTCGTCCAGGCCGAGTTCCTTGAGCTTGGCCAGCACCTGCCCGACATGCCCGTCGTGCTCGACCATGCCATCGGCATAAATGCCCAGGCCGGTCTTGCCTTCGGACTCTTTTTTCAGGTGCGTGAAGATGTGCATGCGGGTGGAGTTCCACCACATGAAGAAGGGCTTGTTGGCCTTCTTGGCCCGCTCCATGAAGTCGAGCGCCTTGACGTTGACTTCCTCGTCGATGGTCTCCATGCGCTTCTTGGTGAGCGGACCGGTGTCGGTCATGCGGCCGTCTGCAAAGCTGTGGATCACGCCGCGCGGGCCAAAACGCTTCTTGAAAGCCGGATCCTTGGGATAGTCGGGGTTCTCCGGCTCTTCCTCGGCATTGAGGTGGTAAAGGTTGCCGAAGAACTCATCAAAACCATGCTTGGTCGGCAGGGTGTCGTCGGTATCGCCGAGGTGATTCTTGCCGAACTGCCCGGTCATGTAGCCGCGGGCCCGCAGCAGACCGGCAATCGTCGGATCTTCTTTTTTCATGCCTTCTGGGGAGCCCGGCAGACCGACCTTGGTCAGGCCGGTGCGAATCGGTGACTGGCCGGTGATGAAGGCGGCACGGCCGGCGGTGCAGCTTTGCTGGCCGTACCAGTCGGTGAAGAGCGCGCCGTCGCGGGCGATGCTGTCGATATTGGGCGTCTTGTAGCCCATCATCCCGCGGTTATAGGCGCTGATGTTGAACTGGCCGATGTCATCGCCCCAGATGATCAGGATGTTCGGCTGACGGGTGGTCTGGGCGCTGGCGGTTGCAGTCATCAGCGCGAACAGCAGGCCTATGCACCGGGCGCGCCACTGTGTCGGAAGTCTTGAGCTCATAGTTGGTTTTCCCTGTTGTTAATGGATTTCTCATACTGAATGAACCAAGTGTCAGCTTTACCAGCCGGGCGGAGTTTTTCATCCGGATTCGAATTGGTCAATGACTTAAAATCCGAGTTTTGATACGTTTTTTGTATCACGATGCGGACCCATGAATGATCTTCGTTTAATCGGCCTCGCGATTGCGCTCTCCGAACACGGGAATTTTCGTCGTGCGGCCGATGCGCTGAATCTGTCGCAACCGAGTCTGTCACGAGGCATTGCCGAGCTCGAGCGATCGCTTGGCGTGTCGCTCTTTGACCGAACCCCTAAAGGGGTCGTGCCGACCGCGTTCGGTCGTGTGCTGCTCGACAGGGGGCAAGCGGTACTGCGCGATGCCGCGCGGCTGCGGCGCGAGATCGATCTGCTTGCAGGGCTTGAGACCGGTGCACTGAGTGTGGCGGCAGCGCCGGTCCCGGGCGAGTCCACCGTGGCGGTGGCCATGGGGCAGTTGGCCTTGCGATTCCCAAAGCTGCGATTGAAGTTGATCGTTGCCGATCCGGACAAGGTGATCGCAGATGTCCTGAGCGGCGAGATCGATATCGGCGTTGC
>Ga0114963_10003522_pt1 | contig 10693 bp, 1 predicted proteins | sample C_131016_EF_Meta_FD_87019 | JGI IMG/M metagenome (GOLD analysis project Ga0114963, IMG submission 87019) | Freshwater microbial communities from Lake Croche, Canada to study carbon cycling - C_131016_EF_MetaG | ecosystem: Environmental > Aquatic > Freshwater > Lake | place: Lake Croche, Canada...
AAATTTTCATTATCGGGGGCAATTGGAGTACCCAAAGACATATTGATTACATCCACATCTAAATCTTTTACGATTTTCAGTGCATTAATTATATAATCATAACTTCCTGATCCTGAATCGTCTAATGCCTTTATGGGTATCAATTTCGCCTCAGGTGCTACACCTGTTACGCCGCACGATTGATCGTCTGAATTTGCCGCTATTATGCCACATACATGACAAGCGTGAAAATTTCCATGATCATTGAAGTCATTATTGCCTGTGGCATCAAAGCCTTGAACAAAATTTACAATCAAATTTTTATGAGGCCACCAACCAGTGTCAATTACAGCTACTTTGACATTTGCTCCTTTGGAGTGTTTCCATGCGTCTTCTACATCGATAAATTTCAAACCCCAATTATTCTCAACGGAAAGCACTGAAATTATATTAACTATTTCTTTTTTAATATCAGGGATAAATTTTATCATTGTTGACATATTATATATTTAGAAACTTGATCATTAAAACCTTAATTTGCCAAATATATATCAGATAAAGCCGTGGCACCATATCCAACAGTCCCATCTTGTTTCAAATATCCTGGCGTCACCGAAAAGAAAATTTGATCTCCTTTTGCGTACAAATTGCTCGACAATGTTCCTCCCGAAGTTAACAAAGCAGATCCTGTATTCAAAGTTTTATACCAATTTATACTATCATAAAAATTCAAATTATTAGTGTTTCTTAAACCGCTCACCATTGTAGTATCAGGAGTGTAATAATTATATGTTCCTGTTTGATCACTTCCTGAGGTAATTGTGTATACAGTATTGATTCCACTTTGTGTATCAGAAAAGAAATTAGAAAAAAGCAAATTAGACGCAGTGGGGGTGTAGTAGTAACCTAAAGTGACAATATTTGACTGAACTGTCACACCCAAAGCAAAACCATTGTTTGGCTGCACGGTTATATATACTTGGTCGCGATAGTCAAACAAATAATTATTGATGGTGTCTTGATTTCTCTCGGACAACCTTGAATCATATGTTGGAAAACTTGTGAATGTCGGAGTGCTAATATACCCTCGCTTACTCAATAAGTATCCATTTGGGTTATTTGGAGTAATTCTGCAAAAACCATCGTTGGTGACATAATTAGAATCATAATTCAAATTATAAGCCACTGGGAAAATCGCCATAGAAAGATTAGAAATAGATGTTCCAGATTTATATTGATAAGTGTCATTGATCGCTGTAGAAAATCCAACAAAATTCGCACCCCTATCCATGATGAGAGTGTCTACGACATTTGCTGTACCCCCATTTCCGTTTAGTGTTACGGATATGACAAATGCATTAGTGCTAGTTACTGATTGCACATTAATTGTGCTCAAACCAACTAGATTTCCTGTCACATTAATTGTTTGAGATGAATTATAAATCACATACTCTATGCCAGTGCGTTTTCTCCACCAATATATGTTTGATTGCTTTTCTGAAATATTTTGATTGTCTACATATTGATAAGTAACCGACATCAAATCATTTAAGTTTGGCAGCAAAGGCGTAATCTGAGGATTACCTACCAAATAAGGTAACGAAACATTGAATGATTCTGTATAGGTTTTTCCATCAGGAATTGCAGTGTAAGTAAAATTATAACTTTGTAATACAACGTTTTGGTTGCTGTAACTTTGTATTTCTAATCCTGCTCTAAAATAATCTGAAAACTTTATAAATACTGAAACATAGTCTCCTTGATCTCTTGTTTTAGCAAAAATAATTGCGCCGGTGTAATAATCTATTTGATAGTCGCCTCTGTATATTTCTTGATTGACTAAAACTACTACCGATGCATCTGGGGGGATGCTTCCATTTTTTAAAAAATAAGTTTTGTAATCATATGTTGTGGTGGGTTCTCCAATTATCGATTTGCGAGTTTCGCCATATGAAATTGACGCAGAATAAATTGAATAAGATGGACTTCCATTAACATCCACTTGCGGATTATAAAAAACAATTATTCCATTTTCGGGAATCACTGCCTTTAATGACTTTAAATCTATTGGCGTACCATTGTAGGTTAAATTTAAGGTATCATTAGAAGTCCATGTTTTAATATTTTCATAAGAGTCTACTATATAGAAGCTCAAATAATCATAAACTCCATTCACCTTTACTGCTGGGAACAGGGAAAGAGACTGCACCGTGTAAGGCAATGTAATTTTGAACGATGATTGACGATCCGCTAATACTCCATGTCTATTGAGTTGCACAAATTCATAATAAGTGGGATCTGTAGTTTGTGATCTAGTTACCACTGGCATTATATCAACAAGAGAGTTATTGTTAAACGAAGAAAGTGCTAAAGTTTGATGTAATTGCCCAGTGACACTTTTTGCTTCGGTAAAATATACTTGAGTGGATGGCACTACTTGTACATGATACAATTGAGTAACATAAGGCAAGTATCTTTGAGTACCATCATAACTTTCAGTAAGATCTATATTATAATAAATACTTGTTACTTTTTGATTTAAATAAAATTTAGAATTGTTTGACAATATTATTTTGTTACTAAAATTAACTCGGTCAGAAGACCAGACAAACGATATTTCGACGGTGCTACTCGAAGGAGTAACATATGAAGCTAAAATATAACTGATAAAAATTGGATCTGGAAAATCGTATTTTCTTTGCCAATTGGATGTAAACAGATTTAAATTATCATTTATAACTAAAACATTTTTAATTAATTGTTCTGGATATGTGTCATATTTGAGAATTGCAGAGTTTGTGTTTTGAATCATGTCACGTAAGAAATTTTCATTTCCACAATTATCAGGAGAAACCACCAGCAATTGTGTTCCTGAGCCTGTCCACGCTACCTTGGCCGAGGAATTGACATCGCTTGATTGGATCAGCGAATTGTCATTACCGTCTGTTGATACTAAAATTAAAGGTTTAAAACTTTGAGAATAATTTGCTAAAACCAATTCCTTTATTATGTTATTCGTTTGAATCAATGAAGTGTCAAGTGCTAAGTCCAATGTAGATTGACTAAATGCCCAGTTATAACTCAGAATCATTTGAGATGGTGTGTTCAAAGAAGTAGTAAAAATTCCAGTGGAATTATTTAAATAGTGGCTACTTATAAAACTATTTACATCAAATAGGTATGCGCTTCCATCTATGTTTAGTATTTTGCCGTATGAATAACTTCCAATAGAAAAAACAAAATTATTTGTATCGCTTGAATAATTAATTGAATATGAATTTGAGCCTATAGAGTTCAAATTTAAAGTTACGTAATTATTTACATCAGATTTATATTGAGACGATACCACCTGTAAATTGACAAAATTTAGATCTACTTGGTCTAAATTAACCCTATAATAATCAGATACAATCGCAGGGAATTGCAATCTTGTGTTAAACAAAACGGTGTCATAAAGTTTAGATAATCTGCCCGTGTTAGAAACATAACTTATAGCAGTGGTGATTAAACTTGGGCTATTAGTATAATCATTAACTGATAGCGTGGATGTTTGCGATAAACAGCCAAAAACTGAGCCCGTATTATCAGTAGAAGATTGCAAAAGATCTATCACTGCGTTGTTGAAACCATAGGCCGAAATAAGCATTTTGCTTGTTCCAAAGCCGTTGGTCAATCTAGTATACAAACTTTGCGATCCCACAAGAGAATTGGTCATGGCGGTGGCAACGTATGAACTTGACTCGCCCGCTAACGTGATTATTCCTGAATCATTTATTTCAATAGATTTTGAAATGTCTATAATAAGATTACATATAATTCCGACATTTGAATATAAATATCCATTAGATGAAATTGATGCTCCAATATATTTCCCAGAAGCAAAACCAATTGGCGAAGATGTATTGTAAAATCCTACGGGTTCTATAATTTCAATTGGATTTTGTCCAGTGTTAAGATTTATTTGGAAGAAGAAATCTTGGTTTGGAATTACTGAGTTTGATACATATGCATTTCCATATAAATATGGGTTTTGAAGATTTGATAGTCCCCACACTACACTTGATATGCCATTAGCATAGTTTCCGTCGCCAGTTGATAAACCTAAATAATATGTAGTATTTGAATTAATGAATGCTGATGTAAATCCAAATTGATACATGCCGGGAATAGAATTGCTTGACAAAACATTTAAAGTGGAAGATTGAGTAGTAATGGAGCCGTTGGATATAGTTGCATATAAAACACTATTATCAATTAAATTTGATGAATTCAGATATAAAAACGCTTTAGATACATAACCAGACGCGAGGGATGAAAAACTCTGCTTAGGATTTTGGTTCAGAGGTATACCATTTACCGGATTAACATTAATACTTATATTTGCATCAGGATAAGATTTCAAAGTGTACCACGAAGAACCATCATCATCGGTGATCCATAATCCTAAACTTGTTGCAGCAATTAAGTAGTTCACTCCTGAATTGACAAAACTGAATAAGTCTGTTACAGCCAACGTTTTGCCAGCAAAATTTGAACAAGTTTGCCACAATTGGCAGTTGTTGTAAGAAATAAATACACCTGAAGATGTGGCAACAAAATAAGTGGTTTTGGAGCCTGATTTTTGAACAACCTTATAACATTCCACTCCATTCAACGCCGGGTTCCAATTTTTATTGAACATTGTGATGGGTAGACCATTAGGGTTTCCAACATCGCATGATGACCACATATTGCTTACATAAACTCCACTCGATGTAGCGATCACCATCCAAATATTATTTCCCACTTGTGTATCGGTTACTTGAAATATTTTCGCTGGTAGGCCGTTTTGGGTTGGATCTAACTTACTTGGATTGTAGATTCGAGTGTCGTCACTAAACATTTCTCGACCATATAAAATTGTATGCGGAGTTTTAGGTGCGGGCACTCCTGTTGCCGCATCAGTGGTGTATGCATAAAGAGACTTATCTGTTCCAATGTAAATAGCAGGATGTCTTGTTATGTTATTGTTTGAATCAAATCTTTTGAAAATGCCGTAATATATTGAATAAACAAACTCATAAGGGCCAACCCCAAAATCCGACTGAAGGGTTGTAACGCCTTTGGATGATTTTGTAAACAAATCAAAAATCAAACCATCCGTTTTACCATATGCTTTAAATGTTTTAGTAGAATCATCTCCCCATTGACCATTTTTGAACGAAAGAGTGGCTTCAGGAAATAAACCATTTAAAGAATATAATCCGTTAGCTTGAAGTTCGAAAAATCCTAAGTTGGTGCCTGAATATGGAGGATTAACAAAATATATACTATTAGAATTGTTTAAAGAGTCTACTTTTATCCACTTATTTTGAGATCTAACATATTTCCATATACCTTTGTCTGTGGCGAATGTAGCATCTCCACCATAACTGAAACTTAATATCAAATTAATTGTAGTGGGAGCGGCGGCGACATCGTTCACTGATGGATTTACTCCAAAAGTATATCCCACAAATGTAACTTTTGGATCAAAATCAGAAAGAGTTTTCAATGAAAAAGTATTTTTAAGACCTCGATCTATAGTTCCTGAAAATTTGTCTGTAGGGAGTGTGGGAAGTACTCCAAACTGACTATTATAATTTGACAAAGCATTATAAAGTTGATAAACATTAGAATGCACAACCGAGTTCAAATTATATGTTAGTTTTGATTTGGCCCAAGATAAGTAATCTTCTATACCCAAAAGATTGATGTTTTTTGTCAAGAAAACAGCAGAATTTACGGGCAGAACAACTGAATTTGGCCGAATCAATACAATAATCTTTGAATTAGTTAAATCTACGCTAACTTGTAGATTTTCTTTGAATTGCACTCCGGTAGTAAGTGTGCCAGAAACTTGTAATGTAAATACTCCGGAAGGCAGCGATGATAGGCTGTAATTTTTATTGAACAGATTATAAAGCGTATTGTCACCAGATGCTTTTGGAAATTGCTGAGAAAGAGTTCCTATTTGATCTCCCACCCCCAATACATTGTTAATTTCTGCATGTGGAGTTTTACCAGCATTTGATATATATTGACCTAAGTTTACTATTGTCACAGTAATTTTGTCTTTTTGAGATTTTAAGATTGCTGGGTTTGAACTTGTAGAACTGAAAACTATCTCACCGATGGAAGAATTATATGTATATGTTGGGTATGGTAGTCCTTGGTCGGCTAAATCTCCAACTGAAATGTTGTCAATGTAAACGATTACTATGGGAACACTGGTGGATGTTTCAACCCAAGGATCAACATAATAAACAGTATAATCGGTTTCATAAATTAGACGCGAAGGGTTTACGCCCGTGGCCTTGGAGAAAGTGAATAATTGCTTATCAGAATCAACCGAAAATATTCCCTTTGTTAAGATACTTGAAAAAAATATTTTATAAACTTGACCATTTGCAATAATATTGCAATATGGGGAAAAGCCTTGTGAAGGCAAATCATATAAATAACCCGAGCCTGTATTGCTCAATACAGCAGTTACTGCCCCACTCACCACTGTTATGTCGAATGTGGCTGGTGTGGTATAAATTTCTGGTGTTTGTAAAATTAAGTTCTTATAAATTCCATCTGGTGCTGAAGTTGTCGTTGTCAAAAGTGTTGGGTTATATAATTGACCGTTATATTCTGTATATGTATATTCATCATATACAGATGCGTTTAGTGCTTGCTGTGAGTTAAAAGTTTTTATAAATCTAGCATAAGAATACGAATCGACATTAGCAGTGCCACTTACATTGAATACATTTAAACTCCCTTGCACATTATAATAAACACCGTTTTCAGTAAGAACCACCAACGTACCATTATCTAAATCAGATGATGCATAATGTTGTAAATTTGTAATTTTTCCATATATGGAAGAATCCCATGCTATTCTTATCACGGTAGGAACAATATTTTGTGACAAATTCAAAATTCTATAAATAAAATTGTTCGTGGCGACAAAAAATGAATCTTTGTAACCTGGATTGGTTAGATTAGACGTTCCGGGTCCACTTGAATTATCTTTTATTATTGATACTACTTTTTCTTTAGTGTTCACAGGAAATGTGATAATTTTAGCATATCTTAATCCAAAGTTTCTTCCTTGGCGAAGATCGTTGTTTTGTGTGAATTCAGACCACTCCGTGTTAGCTTGTGTTTCTCCGTATTTTACAAAAACATATTGAGGGCTCAAAAATGCAGTGTTAATCTGTAAAAAGTTAGCGTTTGTGACAAAGTAAATACCATTTTGTGTTGGATCTGTTTGGTTTTTAAGCAATATTAAAGATGTAGGCAATAATGTAAAGCCATCAATTTTTGTGTTTGCTGTTATTTGCTGATTTATGTTAACGTTTATTGTAGAGGCACAATCCACAGACGTGGTGTATGATGAAGATTCCAATAGCGGCTGCACAAATGTTTGATTTGTCGTGCTTCCAGTAGATGTAGTTAAGGTCACTGATGTAAAATCTGCATCGTTTGAATAATAAACTGCTGATTGATCAGCCCAAACTAAAGCCTGGGGAGCGTTGCTAGAACCACTATATTCTCCCATCCATTTAACATAAGTAAAAATGTTAGGCGAGAAATTAGCGGTGGGATTATAATTTGCATCATTTGTTTTGAAAAGTTTACCACTGCCTCCATTATCATAAACAAAAAGTCCATTGTCTGTCGCCGCGTATAAGGCTCGATAGTTTTGATATTTTGTTTCTGTAAACGAACCAGCGGCGGTAGTAGTAACTGTTATGTTTTTGGCGACGTTTACGGCTTCTGTAAGTTTGTAAATTGACCCAGTATATGAATCGGAAGTGTTTTTATTTGGCCCGCTCCAAATGACCAACCGAGGATTTGCAGTTCTGGCAAATTTAGCGGAATATAAACCATCACTAGCAGCAACGTAATAAATATAATTAGCGTCGTAATTAACATTCAACACTGCGGCTCCCAACGCCCCAGAAACGGGAGTGGTGTATTGAAATACATCGACAGTAGAAATAAAATCGTTGATATCAATTATAAAATTGCTTGAATTCAAAGGTAAATTAATTTTTTGAAAAGATAATCCTTGATCATTACTTAAATTTAAAACGTTTTTGAATTGATTTTTAGACTTACACAAAATCCAAAAATATTTAGGATTCAAACTAGATCCGCTTGTAGGCAAAGGATATACTCCCATATTTCCAAAAAAATTTTGACCAAAAGAATCTGCAAGACCATTATCGGTGTTCCAGGTGGCTTGTAATATGTTTTGAAAATCTTCTGGACCAGACGATGTAACAAACAAACCGTTTGGTGTGGAAAAAATTGTTCTTGGGGGAGGACTTGACTCATTTACGTTCAACCTAAATCTTCCCGACTCAGATTGATATGCAAAAATTATAAAATCAGAATGTTGTACTACAGATGATATCTCTGGATAAAAGTGAACATGATCTCCTGAGTCAAGAAGTTTTTTGTATGGAATGAATTTTGCCTGCTCTTTTACTTTGAACAACCCAAGGTGATCTAGGCCAGCAAGTCTATAGTTTGATATTTTTCCCGAAGTGAATGCACTTGCGTTTATACTTTTTATTTTTGACTCTGGTAATAATCCTTGTATTTGTATACTTGGCGTAACAAAAATTATATAAACATCCGACTCATTATAATCGGTTATTGAAGGAAAAATTGGCCCCAAGAAAGTAAGCGTACCGTTGTAGGCTTTTGATATTGGATCTTGATTGAGTTGATATGATCTAGCATCAAGTATTTGAGTACCTAAGTAAAGATCAATTCTTTCATAATCCGGGAAGTTAGTAAAAATATTATAAATGGTTTGCCCATTTACATCTGTTTTTGTTGTGCCATCTGTTAAGTAATAAAGTGTGTTATATGATAATGTAGGACTACTTGTATTATAAAAAAGTGTACTGGTAATAAAAACTTTTGATCCAGGTGAATAATAATAAATAATTTGCAATACAGATGAGGAAAAAATACTGTTTTGCAAAGAAATTTGTGTTCCGGATATATTATATTGTGATTGTGTTAACAAACTGCCATTTAGATAAACTTGAGGATTGCTATAATTGCTTGGATTGAACCCCGTAGGTAAAATAAAATTAAAAACAGTGGCATTGGGATTGTTCGCATCATATAGCACATTAATTGTAACTTTTGTATCTAAGGTAATTTTGGATGGTTGATCTCCAACACCAGAATGAACATGATTAATAAGTGCTTGTTTCAAAAACGCCTGATATGAACTTGCACCTGCATTGATCTCTCTCCGTCTTTCAGAATAAGAAATCTGCGTGATTGTTATTTTATTATTTATATTTTTTGTAAAGACTTCACCCAAATAAACCACTTGATTGTATAAATCGTAATCAGAATCTGGATATTGTGGTGCAATTATACCGCATAAATATTCGGTAGGTGTACAGGCGTTTTTTTCAGCCCAAATGTAAAAATGATTTACTGTAGTGAATCTGAAAAAAGATGGATATTCTGTAGCGACATGATAAACATCAAGAATTCCTAATCCTGGTTCAACAACAATACATTGCGCCCAATAATCTTCTGCATTAGGCTGATGCCCCGGCTTTCCAATAATTTCATATTCTAAAGCCAAATATGAAAAAGGATTTGAATTATATGCATCGATCAATGCCTGTCTTTGCTGAAGAACATATGGATCGGGCTTACAGCCCATCCAATGTATTTTCCAACCTGAAATAATACCTTGACCAAAATAGTCATACATACCAAAGATTTCATTTTCGGCGGTTGTCATATTATCTTGATCATATTGAGGATAGATAACATCTCCTGCTTCTAAGTATAAAAATTGATATATAGGTGTTTTTTTAGACATCTAGTATTATTTTCTCTAAGTTTTTTAAAAGACCTGATATTATGTCGCGCTTAGTACTTGAGAAAATTTTTCAGAACTGAAAACAACATTAGTTCCATTGATATTTTGCACAAACCCTGTCACTGATAAGCCAATTGTAAATGGTCCCGGATTACTAAATACAACTACGGGGTTTGTTCTATTAATTACTGGGTCTGTAGGGCTATCTGCAGGAATATATTGAGAAATGCCTATAGACGAGGTTCCAAATGACCAATTGTAAGTAGACACTATGCCCACACTTTTATTTATGAATTGATATCCGTATTGAACAGGGTTGTTGTTTGCATCATAATATTTTTGAATTGCAAAAGCGGCCATTGGAGGCATAAAATAAACATCCGCAGGAGAATTATTTGATAAGCCCAAGTCCATTTGAACAGCAAACTCATCAATAAAGCATGGAGTGGAGGTGGCCGACTGCAATATTGCAGCAAATTTTATTTGTGTGCTCGGTGTGGGGAGTGTAAATATTTGATTTGGTACAAGAGGAGTGTAGCCATTTATGCTCGCTGTTGGGTCTGTAGAATAAGCAAAAGTAATGTTGCCCCCGTTGGTTACAAAATTTGCAGTAAGAATTCCTCTTCGCATCAATGGCGATGGAACAGCAGTTGTTTGTACAGATGTATCAAAAGTTTTAGTAACAAAAAGTGATTGACCTGCCCCACTATAAGTAATTAAAACGCTTTTAACAATTGGATTAACATTTTTGCTGGCTGTAACAAGGACTATTTTAAATTGAATCCAAGTGCCAGTGAAGCCTGATAAAGACGCCGAGATATAAGTGCCCAGCCCATA
>Ga0114963_10003523_pt1 | contig 10692 bp, 6 predicted proteins | sample C_131016_EF_Meta_FD_87019 | JGI IMG/M metagenome (GOLD analysis project Ga0114963, IMG submission 87019) | Freshwater microbial communities from Lake Croche, Canada to study carbon cycling - C_131016_EF_MetaG | ecosystem: Environmental > Aquatic > Freshwater > Lake | place: Lake Croche, Canada...
CAAAAAATTGATTACCCGCTAAATTTAATACTGTTAAATTTTTTAATTGATGTATTGATGAAGGTATTTCACCAAAAAATTGATTACCCGCTAAATTTAATACTGTTAAGTTTTTTAATTGATGTATTGATGAAAGTATTTCACCAGAAATACGGTTACCCGCTAAATCTAAACAAACTAAAGGTATACTAGTATTAAACCTATTTAACTCAACATATTCATCTGGTAAAGTTCCTTCTAAATTTTTATGTAAAACTATATGCCCTTGTTCTGATGGGTCTGATTTATGATTAGACACAACTAACGCAGATGTTAACATTTCCATAGTTAAAACTTTTCTTCTTTTTGGTTTTTCTTTTTCTCCTTTTTCTCCTTTTTCCCCTTTTTCCCCTTTTTCCATTATATAATATTATGTTATATTATATAATTATTGTATTATTATTGTATTATTAAAAAACTTACCATTTATTTTGTTTCTTTACATTAATTTTTGGTCCACGTTTTTTAGTATTATTAGGGTCATATTTTTCATCTTCATCATCAGAATTAATACCTTTGGACAACTCCCAATATTCTTTAGAACCCAACCGAAAATCATTATGCGAATCTGCTTTATACCAAAAAACTTGGTCTGTCAATTTATTAGATTTAGAATTATTATTTATAACTAAACATTCATAATTTTCTGTACATTGGTCCATAACTTGACAAAATGCTTCAAATGTAGGAAACATGCCTGCATAATTCTCATAAATACGTTTACGATTGGAAATATAATTTTCTCTCAAAATAAAAACAAAATCAATATTTGTTCTCAATGTTGGCGGAATACCCAATGGAAATTGCATAGTAATAATTAACATGATTTTCCAATGACGTCCATTCATAAACATTAATCGCATTAATTTATCTCTTGCCCATGTATTATCATACAAACAATCATCCAAAATAACAAATGTACGAGGGTCTATATTTGTTTTTTTATATGTTTCTATTTCTTTTTTAATTTGCTTTAAAACAGTTCGCTGTCTTTTTAATATATTTTCTACAATAGCAGTATTATATTCATTATGAATAAATACTTTTGGAACTAATTTACTATAAAAACCATTACCTTCTTCTGTACCAGATATAACAGTCCCTATAGGAATATCTTGTTGATGATATAAAACATCTCGGACTAAAAAAGTTTTCCCTGTATCTCTCTTACCAATAAGAACAACTACAGGTCCTTTATTTTCAGTTGCTTTAAAACTAATACTTTTCATATCAAATTTCTTAAGTTCTAAAGTCATACTTATTACTTTGATACTTTAAATAGAAATAATTTATATTTAAATAAAACGCATATTTTTTAATTTATATGTATTCTTCTTTATTTTCATATTTTTATTTTTGTATTTTTTTGTATATTGTTTTTTATGTTTTTTATATTTTTTATATTTTTTTGTATATTGTTTTTTATGTTTTCCACGTGCTGCTGCAAAATCATAACCTTCAATTTTTTCAATTTTTGTTATAAGTGCCTCTCTCTCTGTGTTTGTTAAAGTTACAGTTTCTTTTACAACACCCATTCCAGAGTTGTAACCTGTTATTAGTAAATTATATCTTGTTGTATCCTCATCTACAGATGCTGAACCAGTTGAAGTTACTTTTATACTACAAGGGCTCTTTGAAGTCATTGAATTTAAAACTGCTAATGAGTCGTTAATACTATTGAAATCTTTTATTTTTCCTGGTTTTGTAAACGTATAAGTACCGAATACAGGTTTACCTGGTGTATCAATAAGTTCAGACATTATTTTTTTTCTTGTTTGTGTTATTCCTTTTTTTGATTGTGTTGTTATTTTTTTTGTTTGTTTTTGTTTTATTTTTGTTAGTATATCTGGATGATGTTTTGATAAATGCATTCTTATGATTTTAGTTGTTTCCCTGCAAATTGTGTTATAAAACTTTCTAATATTATAAATGTTTTGGTTTAAATCACCACCTTGTAAAAATGTATATAATTGTAAATATATTGTTACTAACTTTTTATTTAATAATATGTTATCTTCAAAATATATACGTGGACAATTATTTTTATCATATATATCTATTCTATGCATAGTTTGTATATTTTTAGTTATTATTTTATTTAATTGATTTAATAAATCTACTATATCACTACAAGTAGTAGTTTGACCATCGGAATAAATTTTTGAAAATATGGTACCAATTTCTATTATTTTATCTTCAATTGATTTAGTTGCAAATTCTCTTCCATTAAAAGTAACTGTTTCGGGTTCTATACTAGAATCTGTAATAGTACACGTAGCATTATTTAGAGTGTATAATTGTTGATACAAATTAGAACAATTTGCTATATTATTTAATATAATATTTAAAAATAAATACCAATGACATCTTGCATTTTCTTCCAACACAGCAGAGTTTACTGCTGTTATCCATGCATTTATTTTGTGATATAACACATTAGTTCCACGCTCGTTTTGTATATTGTTTAGAATTATTTTATCCTTACTACCTGTAGGGAACCCTGCAAAGTTAGCATTATAATGTATATGAGGTCTAGTATGAGCCTGCGGGCCTTCCACATCACTAATATAATAATCTTTTTTTTTTCCTTCACTTATTTTTAATATAGGCTTTCCTACAAACGAAGTTTGTTTATATTCTTTTAAACTATCTTCTATTAAATCTAATAGAGAATACTGATATCCTAGACTACAAACATCTGTTGTATTTGTTATTTGTTGTTCGTCAATTTCATTATACTCTTCTACATTTTGTTTTGCTAAATTTTCAATAAACTCATCTGCTATATCTGTAGTTACCATTTTATATTATTAATATAAAAAAAATAAATTATATGTCTTTTACACCTTTGGACATTTAAAACGCCATTTTTTTGTATATTGTTTTTTATCTTGTATTATTTTATCTTATATTATTTTATCTTATATATCAAATATGTCATCAAAATTAATTATTCCAGATATGATAAAAATTCCTGATAATGAAACTTTAGTAATTACAATTAATGAAAGCACCCTCAAATTAGCACCTAATGCAAAAGCTAGTGGAAATGGAAATAATGCTCCTATATTTGTGTCTAGTTCTTATTTAAAATCCGCCCCAGTAACAACTTATAGTATGCCATATGGTTTACCTTTTATTGAATTTGAGAGAGGCTCCAATGTAACTATGCAATTTATAAATAATACTAGTTATTTTTCAAATTTTCATTTTCATGGACTTAATACACCGCCCGATACAGATGGTGTCTCTCAACTATTGGCAATGGGACCACATACACAAAATGGTCAAACATATAATATTAACTATAAAATTACAAATAATTCAATGTTTAGCTGGTATCATCCACATGTGGTTTTTATTACCGCAGCACTTGGATTATGTGGGTTTTTTGGTATATATAAAATAGTAGACAATCATTCTAAACGGTTAAATAAATATTTTACTTATGGAGTGAATGAATCTATTTTAGTATATGCAGATATTGATTTAAATAATGATGGAACATTAATGATGGATAATATAAATAATAAAGATTGGAGAGCTCAATATGGAATGATAAATAATAATTTATGTATTAATTGGAAAAATTCTAATAAAGCAACAACCGTAAATATTGCAGAAACTGAAAAATATATCACCAAACCTTCTTTAATGATGATTCCTCAATCGCAAAATTTAGTTAAAATATCCATCATGAATGCAACCGTTTCTTTTAGAAGTTTATATTTAGGCGTTTGCGAGAATCCATCAGATATTACATCATTAAAAACATTTTATTACATGGAAGTTGACTGTAGTTTACGGAATCCATTGGAATTAGCAATGCTTCAAATTGCGCCTTCCGAAAGAATTTCTATTATAATAGATTTAAATCAATTTAAAGACAATATGGCAACATTATGTTTTTATGATTTTGATTTATCTGATGATACTGCCAGCAGTACGGTTTTATTAAATAATTGCGGATTTAATCCCATGCCTTCAACATATAATTTAATACCTTGTTTAATAATAAAAAATTTTAACACAAATTCTAGCACCGTTTCAAATACATCTTCTCTTTCTTCTTCTCTCAAAAATTGTTTGAGAGAAATAAAAGAAATTATATTTGGAAACAATAGTTTAGTTGCAAATGATGAAAATTATTTGACCTATTTAAATCCTGAATATTTTTATAATATTCCTGATATGACACCTAATGTGCCAACTAGACAAGTAATATTTAATATGAGCATGACTGCAAACCCACAAATAGATGAATTTGTTATGGACCAACCAAGAGTTTATATGGATATGTGGAATAATATTGATTATCACATGTGGAAACAAACCCGCAATGCAAAATATTTACCTACTTGTTTATTTAATATTACTGGCGATAATTCTCATGAAAATTATAAATTTGTTAGTAATCAAAAAATGACAATAAATTTTTTAAATTCTAAAAATGCATTGGTTAAAAGTGTAAATATCATATTTCCAGTAACCCCCGTTCCATTAAATATATTACAATGGACCGATTTGGTCAATTCTCAATATTCAAAAACTTATTTGGGATTATCTACAGAATATAAAAACGTATCAGATATATTAGAATTTAGTTGGTCAGATATAGAATTAAATCTGGGCGTAAATGCTACCAACAAAAATGTTGCAGTAAAAACAGTTATAACCAAAAATATAAATAAATCTACGGAATATTCAATTCAAATGATTGCACCATGTACTTTATTATTATTATTTGGAAAATCTATTGGTTCTATTATAAAAGTTGAAAATACTACTAAAACAATGAGTATGACCAGTAGCGGAAGTGATAGTAGCAGCGATCCCCCAATTATTAAAAATAAGTATTTATATGTTTATAAAATTATATTATATTTTTTAATATTAATATTGATTCTGTTAATTATTTGGGTTGGACGTATTTCTCTCTATTATCAAAATTATAAATATACAACCCAAACTGAACTGTTTGTTTTTGTATTTTTTATCTTTGTTGTATTCTATTATTATCAAACTATTTATATTTATACATGTAATTCTAATTCTAATATACAATTAATTTATCCATGCAATGGTACTAAAACAGGCATGAAAAAACCATTTAAAACAAATAGCATTAATGCAACATTAACTATTGCACCTAATAGTACATATAAAGGGTGCCCAATGGGGTATGCAAATGAAAACTTTTTTGCTTGTTCAGTTTTGCAAGATACTAGTGAAAAATGGATATTTATTAATGCAGATAATGATAATAATCATCCATTGCATTTTCATTTAACTAGCGGGTTTGCAAATATAAATAGTAATGGAGATAGTTTATGTCTTACAAATAAAAAATATAATTATAATTTGCTTTATTCAAAAGATACATATGCTATTGGAGGATTACAAACAATTGAATTTTATACAAAATTTGCAAATTTTAATTTTTATACAAATAATAATATAATGCCTTATTTAGGATTTTCTATACATTGTCATTTTCTTATGCATCATGATAATGGAATGATGAATCAATTTGCTGTAGTAGATGATATGAACAAATATTTTCCTTATTAGATCTTTTTATATTTCTTTACAATAATAATAACAAAAATAACAAAAATAACAAAAATAACAAAAATATAATAAGTTAAAAAGAATAAATATTTATATTTTATTTAGCTAAAGTATGTTTGTTAATTATCAAAAACGCAAAAATACAGATCTATTTAAAGATATGGAATCTACCAAAACTCTTCATCTCTCTAATACGCAAAATTATATTCCCATTTATAGCAAATTTTTTTCATTGAATGAAAATAATTATAACAATATTAATTTGAATAATCAATATTATATCAAAAATATTATTCAGAGAGAAGATGAAAATGATTCTGACCCACGAATATTTAAATGTTTAGTTAATAATTTAACCAATAATAAAACCAAACAAACAAAAGTATTTTTTAAAATAGCGCCTTTATTAGACCCATACAAGTATTTAGTAGGTAAATATAATGTGCAAGATAAACGATTATTTAAATTGCCTACTATTGACAGTACAGACGAAGATACTTATTCTAAATATTTAGATCCTAATAATTGTGCATATGTAGATGGTTTTTTTGTTTATTTAACTAGTCGGCTTATGGAATTACATAATTTTCCACATGGTATAAATTATTATGGTTCTTATTTAGGAATCAAAAATAATTTTACAATTGATGTAGCAGATGATATAGAATTTTTACATAATTCTTCTTTCTTTAATAAAAACAAAAATGTGTTATTTACAGTTGAAGATTATAAAGAAGATGATTCTTCTTCTAGTGTAAAAAATTCTGCCAAACCATTACTTAATATCTCTCAAATAGAAGAATTAGATAACATTGATGAAAATATAGAATGTATAGATAATATTTCAAAAGAATTATTTGAAGATATTTTTGAAGATATTACAGAAACAAGTTCCGAATCATTCATAGATTTAGTAGATTTAACTAATGAAAATATATTAAAATTAAATCAAACTCAAAATACAGACAAAAATATATCTTTAAAAAGTAATTCTACTTGTTCTTCTAGAACTTCTTATACCGATTATGAAGATGAACTCAATAAAGAATTACATTCAAAGATTGATGTTGAACTTGAAGAGAATTCTGATTCTGATACTGAAACTATAAATACTGAAAATGATTGCAATTGTGATACTTGCAATTGTGATACTTGTAAATGTGATACTTGTAAATGTGATACTTGTAAATGTGATACTTGTAAATGTGATACTTGTAAATGTGATACTTGTAAATGTGATACTTGCAAATGTAAAGTTGATTGTGAAGATGTTGGTAGTAAAGATGGTAGTAAAGAAGAAGACGGTAGTGAAGATGAGGGCAGTAGTGAAGAAAGTGAATATGAATCAATTGGTCTCTCTATACCAAAATTTCCTACTCAAGTTATTTGCATGGAATATTTTGAAGATATTTTTGATAATTTAATTTTATCAAAAAAATTAACAAATGAGGAATGGTTTTCTGCATTGTTTCAAATTATTATGATTTTAAATACTTATCAAAAAGTATTTCAAATGACACATAATGATTTACATACAAATAATGTCATGTATAATAAAACAAATAAAAAATTTTTATACTATTGTTATAATAAAAAATATTACAAAGTGCCAACATTTGGCCGCATTTATAAAATTATTGATTTCGGTCGTGGCATTTATAAATTTGATGGGAAAATATTTTGCAGTGATAGTTTTCAAACCGGTGGTGATGCAGCAACTCAATATAATACAGAACCTTATTTTAATGAAAACAAACCGCGTTTAGAACCAAATTATAGTTTTGATTTATGCCGTTTAGCATGTTCTATTTTTGATTATGTTGTAGATGATATTAAAGATGTAAAAGATTTGAGTAAATGTACAGACCCAGTTCAAAAACTAATTGTGGAATGGTGTTTAGATGATAAAGGATTAAATGTGTTGTATAAAAATAATGGAGATGACCGTTATCCAGATTTTAAATTATATAAGATGATTGCTAGATGTGTTCATAATCATACTCCACAAGTACAATTATTGCGCCCAGAATTTGATAAATACAATATAGCATTTACAAAATTATCCAAAGGAGAGAGTTATGATATAATAAATATAGATGAAATGAATATTTTAGTTTAATTTTAAATTTTAAATTTTAAACTGAAAAATAAATATAATTAAATATATTTATTTAGCATTTTATAAATATATTTAGCATTTTATAAATATATTTAGCATTTTATAAATATATTTAGCATTTTATAAATATATTTAGCATTTTATAAATATATTTAGCATTTTATAAATATATTTTCTATTTAGTTATATATATAATAATGGCGCGTTACACTTTTAAAAATCTTGATAATAAAAAAAGTAATAAAAATAAAAATAGATTAAAAACAAAACGAGGAGGTTCGTTTTTGAGTCGTTTCTTTACTGGTAGTAGTAGTAGTAATAGTACATATAATATGCTAACTAATGAAAAAAATGTAGTAGAAACTAAAGAAAACCCATTTTTTTATTTTACAACAGATAAAAAGTATGCTCTAGATAAATATAAGGATCTTTTCATTATGTATCTAGCTAGGGTTGCGAAAGGAAGGTTGTTTTGCATAGGTATATATAGCCCAATTTTAGACAAATTTATAATGTTAGGAAATCAACAAAAATATAAGCCATTAGACTTCACTGAAGTAAATAAATTGCTTAAATTTAACCCAAAATATCCCCTTAATCCAGACCCTACAGATGAATTAGAAGGTAATGATAACCAATCCAAAGAAATATTTAACCATCAAACATCTTCTCAGAATTTTGATACTGCAATGCGGACTAATAAAGATAATTATACAGAAAAGACCGCCGGTGTAACTCGTCTAACTCCTGCTGACCTAAATGCTAATAATAACATGAGTACTGATGATATTAACAAAAATAATGATTATGTTGACACAAGTAGTATTGGTACTACTGATGATTTTAACAAAAATAATGCTAATAATGGCACGAGTAGTATTGGCACTACTGATGGTCGTCTTGAGGGAGGAAAAAGAAAAAAACGTAAAATGAAAACAAAAAAAAGAAAATAAATAAATATGTAGATTACAAAATTAGCACACAATTTTTTAAAAATCTTCACTTAATTCAAACGCTTCGTTTTTTCCATTTGTATTGGTAAGTGCATAAGCATCAATACGTTTCTCAAACATATTTGTCTTGCTTTCCAAACTAATTAATTCCATCCAAGGAAATGGATTTGTTGTATTATAAATTTTTTTATATCCTAATTGCACACATAAACGGTCTGCAACAAATTGAATATATTGGGTCATCATTTCGGAATTCATACCAATTAAACGACACGGTAATGCTTCGCAAATAAATTCAATCTCTATATCCACAGCTTCTTTAATAATTTCTTGAATACGAGTTTTATCTATTTTTTTTTGTAATTTACTATACAATAGTATTGCAAATTCACAATGCAATGCTTCATCCCGCGAAATTAATTCATTGGAAAATGTCAACCCGGGTATCAACCCTCTCTTCTTTAACCAAAAAATACTGCAAAATGCACCACTAAAAAAAATACCTTCAACACATGCAAACGCAATCAACCGTGTAGCAAAACTACTTCGGTTATCATGAATCCATTTCTTCGCCCAATCAGCTTTCTTTTTAATGCATGGGAAATTATCTATTGCATTAAATAATTTATTTTTCTCTTCTTTATCTTTAATATAAGTATCTATTAATAAACTATACGTCTCTGAATGAATATTTTCCATTGCAATTTGGAAACCATAAAACGCACGTGCTTCCGAAATTTGAACTTCGGACATAAACCTGGATGCCAAATTTTCTAAAACAATACCATCACTTGCTGCAAAAAAAGCTAATATCATGGAAATAAAATGTCTTTCACCGTCTTCTAAGCCTTCCCAATCCTTTAAATCTTTTGATAAATCTACTTCCTCGGGTCGCCAAAAACTGTCTACTTCTTTTTTATATAGTTTCCATATATCGTCATGCTTAATTGGAAACATAACAAAGCGATTATCGTCAGGCACAAGCAAAGGTTCATTTTGAGTTTTGGACATCCTAAATAATATATTAGCAATATTTTAAATTTTTTTCCTTAATATTAAAATAAATTCCTAATTTATAAATAAATGGATAATATATTTTTTACAGATAATAATTTATATAATGAGACGAATATGATATCTGATTTTAATAATGAACATTATAGTAATAGATATAACAACAATTGCAGCGATACTTGCAGCGATACTTGCAGCGATACTTGCAGCGATACTTGCAGCGATACTTGCAGCGATAACGATAACTATAATGACAATTGTAGTGAAAATGAAAATGATATTAATAATAATTACTGTGATTTAAACGATAGTATTGATAGTTATAGTGATTTTAGCGATACTTGTAGTGATACTTGTAGCAGTTCTAGTAGTTCTAGTAGTTCTAGTAGTTCTAGCAGTTCTAGCAGTTCTATAAGTTTATGTAGTTCTAGTTCTAGTTCTAAAAATGGCATTTATTATTGTTATAGTTCTGATAGCACAGATAGTTGTGGTAGTTTAAATAATTTTAATACTTATAATAAAAATTGTGAAGAACCAACAATACATACCAAACCATCTTTACCATTATTAGATTTAATGAAATATAAAAATATACAGTCTCATTCTAGCTCTAGTTCTAGCTCTAGCTCTAGCTCTAGCTCTAGCTCTAGTTCTAGCAATAAATCTAAAAGCAATAAAAGCAATAAAAGCAATAAAAGCAATAAAAAATATGATATACCACATAACTCATTTACATCGCAAGAATTTGAAAATTATAAATTACCATTACCAAACCGATCAAATAACAATTTAATACTTCAAGAAGATTATGAATTACCAAAACGAGCAAGCGACCCTTTTACGCCTCAAGAAGATTATGAATTACCAAAACAAGCAAGTGACCCTCTTACACTTCAAGAAGATTATGAATTACCAAAACAAGCAAGTGACCCTCTTACACCTCAAGAAGATTATGAATTACCAAAACAAGCAAGTGACCCTCTTACACCTCAAGAA
>Ga0114963_10003530_pt1 | contig 10688 bp, 14 predicted proteins | sample C_131016_EF_Meta_FD_87019 | JGI IMG/M metagenome (GOLD analysis project Ga0114963, IMG submission 87019) | Freshwater microbial communities from Lake Croche, Canada to study carbon cycling - C_131016_EF_MetaG | ecosystem: Environmental > Aquatic > Freshwater > Lake | place: Lake Croche, Canada...
CATTAACATGGTCTACATATGGTGGGGGATTTGTAGTAAGGGCACAGTACATTCCATCTGGTATCTTTATGATATGAAAATACTTGTGTTGTGACACATCATCACCGTTGTCATCATAGTACCACTGAAAATTACCAACAACATTTGAATATTGTCCATCTAAAAAACTTTTAACATCACTTGGGTAATCTCCTTGGAAAGTACCGTGTGATGGAATTGGTTGCGCAGAACCATCCGTTGGGTATACATACGCCGGTGCAACATAAAATGTACCGGTAGAAACATTTTGTATTCCAAACAGTGAGACATTTTTCAAACGTGGATTAAGTGGACATGTTCCATTACTATCGGGGGTCATGTCCCAGTCAACTCCGTACCCTGTGTTACATTTTGAACATGTTACTGTACATGGTTTGTCTGAACAATTTTTTACGCACTCTGTTTTTGTAATGTAAACTATAGCCAAAATTCCTGCAATTGCCAAAAATACTATTAAAAATATTACCAAATATTTCATTATTATTTACCTTTTATTTTATTTTGAACGAAGAGTAAAACTACACCGGAACAAAAACCACGACGTTGTTCGCAAACCAACCCATGTGGTACCCATTCATCATGTAGTCGCGCATGTGTCTGGTATGGTCAAGGTCAACAACCCAACCTAATCCGTGAAAACGGCGTATCCAGTCTAGCTTGGGACGGCAATTGATGTGTCCAACACCTTCTTGACCAGGCATGGCAGCTGAAAAGATAATTTTGTCACACAACTTTGTCAGGTTTGTGAGAACCGCTAGCCATGAATCGTCGTCAATGTGCTCGAGAACCTCAAGGCACAGTCCAAGAGTTCCCTCCTTTTTATCGAGCAAAATAGGCTGTGTGAGGTCGCATTGGACTATGTTCTTGCACACCGCATTTTTCACTGCATCCTCGGCAAATTCAAACCCTATCGACTCTACATGTTGAATGAGCTCCCTTACATAAATTCCAGACGAACACCCAAAGTCTATAAACTTTTTTGGGAGGCAAAAATTCTTTATGTACTCACCGAGTCGCACAGCCTGAGGGTACTCCTCGTTTTCGATGGAAATGTGAAACTCCTTGTCGTACATTTGTAGTAACAACACATCGAACTTTTAACTATATAAAAAGTTGTCGTGTCCTAAATAACAACTCTCTCTTACGAACTAAATATAATAATATGTATTTAATATAATGAAAATTATTGTTATAGGAGCTGGAATAGCTGGTTTAACAGTCGCACACGAACTTGTCGAAAAGGGGTTCGAAGTGGAAGTATATGAAAAGGGTGACGTGGCAGGGGGGATGGCTCGAAGCACAAGAACATCCAAAGATGTTCCAAGCGAACATTCATGGAGAGGATATGCTCCATTTTACTTTAACGCATTTGAAATAATGAGTCGTATACCAATTCGTAAGAAACTTTCCGACTATGAAAAGATTGAGAGAGACATTATTACATTCAGAGGTGAAAAGTATGACCTTACTGATTTTATCCCAAAGCATCCTGGGGGAACCATCATTAAAAAAAGTTTGTCAACAAGTGACCCTCTTGAAAAAGTCTGGAAAGACAATAAGGTTGATTGGCATATGAAAAACCCATACGTACTTTCCATTCTTGAAAAATATAAAGTGGGTAATAATGTTCCACCAGACGTTCGAGATAATCTTGCAAAGTCTGGAATTGATTTTAAATTACTTACAAATAAAAGAGATGGAGACACAACTGTGAGTTTAATAGATTATCCATATCTCTCATATCTTTTTGTTAAATACGCGATAGTGCACAAACGCCGAAACAATGAGACGAAATTAATAGACGTCGTATGGCCCCTGCAAGAAACCTCAAAGGAGTACCTGCTAGACTATGTAAGTGGACCGGGATATGGGTTTGATAAGAATACTATTTCAACCAATCACTACTTTTGCTTTGTGTTTCAGCAGTTTTACACTGGCAATGGGTCTTGGCAAGTCATGAATCAGCCTACCAGCGAAGCCTGGATAGACCCATGGGTTGAATATCTAATGTCAAAAGGTGTCAAGTTTCACTTTAATTCTGAACTTACATCTTTGACGCCTGATGGAGCAGTTATAAATGGCGAACTTGTTAAAGGTGATGAGTATGTTTCGGCAATACCGCCAGTGATAGAGAAGCCGAATAATCAGATTAGTTTTAGGCTTGGTTTTAATAAAAAGATTTCATTTGAAACTCATAATATAGCATTTGTTCTTCTTGACAGTGAATACAATATAACTTTTTATCCACAAGACGAACACTGGAGCAGAGACGTGAATCTTGGTCGGGTCGTGTCACTGTGGAGTGGTACAATTATAAATGGTAAAAATGCGGTAAAACTTAAACCTAATGAACTCATACAGGAGATAAAGAGGCAGGTTTTACAGAGCAAGTATATAAAAAATTTTATAACAGAGTCTGACATTATCTATTCTGAAATATTTGAAGATTGGCACTGGGACTATAAACTCAAAAGACTTGTAAGTAAAAATCCAAAATGGGTCAACCATGTGAATGAGTTTCGCCCGCTCAACATGACAGAATACCCAAACATATGGAACGCGGGAGCACACACAAAAACAACAATAGATGTATGGTCAATGGAAGGAGCAGTTGAAAGCGGAAAGCTTGCAAGTAATCTTATTCTTGAAAAATATAATCTGAAAAAATGTCTCGTAATGAGTCACGCCATAAACATTGGAAAAATAGATGACCCTTTTTATGACCTGGGTCTGCCTCATATTATCGATTGTTTTTTTATAACTCTGGTTCTATTCATACTTTTCAAAACAGTAAAAAAAATTTCTTTTAAGATTACATAATGGATACTTTTACTCTATTTTTCTGGATATTCACAATTATATTTATTTTATTATCATCATATTTACTCTGTTGTACCAAGAGAAGTAATTTGTTTTATGCACAGATTGCATCTGGTCTAGGTATATTTGCAATGAGTAAGATTGGTCGTACATTTTTAGGGTTTTCGCAAATATAAATTCTTTACAGACTATAAATGGACGACGAAAACAAAAAAGATTTTCCACTTTGGTTTACAATTCCAATGCTTTTACTTTTATTATTGGCAATTATTGCCGCTTTTATGGGCTTGGCACGCCCAGGCAATTACAGGCGGCATTAAAATATTTTTACGTGACCGGTGCGATACTTTTCTCTCTTAGCTCGCAAGATTTCTTTTCGTGACAATTCTGAAAAAGTTGTAGGAGTGTTTTTTGAAATCCTTTTAGTAGGTCTGTACACTGATGATTTGCTGGTGTACCCATAGTGACCCGTGTCAGACTTCCAGTTTTCTTTGAACCAGCGAGCTAGAGGTCCCTTTTTCTTACCTATGTACGTTCCTCCGAGTTCCTTGTATTTTTTGACAAGGAGACCACTCCTGTACGCAGAATGTTCTGGATATTTTTTGTAAATAAAGCGCTTGACTCTATCGTACAGTTTACTATTTTTTGGAATCGACATTTATAATACAGTAATGTTTTTACTCGTAATCCCTAATTGCAAGACCCACTGGGAAACGAGGGAGACCGCAATCTGTGAGGTTCTGGAATTGAACTGTGAGTTTTTTACCAAAATTGGTCACATGTGAATTAGTTTCATTAACACTTTTTACAATATTTAAGAACATTTATAAGTTATTTTATTTTACATAATATTACATCCACCACCTGCTTGATTTGGTCCATCACAACTACTTGCTGTGTTTCCACTACATTTCTTATTAATAGCAACCTTGTTACTAACGGATGATGTGTTTGATGATTCATTAACACTTTTTACAATATTTGAGAACATTTTATAATATCAACGGATATTTTATTTTACATAATATCGCATCCACCACCTGCTTGATTGTAGCCTTGTTGTTACTAAATGGTGTAGCGGTTGATGATTCATTAACACTTTTTACGATATTTGAGAACAGATATTTTATTTTACATAATGTCTAAAAATCTCTATTCACAAAATGATTACTTTAGAAGAGAACAACAAGAGAAAAAAAGGTTATTCATAATCACGAATTGCAAGTCCCACTGGAAAACGAGGTAGTCCGCCATCAGTGAGGTTCTGAAACTGAACAGTAAGCTTTTTTCCTATGTACCTTTTACACTGTTGGAACCATTCCGTTCTTTGCTCTCGTGTACCCTTGGGGCGGACGCTGAATGAACCCTTGGGACTCCTGCACTCCCAAATAACAGTCCCAGCATCAGGACCCTTTCCTTCTGATGCTCCGATTATTTGGTATTCTTCAGTCTGAAAAGCCTTGTATTTCAAGAGGTGACTGCTCCGCTGGTTAAGAGTGTAAACACCTCTACGATCACGAATCATAATACCTTCGTGTCCCTCAGCTGCAAACTTGTCGTGCCATTTTTGTACATCAGACTTTTTAGAAACTTCATATGTAGGGACGAGGTTGACAACCTTGTCAAAACGAAAAAGTTCACGAGTTCTTTCATCAAATGTGAGGTTTAGAATATGTATATTAATATAATCAAAAACATGATATTTAATTTTGGAAATATTGTGAGAAGTATTCTTTTTTGCTCCGCAGACTCCAGTAATTTCTTGAAATGTCAATTCGTCTGAAAATAATTCACCATCAAGAAATTCACCTTCGTGTAAAAGAGGTGCAACAACTTCTTCAATGTGAGACATCTTGAAAACTTTTCCAGTTCGGCTCAATGTAAGTACTTTTCCTTGGTGTCTTCCAATAATCATTCTTACACCATCGAGTTTGGGCTGAACATAAAAAGGTTCTGAAATGTTGTGAGAACGATCCTCCCATTTGTTAGCAAGCATAGGGAGTATAACAATTGCATCTTCTAGAGACTCCTTGTTAGGTGTAAATCCAGCTTCAATTTGTTTTTTATAAATACTCTGAGCCTCTAGGTTAGCCTGCTCAAGTTTTGTAGTCTCATTTGAACGACCAATATTTTTACCACTAGTAATCTCAGTTGAAGTAATAGTTTCTTTTCCATTAATTTGACCATATCTTCTTGTAATGAAGACGCCTTTTGGTTCATCTTCTACAGATATTTTCCAGTATCTCACCTTGTCACTTTTGTCTTTTGAATAAAGGGTCTCCATATTTATAATTTTGTAACTAAAATCTTTAGGTAAAGTATGAAGATAGTTACATACGCAACTCATTCAGATGGAACATTTGAAAAACTTGTTCACAGTGGATATCATATAGAAGTGCTTGGATGGGGTAAACCTTGGAATGGGTTTATGGATAAATTTGAAGGAATGGTAAAATATCTTGAAACACAAAAGGATAATGAACTTGTTATATTTGTGGACGGATTTGATTCTAAAATTAATAAAAATTTAGAAAATATCGAACAAGTATTTAATTCTCTAAATTGTAAAATTCTAATTTCACATGAGAATAAAAGTGGATTATCAAACTTTTTACCTGGTTTTGTTCACAAGTATATTACATATAAAGTATTTGGAACTTGTAAAGATGGTCAAACTGCAAATACTGGATTATATATGGGTAGAGTCAAGGAACTAAAATTAGTGTTGAAAAGTTTAATATCATTAGACTTTGATGATGATCAGCGGTCTTTTAATAGTGTATGTTCAAAATTTCCATTTATAAAAGTTGATACAGAAAATATAATATTTGAAAACTGTTCTCATGAGAATGATATTTCAAATGCATACTTTGTACAACTTCCAGCTACACTAAGCGTCACTAGAGCATTTCGTTCAATTTTTGAATATTCAAAATATTTTATACTTGAAATATTTTTGATACTATTTATTATTTTCGTGTCCATCTACCAAATGTTTTAGTCTTGTAATATGAATGATACGCCTTTACTGGATCGACTTGATGATGTTCTTTGGGCATACATTGTGGAATGGCAAATTTCCCATAATAGGCAGTCGGACTCCAAGTAAACGTAAACTTTGGCGGGACATTCCGGGACAACCACAATACATGCTTTGTACACGCGTGACACTTTCCAAACCGACGGTTGTATTCAAGTGCCAGTGTCATACCAAGCCGAACAGTAAACATATATGTGGATCGCGATGAGCGAACCCACATACACATAGGGTGATTTGGATGTGCAATTTTGTACCCCTTGGAACCATTCTTTGCTCGTGGTGGATTCCAGTTTTCAGGAATTCCGGAAATGTGCCACGCAGTGTACAACATTTGAACAATTTCAAGAAGAATTTTTATAACATGTTGATCACAGTACAACTTGGCACATTCATTCACATCGAGAGATAGAAAGAATATATTCATTTTGACAGGGTTTTAGACCCCCGATTACCTTTAGTTGTTTTTTATCGTGGGTAAATTTGAGACACAAAAATATTTGTAAAAAGTAATGAATGCTCCTCCACCTGTTATAGATTATGAACGTATGAAGCGCGTGTACCCTCAAGTTGTTGGAAAAGAAGGCTACAACTTTTACACGTACTTGTGTATATTATTTATAGTTGTGGGTCTCTTAGTTCTCATTAAACGTTTTAGAGACAAACAAGCTAAGAACTAACATCTTTCAAATCATAAAAGTTTTCATTTCCGTAAATTATGTATGAAAATGCTTTTTCAATTGGTTTAGCGGCTGAACTTTTGAACAAGTCACTCACTATGGGAACTTGACAACTCATGTGCTTTTGAACAGATGTAAAAACCTCTAATGAATTGTTGTCATTATCCAACTTTTTGTTGTAATCTTGAAAAAATCCAATAGTTTTTATATCATCCTTGTGAGTCAACTTCATCTGGATTCTTTTATTGTTTGGTTTTTCATTCATAGAACCAGCATGTATCAGCCCGGCACTAAAGAGAATCGCGTTTCCGGGACTGCAACGAATACTTTTTGTTTCATCAGTGAGGTACACTCCAAGTTGTGATTGATCACTTTTTGGAATAACATCGAGACACCGCTCCATATCTTCCAAATAAAAGATGATTGTGTATGATGGGTATTTTTGACCTGAATTGTATTGTTGGGCATTAAGATCTCTGTGACACGTGTGAATCCTAGACTTTTCAATCATTAAAACATAATCCTGGAAAACATATGAAGGTCCCAAAAGTGTCTGAACTTGTTTGATAACAACTGGATGTTCGTGTAAAAATTTTTTAATCTGTTTTGTATTATTAGCATCCCATAAACTCCTAATATATATAACATCACTATCAGATAAACAATCAAGAACCTGGAATCCATGTCGGTGCAACATAGAACTATTCTTTGTAAAATCATTTTTAACAAACCTGAACACAACACTGACAATAATAAATAATAACAAGAACCACACCCATGTCTTCATTACTCTTTACCAAGAAGTTTCTTGATATTCTGAAGAACTCTTGGTTTAATTTTATTTGTTAGTGTAATGTGGTTCATCATATCAATATCAGCCGTTTCAAACCCATATGTTTTCATTATTTCGAGAGCCTTTGATTGATTATGTTTACAGTACTGAGAAATAACCATAAGGGAATCAATATCCATTTTTGCTGGAATTTTTCTATTTGTCAACGACTGATATCTTCTATATCTCATTTTGAAATTATTAAATTTTGTCCACGCGCTGCCAGGTCTCATAGTTTCTTTCTCTAGTGAGTGATTAATTAAAATAGCTGGAATAACAACAGCAATTAGACTAAATATACTTGTATGAGAGTATCCATTGTACAAATCAACATCTTTTATATCAGCTAATGACATACATTCGGTTATTATTTCAATATTTTCAACATTACTATCAAGATAATTTTCATGTATTATACCCCAGCTGTACCCATGTTCTGCAATTGTTTCACCAACATATTCTAAAGGATTCAATTCCCCATCTTTACAAATCAAGTTGTATACAATATCCTTGGGGCTCATAAATAAATCTCTATAATCAGAAAAGTTGTCAAGAGAATACAAAAAGTTTCTAATATTTCCATTTGATTCTTCAGCCAATTCCTGAATAGTTTCTCTTTTCAAAGTTGGAACCTTTTTCAATCCTATTGAAACTATTTCTTCAATAGAAAGTGGTTCAATTTTCATACAATTGAAATTTTCTACAATTTTATTTGAAACTATTATTGTTGAACCAAGTGATAGTGGTTCTGTAATTTCCAAATCATCTACAAGAACATGAATTTGAGTATTCTTAATTCTTTCTAGAAAAGAACCTTTTAACAACTCACTTGTCATCTCAATATAATTTGTACCATTCAAAACATGTTCAAGTAAAAAAGTTTTACCGACACCGAGTTCTCCATACACACAAAATGAAGAATTTGAATCAAGTAGATTTTGTATGTTTTTAATATATGAGTCTCTCCCAATTATTTCTTCATTTATTTTTTGTCTAATAAAAGTAACATAACGATCCATGGATCACCTTACTAATGAAGCAATAGATATGATTTTTGAAAATGACGCACTAAGAGACCGTGTTATAAAACCAATGAAGAAAAAGGCGTATCCTTACTTATTAACTGGTATCATTTTTAATTTAATTTTATTACTTCTTCTTATTTACATAATTTATAAAATTCAAAGTATAAATAAACACTTTGATATATAATATAGTAATGACATGCTAACTAGAAAACCTTCATTTATTTGTATACCAATGGATATAACCGAGAGTGATATCAAAAGAATTAAAATTTCAAGAACATATTTTCAAATTATTTTACATTATTTGTATTATATTTTCAAAAAATTTTTAAATTATAAAAAACAATTATTAGAAGATTTTGTATTATATGATAATGGAATAAAAATAAAAAAATCTTTTATTCCATATGAATATGTTATTTCATTTAATAGTACAAGTTTAATCTTGTTAGCTAAACAAGAAGGTGAGGATATTATACCAGCAGACTCTATTATAAAAATTAAATTTTACAATGATATTGATACAAATATTATAAAAAATAATTTATATTATCATTTGAAATACAATAACATAAATATGGAAATTTTTAAATTTAAAACTATTAAAATTAATTTCTAATTTTCGACTCTAATCTCAATATCTTCATCATCTAACATACTCACATCTGCAGGATGAGACTGAATCAATGATCTATTTGTAACAAGATTTTGTCTTCCAAGATCACCCAATTCTTTTATAACAGCTTGACGTGAAGGCTGATATCTAGCAGTACGTTGAATAGAATTATTCGTTTCTATACGCAATTGTTCGGTTCTTTGTTTCACGCGTTCCTCTTCCTTTTCATTGTCAAACAAATCAATGGGACTAACATTTGTCAATTCTGGTTTTGAAAAAATATTACTTGTAGGTGGATACTGTTTTTCAAATTTAACAATAATTTCCTTTGGAACGGGTGGAGACTGTTCTATGAGACGATCGTACTCAGCTCTACATATTTCCACCATGTTTTCACCGTGTTGCGCTCGATCCAATCTAGGAAGTGCCAATTCGAGACGAATTTTACGCGCCAACTTTCCATATTGAATACTCGTAACACGATGACTCTCCATCAACTCGGTCACCTTGAGAAATTGTGCCACTGTTGTCATTATAGCGGCAAACAAATTGAATGCTCCTATTATTGATGGAACATATTGAACCCATGATTGTGGAAAAGTTTTTTGGGCAAAGTTAGCAGTGCCAGTTACCGTGCTTATTATAATAACTGGCAAAGTAAAACCCATACTCCACACTTTATTTACTTGATAAGCTTTGAAATGCATAAGACGATAACATGAAGAAGATTCACCCCATTCTTTCAAAATCTTTTCATGTTGATCATGCCAAATACGAGGTGTCTTTTTTTTCTTGTTTTGCTGATCATCAGCCATATAATACACAACTAAAAAAAACGCGTCTAAAACATACTTAGGAAAAAAAGAAACTATTAATAAAAGAGCAATTCAAGATGCCCGAATACGATCCACCGAATGCATTTTACACTCAGATTGATCTTCCCAGATACATCAAGCCCGAAATTTTTATTGGCAAGGAGGGGTGTCATCTCAAACGCATGACGGAGCTTTCCAAATGTGATTATCTTTGGTACGATTTTGAAAGAGGTGTAATAGAGGTGTGGGGCAAGGAGCATCGTCTACCAAAGGCGCTCCGAATGTTAAAAAAACGTATAGATTCATTCAGTCCTCCTCCGAATGACAGGAATACTCCAAGTGAGTTTTACCAAGCAAGTATTGATATTCAGAATCGTATAAAAGTTGTTTCATGGGAACAGTATCCAAGATTTATCTATTATGAAATTACCGGGGCTGAACCATATGTCATGAAGTTTTACTTTGAAAATATACTGGCGCAGTACCCTAATAATCCATATTTTACAGCTATAGAAAGTAAACAACAGACAGACAGTGGCATTAAAATGATAGTTAAACGTTCTAGTACCAGTGATTAAAATACAATGTGTGGAAGACTTGAAATTATTATTGGAGGAATGTTTTCAGGGAAATCGTCCGAGTTGATTCGTAGATTGAAACGTCACCAAGTGATTGGTGATAAGGTACTAGTCATAAACTCAAAAAAAGATACTAGAAATAGGGAGAGTGTTGTACAAACTCATGATAGAGAGACTTTCGAGTGTATAAAAACAAATGATTTGCTTGAAGTTGCAGCGTTGATTAATTACCATAACTCCAAG
>Ga0114963_10003531_pt1 | contig 10688 bp, 11 predicted proteins | sample C_131016_EF_Meta_FD_87019 | JGI IMG/M metagenome (GOLD analysis project Ga0114963, IMG submission 87019) | Freshwater microbial communities from Lake Croche, Canada to study carbon cycling - C_131016_EF_MetaG | ecosystem: Environmental > Aquatic > Freshwater > Lake | place: Lake Croche, Canada...
ATTTTAACTATCTATATACATATTATTCTTAATAACATTTCCATTTTCATATCTTTTTCTATCATGAATAATAATTTCTTTTATATCAACTAATTCTATATTATTTGTTTTTAAGAAATTTTCAATTGTATCTGAAAATAATATTTTTTCAGATCCTAATATATATTTTTCTCCACTATTTAATATAAATTCTGAATATTCAATATTGTATATCATTAATGAACATAATGATAATATTTTTTCTTGAATATTTCCAATTTTTGTTGATTCATCTAGAATAATATCTTCTATCTTATATTCTTTATGAAATTCGTTATAAGTTAAATAAAGACTCATATAATTAACTTAGATAGTAATATTTAAGTTAATTTTTTAATTAAATTTTATTTTTTTATTTTTATTTTTTTTAAAGATTATTCTAAGCAAACTCACTTTCAGAATCAAGAGACTCTTTAGAATTTTGCTTTCTGTTTGTTCTGTATTTCAAACGACTTTCATTATACTTAATGTAATTATCAAGATAGTCGCTTCTAGTTACCTTCATTAGCTTGTTCCATTGATCAGCATACAAAACAATGGGTTGTTTAGTAACACCATGAAGTGCAAGTGCTCCATTTTGAGTTACTTTGCAATAGGGACGAGATGGTTTAGTATCTTTTAGTTGAATTTTATTCATTGCATCATTAATAGAAATTTCCTCTGATTTAAGTGCAGTTAAGAGACCAGACAATTGCTGGTATGCCGAAACTCTAGCCGGTCTTCCAAGTGATTTATCCTCTGTATTTACTTCTGTCATTATATTATTCTGTAATTAATATTAATTAATATATCTTTAAGTAGGTAAAATAATAAAAAATAAGTATATACTTAAAAATATTTTTATAATTAATATTATGTCAGATCAAAAATATATAGTTTTATATTCAGATGATAGCTATAAATTTGATGAATATATTATCAAATTAATCAAAGAAAAATATAATATTGAAATTTCGGTTATTCATCTATTGTCCTTAAAAGATGAAAAGAGAGAAATTAGTAATGAAAAAATAAATCAGGTCTATTATGATAAATTTTATGAAGAAAATGTTATAAAAGACTGTTTATTTGTTGTTTATTTAAGTTCTTTAAAAAAAACAGATCATTTATGTGAATTATTAAATAAATATAATAAATATGTTTTTAGTAATATTATTTTAGAAGAAGAATCTGATGAAGCAGTTTCTAATGAAGTTGGAACAGATGAAGAAGGAAAAGTTGAAGAAGAAATTGAAATTATAAATAAGAATATTCCAATTGAGTATATATATATTTATATTGAAAAAGTAATAAAATCTATTAGAAATATTCCACCTGTTGATACTGAAGAGATCTTATCTTCATATTTTTCATTACAAGTAGAATATAAAAAAGAGGATGATAAAACATTTAAAGAATATATTCAAGATAGAATGAATAAAAATAGAGAAATTTTTATTGAAAATTATAAAAAATTAGAGCTTGAAGATAAAGGAGTACATGAAAATCAAAACATTACACTTCAAAATGTAAAAAAAAATAATGATATTCCTGATAATAAAATACAAATTATTACTTTTTATAAACAATCTTCTATTAATATTTTAAATATTATTCAAAAAAAGAGTATTATTGAAAATTTAAAAAATAGTTATGTAAGTAAAGTACTTGTTTTAGGAAATAATTTAAATGAAGAATTTAAAGATTTAAAAGATAATAAAAATTTAGTTTTATATGAATATAATAAAAATGTTTCTTTTAAAGATTTAATTGATATTGCAAATAATGTTTATAATAATAAAGTTATTTGTATTCTTCGTTCAGATATAATATTATTAAATACATCAGAACTAAATGATATTAAAATAGACTTACATAATAAAAATCAAGTTTATTGTTTATCTAGAATTGAAAGATTAATATCAGGTGATTTAACAAGATGTCCTAAATTAAATAAAATATTTTATTCAACTGAACAAGATGCATGGCTTTTTAGATCACCATTAAATATTCAAACTGATAAATTAGCAGAAATTTATTTATATAATACTTTAAGTCATCTTTATTTGAATAAAATATTAATTGATAATGGATATAATATTAGTAATAATAGTAAAAAATATAAGATTATTAGAATATTATATGAAAATAATTTAGAAAGTAGACCATTATTAAATTTTGATGTTAGTATTAGTAATTCAGATAATATTTATTTATTACCAGATAATGATTCTATTGATAGTATTTCAGTTGAAAATATTATTAAATTGGCAAATATTGATAATGAAGAATTATATAAATTAAAATGCGATATTTTTGATAAATATATTAAAAAAAGAATTTTTAATTAATTTTTATATACTATAACATTAGAATATAATGAAAATATTGTATCTTTTAATAATTATTTTTATTTTTTTAATTATTCTTTATATAACTAGTGAATTCAATAAAGAATATTTTGATAATGAAATGAAAGATAATGAAATGAAAAAGAATGAAATGAAACAATCCAAAATAAAAAAATATACTTTAAATGATTACAAAAATTTAATGTTAAATAATGATAAAAAACAATTATTTAAAAAGACTTTAAATAAAAATTTAAAAAGATATACAAAAGATTGTTTATCAACTTGCGATGATAGAGAATGTATTAAATTAGAAGAAATGCATAAATTATTAAAAAAATGTATTAAATGTAATAAAAATAAAAAAAAAACTTTTAAAAAAAGTATTATTGGAGGAATATGTGATGATTATGATGGAAAACAAGATGAAAAATTGGATTGTTATGATATAATGAATTTTGGTTGCATAAATCCTAATGATATGGATTCAAAAAAGGGAGTCTTTCCATATTATGTTCTCTTAAATGATAATAATATAAATTCAAGTTTTGATAAAAAATGTGCTTTTTGTTGGCAATTGAATAGTCTTGCCTAGCAGGGAACCTAGGGCAGGGAACCTAGGTTCCCCTGCAACCCCTCCTCAAAGGGAACCTAGGTTCCCTTTAGATCCCTCCTATTCCATCTTACCCTTCTATTCCATCTTACCCTTCTATTCCATCTTACCCTTCTATTCCATCTTATTTACCTAGCAGGGAACCTTATTAGTTTCCCACCGTTTGAAACATATAATCAAATATTGGAAAAAGAAAACAAAAATTACATTTAAATTTTTCATGGTGTTCTAAATGCCGTTTTTCTAATAATGACGAATGTTCTAAAAACGCTCCTGTTAAATATAAATACATTATAAAATTATGTTCAAATAAATTTACTTGAACAAATAATAAAGGAGCTATTAAAGTGCATATCATTCCCGTAAAATCTAATAATCCAATATGAAGAGTATCTAATGGATAAACTAATTTATTTTCATGATGTTTTGAATGAATATATAAATACCAATTTGTAGAATGTAAAAAACGGTGATAAGAATAATAAAATAATTCAATCCAAATAGAATATTCTATTATATTTAACATGCTTTTTATTATTGAATGTGAAGTTAAATCTATATATGGATAATATATCATAGCAGCTCCTATAACTTCCACGCTTACAAATGAAAGATTTAATGAAGCATTACATAAATTTGAAATTAATTTGGTTTTTGATAATAGTGGATTATAAAATGGAGTATTAGAAATTGCACAAATAAAATACGATGATAAAATAGACGAACTAAATATAAAAAAGACTTGACTACTAATATACCAAAAATTTTCGAACATTAATATTATAAATTAATCTTCGAAAATATTTTTATAATTATAACTTAATCTATTTAAACAAAATTTTTAGAGTCTAAATACTTCTCAAATAGAAGATATAACTATATCTCTTTTTTTAAATTTTTCATATTATTAATCAACTTTCTAACAATTTGATTAATAATATCATAAAAATTTTTTTTATTTTTCAATATCACTACCAATTTTAATAAGTACATTTTTCATATTATATTGTAATTCTTCTATTTTTTTATCAACAGATAATTCTTTTTCAATATCTATACCAATTTTAATCAGAACATTCTTCATATTATACTGTAATTCTTTAATAATTTCTTCATATTTTTTGTTTTGTTGATAAGTAGATTTTTGATTTTCCATATCTACACCAATTTTAATAAGTACATTTTTCATGTTATATTCTAAATCATTTATTTTATCATTTATTTTAGATATAATTTCTATTAAATTATTCATATTTTTGTCTTGTACATCCATTATTTTAACTAATTTAAGTCTAGTCAACTCATGTTCATTACTATTTTCAATTAATTGAAGCCTTTTTTCAAGAATATTTATTTTATTCAATTTATTTATGATTATTTTAATTATATGTATAATTACAAGTGTAATAACAGAAATAAATATTAAACTTCTATATATAAAAAGTTTATTATTATTAAGATCATATGAAAGATCTACTACTTCCATTTTCTAGTATTGCGTTGCAAGTATTGCGTTGAGGTATTAAACAAATGGATATCATATAATTCTTAATCTATATATTTTTCAATTTTTATAAAAAAATATAAAAATTTGATATATAATATAATATAAAATTTTAACTTATATCTTACTAATTATGGAATATAATTCTGAAAAGGAAGAGATAAATGAAGCCACTAAATTCTCAAGTAATATATACATTGAAATTGTTTCATTTTGGTTCGAAAATAAAAAATATTGGTTTGGTTGTCCACCAGATTTTGACAATTTAATAACTAACAAATATAAAAATATATTGGATTTGCAACTTTATCTAAATCTAGAGTTTTATTTAGACTTAGATGCATATCATCTATTAGGTAAAATAATTTTAATAGATCAATTTAGCCGTCATATATATCGTAATGATTCTTCAAAAATAAAAATATTTGATGCTATTGCACTACAATTATTAAAACAATATGATCAAAATATTGAATCTATGAAATTAGCTGAAGAAGAACGATGTTTTTTAATCATGCCATATAGACATACCTTTCAAGAAAGTTATTTAATAAAATGCATTCAATTAATTAATACTTGGAAAATTGATAATTATCATCCAATTTACAGGCGATTCTATCAAGCAACATTAAAAGCACTTATCAAAATTAATAATGAAAAAGATATGCTATATACAAACTATAAAAATATTCAAATTGCTGATATTGATTCTGTTCTTGATTCAAATTCAAGTTTTGATTTGAAAAAATTGAACTATTTCGATAATGAAAATAAACTATATATTGAGTTTGCTAAAAATGTAGTTGGATATAATAAAATTTATGTTTCTATTTCAGGCGGTGTTGATTCAATGGTATGTCTTTATTTATTACATATTTATAAACAAAAGAATCAAAATTTAAATCTAGAAATAGGGGCTGTCTCTATTAATTATAATAATCGCGATGACCAGCATATTGAATTATTTATGGTAAGTGAATTTTGCAAATATTTAGGTATTGATTATTATGTTCGAGAAATTACGGAAATTATCCGAACTAGAGATTCTGATCGTGAATTATATGAATCAATTACTAGAGAAATAAGATTTGATGCATATAAAAAAATAATAAATAGCCCAATAATATTAGGTCATAATATGGATGATTGTCTAGAAAATATATTTGTTAACTTGAAAAACAAGGCTAAATATAATAATTTATTAGGAATGGAAATTAAATCAATTGAAAGAGATGTTACTATTTTAAGACCAATATTAAATATTAATAAAGTTGATATAATAGAATTTGCACAAAAATGTAATATACCATATATATATGATTCAACATGTAAATGGTCAAATCGAGGGAAGTTACGCGATGTATTAATGCCTTCAATTAATGATTTTGATAGTGCAATTTTACCGAATTTAGTAACATTTATTAAAAACTATAATGAAATATATAAGATATATGAAAAATCGATAGATAAAATAGATTATTACGAAAATTACTGTATTATAGATAATTCAAATGGAATTATGTTTTTTGAATATTTTAAGAAAATATTTACTATGATATGCATGAAATATAACATTCGATTTATAAAAAATAAGGCAATTGAATATTTAATTGAATGTATTGAAAAAGATTTGAAAAATAAAATAACGTTGTCAAAAAATGTAATTGCTAAAAAGACGGGAAATAATATTAAAGTTTTTGTTAATATTCATTGAATACTTCCAATTTAGTAGTAATTCTTTCTATTGCTAGTTTTTCCATTTCCAATACATAAATCTCATACATATTTTGTATAATATCAATACCCATTTTATACTTTTTTAATTTTGCTAAATACCAAATTGTTAAACTAATATTTAGAATATTATCATAATCTGATTCATCATATTGTTCTAAATTATGAAGCGTTTGATTCATTTCATCAGATGTTACTATATAATTATCAAATGGATTTGATATATGTTTTAAACCATTCTTAGATCTCATTGCTGATATAGTTAAAAAACAACTATGCATTTGATTATCTGATTTCAATAATAATTGACTAAGAGGAGTGCCATCTTTTAGGTATTCCATAATTTGATTATATTTGTCATCTGTTATATCAGAAAAGAATGCCATACTTTAATAGTATAATTAGGATATAATATATTATAATTATAATAAAACTTCTTTCAATTTTTATATATCTAAATTAACTTTTTCTTTATATATTTCTAAACTACGTTCTAATCCATATAAATTTAATGATAAACTATCTAATATAGTACTATCTCCACAATAATTATTCGATACTGGTTTTCCAATAATAATATTTTCTTTATTTTGGATAATTATACTTGCAATATCAGATAGTTTATATTTTTTAGAATAAGAAATGTTAATTGTTTTTGCTAATTTATCTTGAGTATTTAAATTATCAAAATAATATTTAATAATTTTAATAAAATCCTCTTCATAAACAAAATCAAAGTATTTATCTTCAAAAATATTTATTACTGTATTATTTTTATTTGATATAAAACATGATTTTACAAATCGATCTTTCTCTTCATTTACATGAAATATATTAAAAATTCTAAAATTAAACATATTTGTATGAAGTAGCGATCTTTTGTAAATTACATATTTAGAAAATCCATAATAATCATTTGGTATGGTTAATAATTGATTTTCTGTTCTATTATAAATATCTGTTTTTCTATCATATATTGCACCTGAATCAAAATTAATTATCATTTTAAATCTATCTGCAAAATATAATAAATTTTCAAGCATTAGTATATTAATATGGGTAATTTCTCCATTTTCTTCTTTAATTCTACGACCTCCTAAAATAGCAGTATGAACTAATATATCATATTGATTATTATTTAAATATGTTTCTATTTCATTTAAATTTAAAATATTTAATTCATTTCTTCCTAAATTTGTAATAGAAAATTGAGATGATAAATTATTTTTAATCATTTTAGCAATATTTCCATTTCCACCAGTGATTAAAATTTTTGTTAATGTCATTATAATATTAATAATAATAATATAAAATAATAAACTTATTAAGTTAAAAAATATAAATTTTTAAAATAAAATATTATATAAAATAAATGAGTATATCATCTTTTATAAATAATGAAATTTTTAAAAATTTTGATATTGAATTATATAAATTTATGAATGCTGATCTATTATTTAAGGATAATATTAATTATTATAAACATTATTCATCTTACGGAAAAGATGAGAAAAGAATAAAATCATATGATGATTTTGTATCAGTATATCCAAATTTTGATTGTTCAATATATCAAGAATTTAATATTGATTTAAAAAATTATTCAAAAAATGAACTTTTAAGACATTATCATAATCATGGTAAAAATGAAGATAGAATATCAAATTTAAATGAATTCTATACTAAGTATCCAGATTTTAACATTCATATATATAAATTATTTAATACTGATATAGACTCATTGAATGAAATTCAAACTTTAGCACATTATAATACATATGGAAAATTTGAAAATAGAATATCAAATATACACGATTTTAGTATTAAATATCCATTTTTTGAATTAGAATTTTATAAAAATATGTATGAAAAAAATAATTTATCAGATACTGAAATTATAAATGATTATTATAAAAATACATTATTAATAAAAAAGATAAATAATTATTTAATTAAAAATAATATTTCACACTCTGATAAAATACAACAAGTATCAAATATAGATTTATTTTATAAAATTTATCCTGATTTTAATATAGATTTATATAAAATTTATTTAAATAAAACTAATAAAAATAATATTGATTATTCTGATACAGAAATTATTTATATTTTTTTTAAATCAACAGAATTTTATATTTCTAATTTTAAAGATTTATTAAATAAACTATTAATTACAAAAAAGTTTAAATTAAAAGAAGTTAATAATGAAAGTGTAATTTATTCAATAAATACATTTTATAAAAATTATCCATTATTTAATTATAATAGATATTTTAAATATATTAATTTTAATTCTATTAAAAATAATTCTTTTGAAGAAAATAAGTGTGAATTAGAAAATATTATATCTGCGTATCAAAATATTGAAAATTTAAGTAAAATATTTTTTGAAGAAAATGATAAGAATTTAAATGAGAATTTTGATAATACTAATAATGAAAAAGAAGATTTTATGTTAAAATATCAAGAAATTATATTACAAAATAAATTAGAAATAATAGAAAATTATACACCATTTGAAAAAAAAATTTTAAGTGATATAAAAGATTTAGAATTAAAAGATAATCTAAAAGATATTATTATTTATACAAGTTCAGAATTTAATTTAAATAATACTGAGGTAACAAATCAATATTATTTAGCAAGTTTATTAGATAAACATGGATATCGTGTTAGAATATATAATAATATTCCATATATAAAAAATAATATTTTTAATAATTACTATTATAATGACTTAGATATTAATAATTCAATTATTATATATTGCGATAAATATACAAATATATTAAATTCAATATATTGTCTTTATTGGATATTTAATGAAGATAATGATTTATGTTTTTCACAAAATGATTATGTATATTATTTTAATAATAAGATTATAGAAGAAAATAAAAAATATTTATCATTTATTTATTTAAATCCAAACATTAAAAATAAATCTATAAAAAAAATTAGAAATGGGTTTTCTTATATTAATAACTTAAATAAAGAATATAATCCAAAAATAAAATTATTGCATCCAAGTAATTCAACTCAATTAAAAAATGAAGATAACATTGATTATTGTATTGATGTTTTTAATAAATCTGTATTCTTTATATCATATGAACCAAATTCATTTTTAATATTTGTATCAGCATTATGTGGATGTATATGCATTGTACATCCTATTGAAAATTTAACTAAAAAAGAATGGTTAGAAACAACAATTATGAAAAATGCAAAAATAGATAATGTATATGGAATTGCATACGGAATAGGTGAATTAGAATATGCAAAAAATACAATTTCTCTTGCTGAAAATCAATGGAAAAAAATTATAAAAAATAATATAGAAACATCATTTATTCCATTTATGAATGATATTAATAAAATATAGTAATTTATAGTAACAATAAAGTTTAAAATATTAAATAATATTTATTATTTAATATTATATGGATTCAGAATATTATAAATTATTTAATAATGATTTATCAAATTTATCTGATCTGGATTTATTAATTCATTTTATAAATATTGGTAAAAATGAAGATAGAGTACATAATTATAAATCTTTTTTAGATAAATATCCAGATTTTGATTATGATTTATATAGAATATGTAATAATGATTTGGAAATTTTATCAAAAGCAGAATTATGTTTATATTTTCATAAAAATAGACATACTGAAAATAGAGTTTTTAATATAGATAGTTTTTATAATGTTTATACTGAGTTTGATATAGAAGTTTACATTAAATATAATTCTGATATGCATAATAAATCAATAAAAGATGTTATATATCATTATATAAAATATGGACAATATGAAAATAGAATTCATAATTATTTATATTTTATTTTAATTAATTTTCCAGATTTTGATTTATATTATTATTCAAAATATAACAGTGATTTAATAAATTTTAAAAAAATAGATTATTATAAACATTTTTATATTCATGGAAGAAATGAAAATAGAATTTATAGTAAAGATTCGTTAACAAATATAACTTTATATTCAAATTTAGATATACAATCATATAAACTTTTTAATCTTGATTTAAAACATTTAAATAATACAGATTTAAAAGTACATTTTGATACTTATGGAAAAGGTGAAAATAGAATATATAATAATTATTTATTTATTAAAAAATATCCAGATTTTAATTTAGATTTTTATAAAAAATTTAATAAAGAATTAATATTTAATACAGATCAAGAATATTTGGTTCATTTTCATAATCATGGAAATATTAAAAATAAAGAGTATTTTGAATTTGATTTTGATACTATAAATTTAAATAAAGATAAATTAGATATAAATTTAAGAGAAAAAATATATAATCATTTTTTTATTCGAAAGATTTCAACTTATTATGAATTATATGAATATAATATACAATATCAAAAACCATTTTATATTTATAATAAAAAATATTTTTATCAATATTATTCAGATTTTGATATAGA
>Ga0114963_10003535_pt1 | contig 10684 bp, 7 predicted proteins | sample C_131016_EF_Meta_FD_87019 | JGI IMG/M metagenome (GOLD analysis project Ga0114963, IMG submission 87019) | Freshwater microbial communities from Lake Croche, Canada to study carbon cycling - C_131016_EF_MetaG | ecosystem: Environmental > Aquatic > Freshwater > Lake | place: Lake Croche, Canada...
CACCGTTGCTGTTACTGGAACCGGTTCACAGACCATCACCTTGAACTTGCCACACCCAGGTGACTACAAAGTTTCACTAATCAGTGTTGTTTCCACACAAAGCATCACTGTTGCAGCACCAACTAAGTAAATTCAAAACCTCTCCGGTTAGTTAGAACTAAACCCCAGACCTAAAAGGTTCTGGGGTTTAGTTTTAAGCTACTTCGTGTTTGCGTTTCCCTCGAGTGTGAGTTGGGCTGCAACCTAGGTTCTCTGGAATTGCTGCGCAGCTATCACATAAAAGAATTAGATCGCGGCAGCCAAGAGCTGTGCAGTTTCTAAAGCGAGAAGTAGGTTTGGAGCACTTCTCGCATTCGCCAATGGTTTTTGCATCTTCAGTGAAGTTGATATTCAATCTGTCATCGAAGACATAAAGAGATCCTTCCCAAAGTGAACTATCACCTTGAGATTCTCCATAACGGACAATGCCACCATCGATTTGATAAACCTCTTTAAAGCCGTTCTCAATCATCACTGCACTTAAGATTTCACAGCGGATACCACCGGTGCAGTATGTGACTACCGGGCGGTCTTTAATGTGGTCATACTTACCACTCTTGATTTCAGCAACAAAGTCATGGGTTGTTTGGACATCTGGAACGATAGCGTTTTTGAACTTTCCAATCTTGGCTTCAAAGGCATTTCTACCATCGAAGAAGACAACCTCGTCCCCCCTATCGGCTACCAGCTGGTCTACGGCTTTTGGTTTTAGGTGCTTGCCACCATTGGTTACTCCGCGCTCGGTTACCGTGATGGCGTCTGGGGCATTGAAGGCCACAAGTTCGTCTCTTACACGAACTCTAAGTTTTGGGAAGTCGTTGCCGGTGCCCATTGACCACTTGAAGTCAATCTTCTTGAAACCGGTGTATTGCTTGGTGGTTTTTACATATTTCTTCAGAGCGGACATGTCGCCACCTAGGGTGCCGTTGATGCCATGCTTGGAAATCAGAATGCGCCCTTTTAGCCCTAGGCTCTCGCATAGGTTTTGCTGCCACAGCTTGACAGCCTCCGGATCAGAGATCGGGGCAAAGCCGTAGTAAAGGATGATTTTTTGTAGTTCCACTCTTGTAATTGTAAAGATATATGGATGGCCCTAACAGCCCTAGAATTACCTCATGACTAATACTCAAGGAATCAATAAATCTGGATTTGACCACTCAGTTCGTCCTCAGGACGATCTTTTCAAACATGCCAACGGTGATTGGCTAAAGAACGAAGAAATCCCTGCAGATCAGGCAGTTCACGGTTCTTTCTATAAGCTCCGTGATGACTCAGAGGACGCTGTTAAAGCAATCCTCGAGGAAGCTGTTGCTAACCCTAAGCCAGGCGTAAGTCAGCAAATTGGGGATATGTATGGTTCATTCCTCGACGAGGCGAGAGTTAATGAGTTAGGAGCTGCTCCTATCGCTGTTGATCTAGAGCGCATCCGTAACGCTAATTTTGCTGACCTGTCTCACCTGATGGGTGAATTAGAGCGTGGCGGCACACCGGGCATCTTTGGTTTCTACGTTAACAACGACCCAGGTAACCCTGAGAGATATCTTGTGAACATGTTCCAAGGCGGTCTAGGTCTACCTGATGAGTCTTATTATCACGATGAGAAATACGCATCGTTCCGTGACGCATACACTCCTTATGTTGCGAAGATGCTGCAGCATGCAGGTTGGTCAGCAGAGCAAGCTGATAAAGATGCTGCTGCAATCATGAACTTTGAAACCAAGTTGTCAAAGCTGCACTGGGGCGTTGTTGAAACTCGTGATGCTGAGAAGACATACAACCTAAAAACATTCGAACACCTAAAGAAGATGAGCCCAACATTTGATTGGAGTGCATATCTTGCGGGTAATGGTTTCGACGAGAAAATTCTTTTTGAATCAGTTGTGATGATGCCTTCATTCTTCGAAGGACTAGACACAGTATTCAACGAAGCAAACGTCGCTGAAGTTAAGCTGTGGTTGCAGTGGCAGGTTATCAACACCACTGCCCCTTACCTGAGTGATGACTTCGTTAACACTCGCTTCGATTTCTATGGCAAGACACTAACCGGTCAACCAGAGATGCGTGCTCGCTGGAAGCGTGGAGTTCAGCTTGTTGAAGGTTCGCTTGGTGAAGCAGTTGGCAAGATCTATGTTGAGAAGCATTTCCCACCAGCAGCGAAAGCTCGCATGGATGTTTTGGTGAAGTGGCTTATTGAGGCATACCGAGAGAGCATCACCAACCTTGACTGGATGACTGAAGAGACTAAGAAAAAAGCTCTTACCAAGCTAGACAAGTTCAACCCAAAGATTGGTTACCCAAATAAGTGGAAAGATTACTCCACGCTGGTAATTGATAGAAACGATCTTGTCGGTAACGTGCGTCGCGCATCTGCTTGGGCTACTGAAAAAGAAGCTGCCAAGATTGGTGCACCGCTAGATCGCGATGAGTGGTTCATGACGCCGCAAACAGTTAACGCCTATTACAACCCTGGCTTTAATGAGATTGTTTTCCCAGCTGCAATTCTGCAGCCACCGTTCTTCAGCCTTGACGCTGATGATGCTGTTAACTTCGGTGGTATCGGTGGAGTTATTGGACACGAAATCGGTCACGGTTTTGATGACCAAGGTTCAAAGTATGACGGCGATGGAGCACTCATTTCTTGGTGGACTGAAGATGACCGTAAGGCATTTGAAGGCCTCACTAAAACGCTTATCGAACAATACGATGCGCTTTCTCCTGAATCCCTGTCAGACGAATTCAAGGTCAATGGTGCTCTAACTATTGGTGAGAATATCGGTGACCTAGGTGGAATCACAATTGCATACAAGGCGTACCTAATGAGTCTTGGCGGCAAAGAACCTGAAGTTATCGACGGTCTAACCGGTGCTCAACGCTTTTTCCTGTCATGGGGCCTCATCTGGAGAGGTAAGTCAAGAGACGAGATCGCTATTCAGCGCCTTGCTACTGACCCTCACTCACCTAGTGAGTTCCGTTGCAACCAGGTAGCTAGAAACTTCGATTCTTTCTACGAGGCATTTGAAGTCACTGATAAAGACGCGATGTGGTTGGAACCAGCCAAGCGCGTTGCTATCTGGTAATCACAACTACTTATGAAGCTGTGGCTACGCCTAATGTGGGCTCACCTGAGCTGGCGTTGGCGTAGCCAGCTCAAAGTCTCTGATGTTGGAGTTAGAGACTTCATTGTCTGGCCAACCGATATCGATATTTTCATGCACATGAATAACGGTATCTATCTAACACTTCTTGACCTTGCTCGCTTTGATCTAATGAAGCGTGCAAGAACTTGGCAGACACTAAAGAAGCAAAAGATTCACCCTGTTGTAGTGCAAGAAACTATTACTTTTAGAAAGTCGCTTACTCCTTGGTTAAAGTTTCAAGTTGAGACCAAGATCTTGGGTTGGGATGAGCAGTCTTACTTTATTGGGCAAAGATTTGTCGTCAAAGGTGAGATTTACGCCGAAGCAGTTGTCAAACTACGCTTTCTACAATCACCAAAGGGAACACCAACTCCTGTTGAAGTAAATGAAAGATTCGGTGGTTGGCCGGGAGCAGAACCGACCTTACCAAAGTGGGTTAGTGATTGGAATAAATCTGTCGCTCTTCCTAAGGGAAGAGAAGCGGCTCCATCAGACTGGATTCAGTAACGCGCTAAAGTTTTTACTCGCCGTCAAGTTTCCATCAATATCAACTACAAGAACTGCTATTTCATTTGCAAGGTTGTATTTATCGACTAGTTCTAAAGCCTGTTCACCGGCAGCAAATAGTGCAGTTGCCCAAACGTCAGCTGTGACGATGTCTTGGGCAACAACTGTTACCTGGCTAGAAGAGTTTGCCCAAGCGGAACCCACTTTAGGATTCCAGATGTGATCACCGCGTTCAGCGGTTCCAGAAGTTGCAACTGCTCTAAACGCAGTTCCATTTAAGTTAACTACAGTCAATACTCCAGCCTCAGGGCTTGCAATTGTTATTGGTTTGGATATACCTATTTGTAATGCAACGCCAGAACTAATCTCTTTGCTCAAACGAACATCTCCTCCAGCGTTCATAGCAAAATCCGATATGCCATGTTGTTCTAAAACATTCGCAGCTTTTTCGGCAGCCCAAGTCTTTACTAATCCTGAAGGATCAAAAGTGTGTTCGTGGGTGAAGGGGCTGAACCAACCATCAGTTTCCTCTGTCCACTTCTCACACTCGTCCCAAATAGTCGACACAACTTCTGGGCAATCGCTAACAGAGCATTCACCTCTAGCTAATTTGCTCAGCGGTGATTCTGATTTATAGAGACTAAAGATTTCATCAGCGTCGTGCAAAACCTTAACTGCTTCGGCAATCACTTTACTTAATTCAGTTTCTGGAAGATTTGTTCTTCCAACAAAACGAAAGACTGTCCCCATACAAAATTCGGTATGGCGAAACTCCTTAGTCATTAGAACTGAGAAAGCGCATCGTTGAGTGCACTCATGAATGCATCGGTTGAGTATGTTGCACCAGACATCATGGAGGTATCAAATGAGCCACTTTGAGCAGACATGGCCAGCTGAACTAGATACGGGAAGGATGCGGCACGACCGTTTGTGGCTCCAGCCTGATCGAGGTTGATGCTGGTGATAGTTGAGCCAGCCTTTGTCACCGTTAGCTGCACAGTGCCGAAGCGGTAATTCACAGGAGAACTCGTGTGGCTTACCTTGTTAGTCGGCGGTTTCGTTGGGGGTTTAGTTGGTGGTTTAGTAGGTGGTTTAGTAGGGGGCGGGGTTGTTTTTGTAGGGGTTGGGGTAGGAGTTCCAGTGTGTGTTGGGGTTGGCTTACCGGTAGGTGTCTTTGTAGGGCTTGGGGTCGGGTCAGTAGTTGGCACGGTCGGTATAGGTGTGAAGCCGTTACCAGATTTAGCGCTAGCGCCAACCTGAACGCCGGTGACGACTGCAATCAGGCTGACTGCACCCATTAGTACTTGGCTTGATTTTCTCACCAGGCAAACTCCTCTGTATGTATTTGATTTAGCGGGGTTCCAGTTTTAGCAAGGGATCTTTCAACAGCTTTGGTAAAAGCGCTAGGTCCACAAATGTATACATCTGCATCAGAAATGTTTGGAACCATTGAAGATAATCTCTCGTGGTCAGAGAACTGATCGTTGATTCCAGCAGGGAACCAAGATTGCGGATGTTTCCTAGAACCTTCAAGAATGTGGATATAGAAACCACGACGTTTGGCAATTTCCTGTAGTTCAGAAATTAGTGCCGCATCATTACTGTTTCTGACTCGGTAGATAATGCTTAGCTCCCCTGGCCTTGCAGCCATGGTTTCAGCTAGTGCTCTAATTGGAGGGGCACCGATACCAGCGGCAACTAGAACTACATGTTCTTTAGTTCTTCTAGCTTCAGTGAAAACTCCGTAGGGGCCTTCAAGAATCACTCTGGTGCCAGGTTTGATGTTTTGCATAAGAGCAGTGTCATCACCACGATTTCCAACTGTGAAACGCAATGAGTCTTTAGTGGGAGCGGAGGAGAGACTAAATGGGTGAGCACGCCACCACTGCTTCCAAGTTATTACTCGCACAATAAAGAACTGACCAGACGCAGCACCGAAGGAATTCAACTTGCGACCCGAAAGATAAATCGAGGTTGCATCGCTTGCTTCAACAACTGTTTTAGAAACCTTTAGCCCGTGAACCCCTGAGAAATAAATCGGACTCAGCAATCTGAACCAGATGATATTAAGAGCAACAAAAAGATATGCGCTAAACCAGAAACCAAGAGCCAATGGCTTACCTGCAATATCTACACCTAAGTTGATCTGGTGTGGGATGGCTAGCATCACAGCGCCATAGGCAAATAGATGGATTAGGTACCAAGCTTCGTAAGGGAGTTTTCTTCTTGAAATATTTAGTGATGTTACAACGACAAGAATCATAAGTATGAATGCGATTGTTGCGTAGACAACTTCCGAGATACTGTTTAGCAAACTGACAAGTTCGGCCCAAACATTCAGTGAATCGCTCACAGAGTATGACCAAATAGTTGCGATGAAGTGAGCTATAACTAAGTAGAGAACTGGCTTACCAAGTTTTTTATGAGTAATCGTTGCACGATCATGTCCATACAACTTATCTAGCCAAGGCACTCGAGCAATAAGCAGAACCTGGATCAGTAGAAGATCTGTGGCAATTAGAGCGCTCAAGCGGCCGACGGCGTTCAAAAGGTCAGCTGGATTGCCAAGGTTGTTTAATCCGCCATCAACTAGGAAGGTGAGGGTAACCCAGACAAGGCTCAACCAACCAATGGCTTCGACAAAGTCTTGCTTGCTCTGCATGCGCTTAAACGACTTCACACTCAAGCGCACTCTAGGACTTGGTTCAGCCAAAACAAGTGCTCGGGTGTTCTCTTGAGTAGTTTGGGTCATGGCTCAAGTTTGGTCGAGAAGTCTGGATGCTTCCTGAGTGGTTCCTGAATAACGCCTAATAGGTTCAACCTCTGCGATGATTGCCTTGTTTACCAAACAAGGTTGTTTCGCAGGACTTATCTCACGTCCTGCTTGAAGGCGGAGTCAATAGGTGCAAAGGTTTGAACGCGATCAGGTAGCCGCTGATGCTGTTGCTCTTGTCGAAAAATGGCTAGCGGATGCCAAACAAGTTGGCTCTAGGTCAGCAGCTGAAAAACGCTTAGCCCGCATACTCAAAGACCCTAAAGGCTTGAACTGGACACTTAGATTCGTAGACAGGGTCATTCGCCCCAGAGACAGGAAGGTAGCTGCTGCAGAGCTATCAGTACTATCCAGAGACCTACCGAGGAGCCTGGGAGCTCTAGATCGGCTAACCATCAGAACCGGTGGAGTATTCGCCAAGCCCTTTGCCTTCATTGTCATCCCGATTGCGAAGGCTAGATTAAGACAACTAGTTGGCCACCTAATAGCTGACGCCAGACCCAGAAAACTAAAACGCCACATCAAAAAAGCAAAGAACAAAAGTATCAGCTTGAACTTAAATCTTCTGGGTGAAGCAGTCCTCGGTGAGCGCGAAGCAAACTATCGTTTTGATGAAACATTCAAATTGCTAAGACGTAAAGACGTTGACTATGTTTCAATCAAACTTTCTGCAGTTGCGAGCCAACTCTCGATGTGGGGGTTCGAGCAAACAGTTGAAAGACTGGTTGAGAAACTAACCCCGCTATATACATTTGCTGCTAAATCATCAACACCTAAATTTGTCAACCTAGATATGGAAGAGTATCGAGACTTGGGGCTAACTATGTTGGTTTTCAAGAAACTACTAAGTAAACCTGAATTACAAAACCTAGAAGCAGGAATTGTGCTGCAGGCATATCTCCCAGATTCATATGCAGCACTAAAGGAGCTATCTGAGTTTGCGCAACTTAGAACCGCTAACGGTGGAGCTGGCATCAAGGTAAGAATTGTTAAAGGTGCGAACCTGGCAATGGAACATGTTGATGCCAACTTGCACGGTTGGCAAGCTGCAACCTATTCAAGCAAAGCGGAAAGCGATGCAAACTATAAACGTGTTATCGATTATGCGCTGGACGAAAAACGCATCGCATCGTTACGCATTGGTGTCGCAGGCCACAACCTATTCGATTTAGCTTTTGCTCATGAACTTGCTAAACAACGGAAAATAAATGCAAGAGTTGAATTCGAAATGTTGCAAGGCATGGCTCAACACCTCTCTACTCAGGTAATGAAGAGTGTTGGAAGCCTTCTGCTCTATACACCTGTCGTTAGACCATCAGAATTCCAAGTAGCCGTTGCGTATCTAACTAGACGATTAGAAGAGAACGGCAGCCCAGATAATTTCATGTCTGGAGTATTTGATATCGATTCAGACAGAAACGTATTTGATCGCGAACGCTTGAGGTTTGAAACATCGCTGCGTTTGATGACACAGCTAAATCAATTACCTAACAGAACACAAAACAGAATAGCTGAGAAGCCTTTAGAGCAAGAACGAGTATTCAGTAATTCTTCCGATACCGATCCGTCACTTCCCAATAACAGAGATTGGATAAGACAAGCTGTAGCAGGTGCTCAAGCGATAGCAGGCAAACTCAAAACCCATGCCGCATACATTGAAGAAGCAAAGATAGATTCATATTCAATTGAAGACTTGGTATACACAGGTAGAGCGGCGGCGGTGGACTGGGGTAGCGATAGGACAATCCGCAGGCAACTACTGCTTCAGGCTGGGGTTGAACTTGCTAAGCGCAGAGGCACATTGTTGCAGTTGATGATGGCTGAAGCTGGTAAGACAGTTGGAGAAGCTGATGCCGAGCTTAGCGAGGCAATTGACTTTGCTAACTTCTACGCACACTCGATTGATGAGCTAACAGCCACCGAAGAACTCGACGCTGTGGTCTTTGAACCCCACAAACTAGTTGTGGTTACCCCACCTTGGAACTTCCCGGTTGCCATTGCAGCCGGCGGTGTTTTAGCTGCCCTAGCAGCTGGGTCCTCGGTGATTATCAAACCTGCACCGCAGGTAGCCAACTGTGTCCTGGCGATGGTTGATGCTCTCTGGAGAGCGGGGATTCCTAAGGACGTATTACAAATAGCGTTCGTGCCAGATAACGAACTAGGGCTGCAGTTAGTTGGGCACGCAGATGTTGATGCTGTCATTCTCACTGGAGCATTTGAAACAGCGCAATTGTTTAAAACGTATAAACCTAAGATGCAGCTCGCTGCAGAGACCAGCGGAAAGAATGCAATTGTAATTACGCAGAATGCGGATCTGGACATAGCGGCAGCCGATTTAGCTAAAAGCGCCTTTGGTCACGCTGGGCAGAAGTGCTCGGCTGCAAGCCTCGGCATCTTGGTTGGTTCTGTCTACAAGAACAAACAATTCTTAGCCCAACTAGTTGATGCAGTTGAGTCAATGAAAGTTGGTTACGGTTATCAGGCAGATGCAAGCGTTGGGCCACTGATTGAAAAACCTTCAGAGAAATTACTAAAAGCATTGACAACTCTAGAAAAAGGTGAGACCTGGTTACTTGAACCCAAGCAACTGGACGACAGCGGAAAGCTTTGGCGACCAGGCATTAAGTATGGGGTGAAGCCAGGAAGTTTCTTTCACACCACCGAGTGCTTCGGTCCTGTGCTTGGTTTGATGAGTGCAAATAATTTAGCTCAAGCAATTGAGATTCAGAACAATACTGACTATGGTCTAACCGCAGGGATTCACTCACTCGATGTTGCAGAGATAAAGAGCTGGACTGAACGAATCGATGCAGGAAACCTTTATGTCAATCGCAGCATCACTGGTGCGATTGTTGAACGTCAACCATTCGGAGGACTCAAGCGATCAAGTGTTGGTTTTGGTCTAAAAGCTGGCGGTAGGAATTACATTCTGCAATTCGGAAGTTTCAGAGACAGTACTGAGAAATTTGCTGGTACTAATCAATATCAGATTTATAGTGCCGAAGAAAGAATCGCAAAATACATCCACGCAGTTGAACTGCTCATGGAAAACAACAGAGCGCACCTCTGGTTGGAGATGGCTGCTGCCAGCGATCAATACTGGTTAAACAATCTGTTCAAGACTGAACTTGAGCCCGGCGATTTGGTTTATGAAGCGAATTACCATCGCTATCTAGGCAATGGGTGCGTAGTTAGAGTCAGCGCAGCGGCAAGCAAAGCCGAACTTGCCAGATTGGTGCTAGCCATGATGCTGACCAACCACCATGAACACTGGATCTCCGTATCACCTGACTTCTTGAAATACCAAGGTCTAACCAACGAGCAACTGCAAGTTCTCACTGGGGGCCTAAGAACCATCGTTGAAGCAGAACCAGATATGAAGATAAAAGCTGGTAGCAGGCTAATCTTGGCTGGCCCTAAGGAGGACAAGGTCCGCGAACTAGAGGCCAACCCAGACCTATTTGTCTATGGCTCAACTATCTCCAAGTCCGGCAGAGTGCTCCTATTGAACATGTATCGAGAGCAATCTATTTCAATCACGCAACATCGTTATGGCGCACTGCAGAGTGAGCTCGTAAATATTTTTAAGAGCAAGTAGGGTAAATCCATGACTAATCAGCCAGTAACCAAAACTTTCCTTGACCACCTAGGTGTAGAGATCACCTACTACGTGTGGGCAATTGAGAATCCAAAAGCCATAGTTCAGATAGCGCATGGTCTAGGTGATCACGCTAGAAGGTATGACCACCTAGCGGGGCAACTAAATAATGCCGGCTATAGCGTTTATGCAGATGACCACAGAGGTCACGGTCAAACCGGCGCTAACCAAATTGCTACCGGTCAAACCAAGATCATGGGCAACTTAGGTAAAGGCGGCATAAAGGCAGCTTTCGAGCAAGTGCACGATTTAACCAAATTGATCAAGTCAGAGAACCCAGGTAAGAAGCTGGTTCTCTTTGGTCACTCTTATGGCTCATTTATTTCACAAAAACTTATCAACCAGTATTCAGATGAGTATGTTGCGGTTATTCTTTCAGGTTCATCGTTGCTAGTGCCAGGTGTTTTAGGTGCTGGTGGCTTCAACAAGAAATGGGATAAGGAACCAGGTGCGACTGGTTACGAGTGGCTTTCTAGAGATAAGAAAGTTTGTGAGAACTTCGCAGCTGATCCACTTACTTTTCTAGCTGACGCTGCCAAGGTGATGGGTGTAGTTAACGGGTTGCAGTTA
>Ga0114963_10003540_pt1 | contig 10677 bp, 8 predicted proteins | sample C_131016_EF_Meta_FD_87019 | JGI IMG/M metagenome (GOLD analysis project Ga0114963, IMG submission 87019) | Freshwater microbial communities from Lake Croche, Canada to study carbon cycling - C_131016_EF_MetaG | ecosystem: Environmental > Aquatic > Freshwater > Lake | place: Lake Croche, Canada...
ATCGCGAGATAGGCGAGAAAGGCGATCAGTTGGCCGAGCGTCATCTGGCCGCCGATCACGTCGCGGCCGCCGACATACCAGACGATCAGGCCGCCAAGTCCGAAGACGATCTGCATCGAGGCGGCGTAGGTGGTGTTGGTGTGTTCAACCCATTGCCGCCAGTGGCGGAGATGATCGCTGGCGGCATGGAAGCGGTCTCGTTCCCGGGATTCCTGCGAGAAGGCTTTCACCACCCGGATGCCGGAGAGCATGCCCGAGAGGGCTGCCATCTGTTTGCTGGAGGCGTCCCAGAGCCGGTAGTGACGCGGGTAGACGTGCCGCCAGAAGATCCATGACCCGAGGATGACGAGCGGGACGGGAATGAGCGTAAACAGTGCCAGCTTGGGGTTGATCCAGACGAGCATTGCACCCACGCCGATCAGCTGCACGATCTGCAGCAGGAAGCCGCCCGTGATCTGGTGCATGAGGCCGTGCAGCGCCTCGCTGTCGTGGGCCACGCGGCTGATCATCGAGCCGACCTGATGCCGGTCGTAGTAGGCGATCGACAGGCTCTGCAACTTCGTCACCATCTCGTCACGCAGTGTGGCGGTGATGCCCGTTCCGATATCGGTGGCGAGTCGGCCTTTGAGAATGCCGACGACCGAGAGCAGCACGCGGGATAAGGCGAGCGCCAGGACGACGACCAGGAGCGCCGTCTTGAAGTCGGGCGGCGTTGCCGCCATGGCGTCGGGCCGACCGGAAAGGATGTTGTCGACCATGTATTGCTGCAGTTTTGGCGGGGCGAGTTCGGCCACGACCCCCAGCAGCGTCAACAGGCAGAGGAGCACCGCGCCGCGGGTATACGGGCGGAGCAGGTCTCCCACCCGGCGGAGGATTTGCCCCTTTTGCATGCACCGCGGGCAGGAGTCGTCGCGGGTTGCAAGCCTGAGGTTGCAGGAGGAACACCGTGGTGGGTCGAGCGGGCCTGAGCGGGGATCACCCTCACTCCAGCCCGGTAGCACAGTCACCGGCTTCCCGTCCGCGGGCGACGCATCACGGGCCTGCTCCAGCGCCCGCGACACTTTGTGAAAGCGGGTTGCCATGGCGTTGGAGTAACGCACCAGATCGACCCAGTCGCCCCCCTCGCGAACCTGCAGGGTGCCGCCGCCGACGCCGGCGCTGGTGCGGACCTGATCGATGCCCTCCCAGGGCACGCTCCTCAGGACATTGGTGGCCGACTCCGCGGCGGTTGCCTGGCCCGAGCCAGGTTCGGGGACCACGGAAAGATGGTCAGGCGTGACGACGAGCCATTCCCGGGAGGGGCGGCCGTCCAGTGCCACGTCGGTGTCGATGGAGAGCAGGATCGGCCGGTGGTTGAGCCCAGCCTGGTCGAGCACGTTCCGCACCGCAGGCGGGAGCGGTGGCAGGGGCACCGCCGGGTTATCGCTTGGCGTCCGGCCCGTGACGGGCTTATGATCCACCGATTCGCTGACAAGTTGGGTAATCGTGGCGTCCTTCACAATCCTTGCACTACGGAGTTCATTCATGGCGTACGCACGGGACAGCGGTTTGGTTCACGACAGCACCTTCTTGGTCAGGGCTGGGTGGGTTGCTGGACCGGTCCTGATCGTAGTCGCCTTGCTGGGATCTGTGGTGACTCCGGCCGCCGCCGACGAGTCGGGATTTGAGAGCCTGTTCGACGGCAAGACTCTCGCAGGCTGGAAAGCCAATGAACACCCGGAGAGTTGGCAGGTGGTCGACGGCAAGATTATCTGCCACGGTCCGCGGAGCCACCTCTTCTACATCGGGCCCGACGCCGCGACTCCGGCCGAGTTCAAGGATTTCCATTTCAAAGCGGACGTGATGACGAAGCCCCAGGCGAATTCAGGGATCTTCTTTCACACGGCATTCCAGCCGGATGGCTGGCCCGCACAGGGCTATGAGATGCAGGTCAACAACTCGCAGTCCGACCCCGTACGAACCGGCAGCATCTACCACGTCGTGAAGAACTTCATCCCTCCGGCCGCCGACAACGAGTGGTTCACCGAGGAGGTCATGGTGAAGGGCAGGGCGGTCACGGTTCTGATCAATGGGAAGGTGCTCTTCGAGTTTGTTGAACCTGACGGGGTCAAAGGCACCCGCAAGCTCTCCAGTGGCACCTTTGCCCTCCAGGCCCATGATCCGGGCAGCGAGGTCCACTACAAAAACATCCTTGTAAAGCGGCTGCCTTAAAGTTTATCCTTCCATCATCCCGATTGTAATCGTGGTGATGATTCCCTCAGGCTCACCCAAATAGGTCCATTTATGATCATGCCCACGCTGCCGGCAGGGATTCGCGACGACATCACGCAATGCATCGGGCGGACGCCGTTGGTGCGACTGCGGCGGGTGACCGAAGGTTGCGTGGCGACCGTCGTCGGCAAAATCGAGAATATGAATCCGCTCTGGAGCGTGAAGGACCGCATTGCCGCGGCGATGGTCGATGCGGCCGAACGCGACGGCCTGATTGGCTCCGACACGATCATCATCGAGCCGACCAGTGGCAACACGGGGATCGGGCTCGCCTACGTGTGCGCTGCGCGTGGCTACAAGTTGCGGGTCACCATGCCGGAGAGCATGAGCCTCGAACGCCGCCGCATGCTCAAAGCCCTCGGCGCGGAACTCGTACTCACGCCCGCCGCGGAAGGGATGCCCGGTGCGGTCCGTCATGCCGACGAGATCAGCCGTTCGAGCAGCCAGTTTTTCATGCCCCAGCAGTTCAAGAATCCGGCCAATCCCGATGTCCACCGACGTACGACGGCCGAGGAGATCTGGGCCGACACCGACGGGCAGATCGATATTCTGGTCTGCGGTGTGGGCACCGGCGGCACGATCACCGGCTGCGGTGAAGCCCTCAAGGCGAAGAAGCCAGGCCTCAAGGTCGTGGCCGTCGAGCCGGCCAATAGTCCGGTGATCTCGCAGAAGCTTGCCGGCGAACCAATCAAGCCCGGTCGGCACACGATCCAGGGTATCGGTGCCGGCTTCATTCCGGACATTCTCAACCTCAACGTCATCGACGAGGTGGTCAAGGTCGACGATGAGGATGCCATGGAGACGGCCCGCCAGATGGCCAAGCGGGAGGGGCTGATGTGCGGCATCAGTTGCGGCGCCGCGGCATGGGGCGCCCTGCAGGTGGCGAGACGGCCCGAGAACGCCGGAAAAATGATCGTGGTGGTGCTGCCCGACCTGGGCGAACGCTACCTTTCGACCCGCTTGTTTCCGGAGTGACGTTACCGTCGCGATCTTCTTAGCGGCGCTGGCTGAAGAGCCAGTCGAGGACGAAGGCGTCGCGGTAGGCGGGTGTCCACGAATCGTGGCCCACGCCAGCGAGTTCGGAGTAGATGGGGCGGCCACCGGCGGCCTTCACCGCTGCGATCATGGCACGCGACCGCTCGACCGGCACGGCCGTGTCAGCGTCGCCATGAAAACACCAGATGGGCAGCGATGCGATGCTCGCGGCGACGCGTTCGTCACCTCCACCACAGACCGGCAGGATGGCGGCAAAGCGATCGGGAATCCGCGCGGCCAGATCCCACGTGCCGTAGCCGCCCATCGAGAGGCCAGTGAGATAGATCCGGTCGGGGTCGACTGCCTCCTGTGCAAGCACGTCCTCCAAGGCCGCAGTCGCCGCGGTCAGGTCAACGGTGGGAGTGGCAGGCTGCGGTGTGCTCGTCGCATCAGCCCACGAGACATCCACCCAACGCTCATCCATCCGGCACTGAGGCGCGAGGACGAAGCAGGGGTATTTTTGTCGCATCGCCGGCTCTGCCAGCCAGGTCGGCAAATACTTCAGCTGTTTGGCATTGTCAGTGCCGCGTTCCCCTGCCCCGTGCAGGTAGAGCACGAGCGGATATCGGCCAGTTGTCCGTCCGTTGCCCGCCGCGGGCTCGGGGCGGAGGAGGCGATAGCGGAACTCGACGGTCGTGGCCCCTTCGGCAACGTTGACCGAACGTTCCGCGTAGGCCGCCGCGACATCGGTGATCGTTTCCGCGGACTCATTGGTGGCGTGTGTGGCCTGCACGGGTGTCTCCTCGGCGTGGACGGGGCTGCAAACACAGACGGCACACCCTGCCAGATAGGCGGCGACTCCGATGCCGGTGAACGAACGGACGATTCTTCGCGGTGTCATATGAATGCAGGCTGGTGGATACGGACTGTCGATACCGCCATGACGGCGAGCTATCGTTCATGCCAGACTAGTCAGGAGCCCCACCGATCGCCAGTTTCACACGGCGCGGCATCGTCATCCGGGAGAAGAGACCGACCGCACCGGCGGGGAGTCCGAGGAATTCAAGGTGCGTAAACCATGACGGCACCTCGGCCGCGAGTTTTCCGACGGCCGTCCCCCGCAGATCAAGGGAACGCAGGTTTTTCAGGCCCTTGAGCTGTAGAAGCCCCTCGTCGGTGAGGCTGCCACCGGCGAGGTCGAGCACGGCCAGATCCGCGAGCGAGTCGGCCCGGAAGCCCAGCAGGATGGCAAACACATCATCGGCCGATGGACCGCGAAGCCGGACGGTAACCAGCTTGTCGGCCACGTGGCCGAAGTCTTCGCCGAACGACTTGCGAAGCCAGTCGGCCTCCTCCATCTCCACCTCACCGCCACGATCGATCGCCTCGCTCACGACATCCTGCTGCTGTGCGTAGGCCTCGATCTTTGCCGCCAGCCACTCGAGCTTGCCGGCCTTGAACTGCACGAACTCCTTCGCCTCCTCGTAGGCCTTCTGGAGCCGGACAAACTGCTCCGGCTGGCCTCCGCGGTCGGGGTGCATCGTCATCGCCTTGGCCAGATAGGCCTGCTTCACGTCTTCCGCGGTGACCGGTGGCAGTAGACCCAAAATGACAAGGCACTGTGGGTGGTGTGGGGATACTGGCAGGCTCGCCGGGGCCACGGGAACTGCGGGGCCTGGGGGGGTGTCGTGCGAGTGGTTCTGTGGGGATGTCATTTGCCGTTGCTGCTGAAAAAGAGGCCGGGCCCATTCCCTCTGGCAGGGTACGGGCACGGCGTGACCTGTGCAAACGCTCGCCTTGATCCAGTCTGCGAAGTCACCTATTTTTCGAGGATTGTCAGGAGATGCCAAGGAGGGCAGCGTGATGCGAAAAACATTTCAGGGATTTGGTCAGGGACTCGGCAGACGAATTGGGTGGCTCATGGAGCAGCGGCCTGGCCCGAGCCGAGAAATACGCGCCGCGATCCTTGTCATCGTCGCTTGCCTGCTCTGGCGGGCGGTTTCTGGTTCCATGCAGGCCGATGCGAAGCCGCCGCGGTCCGCCGGGGCTCCCTCGGTCACAGTCGCTGCGCCGGCCAGCAAGGGAGCCGCGTCGACCGCCCCCGTTGCTCAGGTCATGGCGATGGTCAACACGGCCGAGATCACGCAGCCGCAACTGGCCGCCGAGTGCCTGAGCCGCCATGGCAACGCCGTCCTCGAGGCGTTGGTCAACCGCGAGATCATCTCGCAGGCCTGTAGCCGACGGGGCATCGCCATCACGTCGCAAGACGTCGATACCGAAATCGATGCGATGGCGAAGCGGTTTAGCGTGCCCCGCGACAAGTGGATCAGCCTCATCGAGCAGGAACGTGGGATCACCCCCACGCAATATTCCGAGGACATCGTCTGGCCGATGCTCGCGTTGCGGCGGTTGGCCCATGCCGGCATCGAGCCCACGGCGGATGAGTTGCAGCAGACGTTCGAGAATCAGTTTGGCGAAGCGGTCAAGGCTCGGATCATCGTCGCTCGCTCCCGGAAGGAAGCCGAGGAACTTCGGATCAAGGCACTCACTGCTCCCGATGATTTCGGGGGACTGGCACGACAGCACTCCGTGGACGTGGGCAGCGCCAGCGCCAACGGCTGGGTGCAGCCTATCCGTCGCCATTCCGGCGACGCGGGGTTCGAAGGGGCTGTTTTTTCGCTGCGACCGGGCGACATCTCACCAGTGGTGCAGGTGGCCGACCAATTCATCGTCGTCAAGTGCGAGGATCGTCTGCCGGCCGCCGACGCGAAGCTGGAAGACGTGCGGTCCCGACTCCTCGAGGATCTCCGGGAGCGGAAAAGCCGGTCGGCTTCGGGCGAGGTGTTCCGTGCCTTGCAGGACGAATCCACCGTGGAAAACGTGATGAATGACGCGGCGAAATCGGCCGCCAGCCCCGGCGTGGCGGCACGTGTCAACGGCCAACCGATCACCATCGAGACCGTGAAAGCGACATGCGTCGAGCGACACGGTCCCGATGTGCTGGAGATCCTGATCACCCGTCAGCTCATCGAGCAGGCCCTGGCCCGCGAGAAGCGGACCGTGACGCAGGCTGAGATCGATGCCGAGATCAGCCGGGCCGCGGAAAGCATGGGATTCCGCAAGCCGGACGGTTCGCCTGACGTGTCCGCATGGTTCGATCGCGTGACCCGCGAGCAGAAGATCCCCATGCGGCATTACATCGAAGACATCGTGCAGCCGACGGTAGCGCTCAAGCAGCTCGTGGGGAAGGTGCCCGTCACGCAGGAAGACCTCGACAAGGCCTTCGAAGCGACCTTCGGACCGCGGGCGAAGTGCCGCATCGTCGTGATGGATAGCCAGCGGCGGGCACAGGAGGTCTGGCAGCTCGCCCGGCAGAATCCCACGCCCGAGCGGATCGGTGATCTCGCGGAGCAGTATTCCGTCGACCCCACCAGCCGCACGCTTCGCGGCGAAGTGCCGCCGATTCAGCGGCATGGCGGCCAGCCTGCCCTCGAACGACAGGCGTTCTCGCTCAAGCCGGGTGAGCTTTCTGGCATCGTGCAGATCGCCGATCGCTTCATGGTGATCCTCTGCGAGGGATACACCGATGCGGCGCAGGTGAAGCTCGCGGAAGTCCGCGATGAACTCTATGACGACATCCACGAGAAGAAACAACGGATCGAGATGTCGCGGTATTTCTCCCATCTCCGCGAGTCGGCGGCGATCGACAATTTCCTCGCTGGCACGAGCCAGTCACCCACGCAGCCCGCCGCCGCTGGGGTTTCCGGTCAATCGCCGGGCACGCGAAGCATGCAAGGGTCTGGCAGCGTGCCCTCGACGGCTACGTCCCTGCCCAAGAGTCTGGAGATCGATGCCAACCAGCCCCGGACCGGCAGCCGCAAGCCCACGCCGACGGCCCCTGCAGAGTCGGGAGTCAGGCCCGCATCGCTCGACGCGCCGGTTCGCTAGAGCACAATTCAGATGGCTGTAGCGACAAGTTGGTAAACGTGGAGAGGTGGGCGAGGGGGTCGGCGGAAGCTCGAGGAGCGTTGGGCCGCCGCGGCCCCCGCGACGAGACTTTTGCCGCCCCCGAAGCCGGTGCTAAACCAAAGTCATATGCGGTGCTGGAGCCGCGATGACGGCCATCATGGGAGGGACCACGTATGACCAACCACCGTTTCACGCGACGCGCGATGCTCCGCGGGCTGGGTGTCTCCATCGCTCTGCCATGGATGGAGTCGCTCGCCGTCTGGGGTGACGAGGCGAAGCCGGGGGCCGTTGGAAGCGAGCCGCCGGTGCGATTGGCCGTTCTCTTTGCGGGCAACGGGTTCCATTCGAAGGAATGGTGGGCCGAGGGATCGGGCGCCGACATGAAGCTCGGCAAGGTGCTCGAGCCAATCGCCGGGTTCCGCGAGAAACTGCTCTTCGTGAAGGGGCTCTACAACGAGCAGGCGAGAAAGGGCAACATCCACAGCTCGCAGACTGGCAACCTCCTCTCCGGCGCACCACTGGCCTCCGGCGGTGACATCCGCTCCGGCACGAGTTTCGACCAATTGATGGCCCAGTCATACGGCCGTTCGACGAAGGTGCCGAGCCTCGTGCTCGGCTGCGAGAAGTCGAACCCCTCAGTGCACAAAAACTACTCGATGCTCTACAGCTCCCACATCTCGTGGAGTTCGCCGACGACGCCGACGCCGCTGGAGCTCTATCCGGCCCTCGCCTTCGACCGGCTCTTCAAGGAGGGCACGGAGAAGGGTGACGAAAGTGTCCTTGACGCCGTCATCGAGGAGGCCGGAGATCTGCGACGGCGAATCAGCGCCGCCGATCGCCGCAAACTCGACGAATACCTCGAGAGCGTCCGCGATGTCGAACAGCGGATAGCCACCGCTGGAGAGCGGGGGGAGCTACAGGGTTGGAAGCCGACGCTGAACAAGCCCGACATGCCCAGGCCTGCCGATGGCATCCCACAGGACATTGCTGAGCACATGCGGCTGATGTGCGACATCCTCGTGCTCGCCTTCCAGACCGATACCACGCGGATCGTCACACTCAAGCTCAACAACGACCATTCGGCCCTGCGGTTCCCGAACCTGCCGCGTGCCGACGATCCCGCGCAAGGCATCGACTACATGATCCACCACCTGCTTTCGCACTCCGACAACGACGACTGGCTGAAAGTCAACCAATTCTTCATGGAGCAATTGGCCCACGTCGCCCGCAGGCTTGATGCGATCGACGAGGGGGGGCGGACGGCGCTCGACAACTCGATGGTCATGGTCTGCTCGAGCATGATGGCCGGCTCCAAGCACGATAACGACCAGTTGCCGGTTGCGGTGCTCGGCAGCGCTGGCGGTCGGATCAATTCGGGCCGCGTGCTCGACTACTCGAAGGCTGAGAATCGACAACTGTGCCGGCTCTACCTCTCGATGATGGACACCATGGGCCGCCGCGAACAATCGTTCGGCGATGCGACGGAGCCGCTGGCGGAGGTGTGAATGGGTGGGGGCGATGGTAGCATCAGGCCGACCAACACATCCCCGTTCACTGCCGGAAACCGTTTTCCCGATGTCGACCCTGCTCGAAAAGATCGTGGCCCGAAAGCATCGTGAGGTCGAAGTCGCGCGCGAACGCGTGCCGACAGCGGCCCTCGAGGGACGGCTGGCGGTGGCGCCGCCGGTCCGCGACTTCTTCGCGGCGGTCGCTGCTCCTGGGGCGATCAGACTCATCGCCGAATTCAAGCGAAAGAGTCCGTCCGCCGGGGAGCTTCGTCCTGACGCCACGATCGAGGAGATCGTCCGCGGGTATGCGGCCGCCGGGGCCGCGGCGCTCTCCGTGCTCACGGATGCCGTCGGGTTTGGTGGCAGCCTGGTCGATCTCGAGTCGGCCCGCGTGGCCGTGCCACTGCCCGTGTTGCGGAAGGAGTTTGTCGTCGACCGCTATCAGGTGCTCGAGGCGCGGGCGCACGGAGCCGATGCGGTGCTCCTGATCGCCGAGTGCCTCGACGACTGCCACCTGCGGAGCCTCTACCGCGACATTCTCGATCTGGGCATGACACCGCTGGTGGAACTGCACTCGGAGGAGCATCTCGACCGCGTGCTGGACATCGGCGCCACCCTCATCGGTATCAACAATCGTGATCTGCATACGATGAAGACCGACCTCGACCACGTCCTCCGACTCTGCGACCGTGTGCCGGCCGACTGTGTCGTCGTGGCCGAGAGTGGCATCCGCAATCGGGCCGACGTGGAGCGACTCGAGCAGGCCGGCATCGGCGCGATGCTCGTCGGCGAATCACTCCTGCGGAGCCCCGACCCCGGCGTCGCCGCCGCCGCGCTCCTGGGCAGGTAAGACCGGCTTGCCTTTCACGAACCGGTAGCCCATGCCACGGACCGAGAGGAAGTGCACCGGCCGGGCCGGATCGGCCTCGAAATACTTGCGGAGGTTGAGCATGAACGTGTCGACCGTCCGCGTGGCGGGCGCACGAGCCATGCCCCAGACCTTTTTGAGGAGGTCGCTGCGAGACGATACCGTGCCCTCGTGCTCGACCAGATACCTCAGCAATTTCATCTCCAGATTTGTCAGCCGTACCGGCTTGTCGCCACTGCTTGCCTCCCAGGTGTCGAAGTTCACCGCGGCATCGCCGAAGCGATAGACCGCTCCGCCCACAGCCGCACTCAGTTTCTCGTCGTCATCCCCCTGGGCTGCGACTGGCGGCCGACCATGGCGGACCTGTCGGCTGAGCAGGTTGCGAACGATCGACAGCAGTTCATCGAGATCGAACGGCTTCTGCAGATAGACATCCGTGCCGGCATCAAAACCGCGGATCCGGTCCTCCACGAGTGTCCGTGCGGTCAGCATCACGACCGGCGTATCGCGTCCCTGGTCACGGATCGCCTCGCAGACGGCGTAGCCGCTCATGCCCGGCAGCATCAGATCGAGCACGACGAGATCGACCGGAGCATCCGCTGCCGTGATTGCGGCCAGCGCCGCTTGGCCGTTCCCAACGGTGGTCACCTTGAAGCCCTCTGCTTCAAGGTTGTATTTGATGCCGATGGCCAGATGCTCTTCGTCTTCAACAACGAGAATATGCGGCATGGGAGTGCTCGCGGCTGTGTCGCGACCGGTGGACACTGGGAGTAAACCAGTGACAATCGTACCGCGGGCAGCGGCTATCGCGCCAGCGCCGTCCGCGGCCGGAGGGCCCGCACGTAGCCGTGGCCCAGGAACCAGTCCCAGGCGTCCTGTGCCGCCGCCTCGAAGGGCCGCCGCGTGTAGCCCAATTCGGCCTCGGCACGCGCACAGGAGAAGTTGTGGGGCAGCATCGACATGCCGGTGGCCGCCGAATTCACCTGGAGTTCGCGGTGCGACAGCATGCTGGCCAGATCGCCGCACCAGCCGGCCACGTGCACGAATGGCCAGGGAGCGATGCCCAATGGCTGCATGCGGCCCGAG
>Ga0114963_10003548_pt1 | contig 10661 bp, 10 predicted proteins | sample C_131016_EF_Meta_FD_87019 | JGI IMG/M metagenome (GOLD analysis project Ga0114963, IMG submission 87019) | Freshwater microbial communities from Lake Croche, Canada to study carbon cycling - C_131016_EF_MetaG | ecosystem: Environmental > Aquatic > Freshwater > Lake | place: Lake Croche, Canada...
GCACCACCTACAAGCAAACCGCAATTGAACTTGAATCGATGAACTACCTCATCGAGGGGGTAATCGGCAAGATTTGAGGCGCCGCCTGGTCTCTGGGCCCTGGTTGATCAACGATGCGCAGCACAGACTCGGGCGGAGGCGCGGCGAGCGGAGAAGCCGTCCTTTTGCCTGTCCTGTCACTTGCCGGGGCCGTCCTTATCTTCGGTGTTTTTGTTGCGATTGGCGGACGCGACCCTCTTGAAGCCTGGCGCCTGCTTCTGGTTGGGGCGTTCGGCGATGCGTTTTCCATTCAGAATTCGCTGCAGCGAGCAGCCCCGCTGATGCTGACGGCGCTGTGCGTTGCGCTCCCTGCGCGCGCAGGATTAACCATCATCGGAGGGGAGGGCGCCCTCGTCGTCGGCGCGCTCGCCTGCGCGGGGCTACCCTATGTTGTGACGCTACCAGCGAACTGGTTCGGGTCTGCCCTGCTTCTGGCCGCAGCGTCCCTGGCTGGCGGCCTTTGGGTGGCGCTCGCCGGCGCTTTGCGCGAGTTTCGCGGAGTCAACGAAACCATCAGTAGCCTACTGTTAGCCTACGTCGCCACCAATGGTTTCAAGCATCTGGTCGAGGGACCGCTGCGTGACCCAGGAAGCCTAAACAAGCCCTCGACCTTCCCGCTTGATCCGGGACTTCAAATCGGGGCGATCGGCTCTCTTGATGTCCACTGGGGGCTGTTCTGGGGATGCCTCGCTTGCTTAATTGCGGGGCTTTGGTTGGCCCTAACAACCCATGGATTTGCAACCCGAATCGTCGGCGGCAATCGGCGCGCTGCCGGTTTAGTGGGCCTCCCGATCAGCCAACTCGTTGTCACGGCGTGTGGATTGGGCGGTGCTTGTGCAGGCTTGGCTGGGGGCCTCGAGATCGCCGCAGTTCATACCGCTGCCAATGCGTCGGTGATCGCAGGGCTGGGGTACACCGGAATTTTAGTGAGTTTCGTGGCGAGACATGAGCCACTCGCAATCATTCCGGTCGCGATCTTGATGGGCGGTTTTGGCGCTGCAGGCAGTCTTTTGCAACGCCGCTTGGGCCTCCCCGATGCTTCAGTCCAGGTCCTTTTAGGCTTTGCATTCGTTCTGATTCTCGGGATGGAATCGGTGCGCGGGAGGCTTCGATGGAACGCGTCGCAGCCCGCCGGGTTGCGTGGCGCTTCTTAGGCGTTGCGACCCAGAGAAAGGCCATACATGACTTGGGAAACCTTCAGCGCCTTGGCCCTTGCCGTGCTTGGCGGAGCGATTCGGGTTGGCACCCCATTTCTGTTTGTCAGCCTTGGCGAGTGCCTCACAGAAAAATCCGGTCGAATCAATCTCGGTCTTGAAGGGGTCCTTGTACTCTCGGCAATGACCGCGTTCGGTGCCTCTTATTGGTCTGGGTCTGCTTGGCTGGGTGTCATCGCAGGTTCAGGCAGCGGCGCGTTGCTGGCGCTCCTTCATGGACTGACCTGTTCTATGCGTCGGGTCAACGACATCGCAATGGGCATCGCCGTGATGCTGCTCGGCATCGGCCTCGCGTTCTATCTTGGCAAGTCCCTTATTCAGCCCCAGGCCCCCATTATTTCATCAATTCCGTTGGGTACCTGGAGCGACTCGCCCCAGGTGCGTGCAGCCCTCAATCTAAATGCTCTTTTCCCGATCGGAGTCGTTTTGGCGATTTCAATGGATTGGGCGCTGGCGAAGACGCGCTGGGGCCTAATCCTAAGGATGGTCGGCGACTCTGCCGATGCGGCTCGTACGCTCGGTACCTCAATCGAACGCGTTCGCACCATTGCGACCACAGCCGGTGGCGCCATTGCCGGCCTTGGGGGTGCCTCCCTCTCCCTGTATTACCCCGGTAGTTGGAACGAAGGCTTGTCGAGTGGCCAAGGTCTGATCGCGGTTGCACTCGTGATATTCGCGCGCTGGAAACCCACAGCATGTCTCTGGGCTGCGCTGCTATTTGGTGGGGCTGGCGCCCTCGGTCCAGCCCTGCAATCGGTTGGAATAACTGGCTATTACTACTTGTTTAATACGGTGCCCTACGTCCTGACCTTGATCATTCTGGTTATGACTTGCTCACCTCAACGCTTGATCCGCGGCTCGCCGTCTGAACTGGGGATGCCGAAATGAGGTCGCACGCCCTCCAAACGATTTCGTCATGAGGAACTGATATGAATGGCTTGAGTGGACTCAATAAATCCCCTGCGGGAGTGGTCGTGGGGATGGTGCAACTGCAGTTGCCGGTTGTAGAAACACCTGCCCAACTCTCGGCGCAAACCACACGGATCGTGGAGATGGTTACAAAAGCGCGCCGAAGTTATCCAAGCATGGACTTGGTAGTTTTTCCGGAGTACGCGCTGCACGGATTGTCGATGAGCACGGCTGACGAATTAATGGTCAGTCTAGATGGACCCGAGGTTGATGCGTTCAGACAGGCGTGTGTCAGCCAACGCATCTGGGGATGCTTTTCGATTATGGAAAAGAACCCCAGTGGCAATCCCTACAACACTGGGCTGATTATTGACGAGCGTGGGGAGTTGCGCCTGTACTACAGGAAATTTCACCCTTGGATACCGGTGGAGCCCTGGGAGCCAGGCAACATGGGAATCCCAGTCATTGATGGCCCGAAGGGATTGAAGATCGGCCTGATCATTTGTCACGACGGGATGTTTCCGGAAATGGCACGTGAATGCGCTTATAAGGGCGCCGAGCTGATGATTCGTACGGCAGGTTATACGGCACCGATTCGCCACGCGTGGCAGATCACCAACCAATCCAATGCCTTCCAGAACCTCATGGCGACCGCCAGCGTCTGCCTCTGCGGCAGTGATGGGACTTTCGATTCGATGGGCGAAGCCATGTTCTGTGACCACGAGGGCAGCGTGATCGTCCAAGGTGGTGGTCGCGCTGACGAAATCATTTGTGGCGAGGTTCGGCCTGACCTTATCCGAGAAGCGCGTGTGCATTGGGGTGTGGAGAACAATATCTATCAACTCTGGCACCGGGGTTATGTCGCCGTTAAGGGCGGAGCCCAGGACTGCCCTTACAGCTTTATGCGCGACATGGTTAGTGGGCAATTCCGTTTGCCATGGGAGAGCCAGGTGGTCCATACAGATGGCCAATCTTGCGGGTTCCCCGCGCCAACCCGGCGATTCGCCGGTACAGAGCCCAACCCCCTGGACTCCTGAACGAAGACCGCAGTGGAGTATTGATCTATGCCCGAACCGCAGAAACCACCGGAACCTTACCAGCGCTTCGTTGATGCACAGCCCTACCCGTGGCCATATGACGGGGATTTTCGGGTCGACAACACGGCGTTGCTCATCATCGACATGCAGACCGACTTCTGCGGCGTCGGAGGCTACGTTGATGAGATGGGCTATGACGTCTCACTGACCCGAGCGCCGATCGAAGCCATCCGGCGATTGCTCCTCGCTTCACGTGACCTCGGTCTCCACATCATTCATACCAGAGAGGGGCATCGACCCGATCTCTCCGACCTGCCGGCAAATAAGCGTTGGCGCTCGCAGCGCATCGGCGCAGGGATTGGCGACCGCGGCCCCTGCGGACGTATTCTCGTGCGAGGTGAAGCTGGCTGGGAGATCATTCCAGAGCTCGCCCCTGACCCTGACGAAATCGTCATCGACAAACCCGGGAAAGGGTCCTTCTGCGCGACGGACCTTGAACTCATTCTGCGCAACCGGGGGATTCGTAATCTCATTCTGACGGGAATCACAACCGACGTCTGTGTTCACACCACCATGCGCGAAGCAAACGACCGTGGGTTCGAATGTCTGATGCTTAGCGACTGCACCGGCGCCACCGATCATCAAAATCATCTGGCTGCAATCCAAATGATCAAGATGCAGGGCGGTGTCTTCGGTGCGGTCGCCGACTCTGCGGCTGTTCTAAAAACATTCGTGAGCCTCTGAAGCGAGCAAAAAACAGGTGGTCATATGAACGCACTCGAACTCGAAAGCGTCCAACTGACCAAGCGATTTGGAGCCTTCACGGCACTTGACCAGGTCTCGCTGCGCGTTCGGCCAGGCACCGTACACGCACTGCTAGGCGAAAATGGGGCCGGCAAAAGTACCCTGGTTAAATGTATCGTGGGTTATCACCGAAGCGACGATGGTTCGCTGATCCTTGATCAGCGCGAGCGCTTAATAACTTCGCCAAGCGATGCCCGGCTTGCTGGGATTGGGATGGTTTACCAGCACTTCACCCTAGCGCCCGGGTTGAGTGTCGCCGAAAACCTCTTGCTGGCTCGTGGTGACATCCCTGCGATCGTGAACTGGAGAGATGCCCAGCGCGAACTCGAAGCGTTCATGAGCTCGGCCCCGTTTTCGATCGATCTCGAGGCCATGCCGGGCGATCTGGCGGCTGGGCAAAAGCAGAAGCTCGAGATCCTCAAGCAGATTATTCGGAAGCCACGACTCCTGATCCTCGACGAACCGACGTCAGTCCTGACGCCGCAGGAGGCTGACGAAGTGCTTGGAGCGCTGCGAATGCGTGCCCATGCCGGGGAGTGCTCCATCATTCTGATTACCCATAAGTTTCACGAAGTAAACGCTTACGCGGATGATGTATCGGTTTTGCGTCGTGGGCGTTTGGTGCTGAGCCAGCCAGTTGGTGAGGTCACAACGGAGGTGCTTGCCCGAGCCATGGTCGGCGACGTTCCTGTTAAGCCACCCACGCCCGACGCCGGTGGCTTAACGCAGCCGCCAGCAACGACTAGCGATTGCTTCGCGAGGCCCGGGGAAAACCCAGTCCTGACCGTCCAAGATCTTGTGGTGATGGGAGACCGAGGCGGTCTCGCACTCAATGGGCTTACGTTCAACTTAAGCCCGGGGGAGATTCTTGGACTCGCTGGCGTCTCGGGCAACGGACAAAAAGAACTCCTGCAGAGCCTGACCGGGCAGCGAAAAATCTTGTCTGGACAGGTCTGCGTCGATGGCAAACCGTTCAACGGCACACGTGCTCAAAACCGAACGCTTCGGGTTCGAAGCCTGCCCGAAGAGCCTTTGCAGAACGCATGTGTTCCGAGCATGACCGTTAGCCAGAATATGGCTTTGCGGGATTTCGACGCCGCCCCCAACGCACTGGCTGGCTTTATTCGATGGGGTCGACTCCGTCAGACTGCTTTGCGCTGGATCAGCGACTACCGGATCAAAACTCCCAGTCCTGACGCCTCGGTAAGCGCGCTGTCCGGAGGTAACGTTCAAAGAGCCGTACTCGCGCGAGAACTGTCCGCAGATGCCCGACTCTTACTGGTCAGCAATCCAACCTTTGGTCTTGATTTCGCGGCGACGGCGGAGATTCGCCTCCGATTGAATGCCTGCCGCGATCGGGGTATCGCAGTTCTGCTTATCAGTGAGGATCTAGACGAAATTCTTGAGCTCGCTGACCGTGTAGCGGTTATCAGTTCCGGACGGATAGTGCATGAGGTGGACGCCTCGAGCGCCACAAGGCAGAACATTGGGGCGCAAATGGCGGGTCTGAAGACGCCGATTGCGTCCCCGGAATGGGCTAGGCATTAGGGACGCAATCATGACGCTTATCAACGCGAGTCCATTTACGTTCGAACTCGATCTCCCCCATGCGGCCTTGCTTGTCATCGACATGCAACGTGACTTTGTCGAACCAGGCGGGTTTGGCGCAAGCCTGGGCAACAATGTTGAACCGTTGCAGGCCATCATTCCGACTGTTGCCGGTGTTTTGGATCAATGGCGCAAGATCGGGGGCCGCGTCTTTCACACTCGGGAGTCTCACCTCGCCGATCTGAGTGACTGTCCGCCGGCAAAGCTGCACCGCGGTGCGCCGAGGCTCCGAATCGGCGACCAAGGTCCGATGGGGCGGATCCTGATCCGGGGTGAACCCGGCAACCAGATCATCGAGAGATTAGCGCCATGCGTCGGTGAGATCGTGATCGACAAGCCCGGCAAAGGTGCGTTTTATGCGACGGACCTGCATCAGCAGCTAAAGGAACTTGCAATCACCCAACTGATTATTATGGGAGTTACGACCGAGGTCTGTGTGCAATCAACGATGCGAGAAGCCAATGACCGGGGCTATGAGTGCCTGCTGATTGAAGACGCAACCGCCAGTTATTTTCCAGCTTTCAAAGTGGCTACCCTCTCAATGATCACGGCACAGGGCGGAATCGTCGGCTGGACATGTCCCGCTCGGGTTTTGTTGGAGTCGCTGCGTTCATGACTGGGGCAGAAACCTCCGGTTCGCTTGCTGATCAGGCATTTGAAGCAGTCAAGCAAATGATCTTCAACTTTGAACTCACCCCCGGAGAACGGTTTTCAGAGTCAGAACTCACCGCCCGACTGAGAGTGAGTCGAACCCCCCTGCGCCAGGCGCTACAACGGCTAGCGGTCCAGGGGTTGCTACAGGTTTATCCGAAAATGGGCTGGTTGGTTGCGCCAATCGATTTCAATACGATGGATGAACTCTATGACCTTCGTATCCTGTTGGAGACCAATGCAGTTAGCCAGTTGGCTGATTCGCCCGACCTGAGTTCGCTGAATGCGCTCGAGGCTCGTTGGTTGTTGCCAGTTGACGAACGTCTGACGGAGTCCTCCGCCGTCGGACAACTCGATGAGGCCTTCCATACTTACCTTGTGGCCGCCTGTGGGAACCGCGAGATCACCCGAGTTCACCAAGAAATCACTGACAGGATCCGCCTGATTCGTCGGCTGGATTTCACCAAACAGAACCGTATCCAAGCAACCTATGACGAACATGGCCGGATACTGCGAGCCCTGCTCGCGCGACGCAAAGACGAAGCGAAACGCCTGCTGCGCGCGCACATTGAACTAAGCAAATTGGAAGTCCGAAAGATCACCCTGGATGCGCTCTTCAAAGCCAAACAAAAGCGGGCCGCACGGATCTTTGACTGAGCCCGAACCAAGCGTCGCCCGTCCCGTAGATCGCGTCGATCAGAAAGTCGCGGCTGAGCATTGGGGGCCACAGCGGCAAGCAGCCCTCGTTGTGACCGTAAGCCCATCTCTCCCGATGCGAATCCTGCTCGTCGATGATCAGCCATCCCGGGCTGCCCTCATGTCAGAGGGCCTCTCCAACGCGGGCTATTCGGTCATTGCGACCTTATCCTCGCCGCTGGATCTGCCAGATGCCATCGGCGTGCTGAAGCCTGACGTCATTATTGTCGACATCGATTCGCCCAGTCGCGACACGCTCGAACATGTCGTCATCAGTACACGCGATGAGCCGCGCCCGATCATTATGTTTGCGAACGAAGGCGGGCGTGATCAGATCCGAGAAGCAATGCGCGCGGGGGTTGCCGCCTATGTGGTCGATGGCGTCAACCCTCAGCGGGTCGGTTCGATCATCGAAATCGCGGTCGCACGCTTCGAAGAGTTTCAATTGTTGCGCGAAGAATTGGCGAATGCCAATCGTGCCTTGCACGAGCGCAAACTCCTCGAGCGCGCGAAAGGCCTGCTGATGCGCTCGCGCGGCCTGAGTGAGGAAGATGCGTTTAAATTCATGCGAACGGTGGCGATGAATCGTCAGGCGAAACTCGTTGACGTCGCCCAAATGGTGATCGAAGCCGGCTGAACGAAGCCCCACGGCGGGGCGGGCCAGACTCTCCCGCCGCCTGGTGTCGGTGCGTCCATGGCATCCAGTGCGCATCAGTGCACCGAACCCGTGCGGATGCGAACGCCATCGAGCCTTGAAACATCGGGTTGATTGACGAAAAGCTCCCGGAACCCGCCTGGCAAATAAATTGCTTCGATCGCGATACGGCGGGTGTGTGCGTGCGGAACCGAATGAACAACGGCGTTCATTTGGGAACAGGAAGGTTGATCCCAGCGGGTTTTGATCCCGATGGGTCGTCTTCCGAAGTTCCCGAATGAACGCCTTTTTTTGTACTTTCCTCTGCCCATACCGCCTGCCGTTCTCCAACCCGACGCCGGAGTCAGTCGATGAAGCAATCCGCGAAACCAATGCCGCCCCCAGTCGCGACCGACCGGTTCGATGTGCCGAGCCAGAATGGCGCGGTGCCTGAAGCCGATTTAGTTGACACGAAGACCGCTCCAGAATCTTCCCGCCGTCGGCAACTCGCCATCTCTGCCGGAGCGCTTTCGATCATGAGTCTTATTCCCGATGCCGTTCGCCAAAACGCCTGGGCAGCTGGCTCAGACGCCCCCGAGAAGACCGAGATCCGGATCGGCTTCATCCCGCTTACCGACTGTTCGTCGGTGGTAATGGCTGCGGTCAAAGAGTTCGATAAAAAGTACGGCATCAAGATCATCCCGACCAAGGAGGCGTCGTGGGCTGCGGTACGCGACAAACTTGTCAATGGCGAACTTGACATGGCACATGTCCTCTACGGACTGGTCTATGGCGTCCAGAACGGAATTGGCGGTCCAAAAAAGGACATGGCGGTTCTGATGAGCCTGAACTGGAATGGCCAGGCCATTACGCTGTCCGAAGGCCTTCGTCAGGCGGGCGTGACCGACGGAACGTCGCTGCGCGCCCAGATGAACAAGGACAAACGGGATTACACCTTTGCCCAGACCTTCCCCACCGGCACGCACGCGATGTGGCTTTACTACTGGCTTGGAGCCCATGACATCCATCCGTTCAAGGATGCCAAGGTCATCACCGTTCCGCCCCCGCAGATGGTCGCAAACATGCGGGTCGGCAATATGGATGGTTACTGCGTGGGAGAACCTTGGAACGCCCGCGCCATCGTCGACAAGGTGGGATTCACGGTCACGACCACCCAGGATATTTGGAGGGAACATCCCGAAAAGGTGCTCGGAACCACAGCAGATTTCGTTTCAAAAAATCCCAATACCTGCCGGGCTGCGATCGCGGCGATTCTGGAAGCCGGGAAATACATCGACACCTCGCTCAGCACTAAGCGCGAGATGGCCGAAGTTGTAGCGGATCGGGCCTATGTCAATACCGACCGCGACGTCATTTTGGGCCGGATCCTCGGTCGTTATGAAAACGGTCTTGGTAAAACATGGGACGATCCCAACCATATGAAGTTCTATGCCGACGGCGCAGTTAACTTCCCTTACCTTACCGATGCCATGTGGTTCATGACCCAGCATCGGCGCTGGGGGCTCCTCAAGGAGGACGTCGACTATCTGGCGATCGCCAAAAAAGTGAACCAAATCGATCTTTACAAGCAGGCGGCAACGCTGACCAAGACCGCGGTGCCGAAAGACGCCATGCGGACTTCGAAGCTAGTCGATGGCGTCGTTTGGGACGGCAAGGATCCCAAAAAGTACGCCGCCGGTTTCAAGACCAAGGTGGCCTGAGATGGGTGCGGCAGCTTTACGAATCGTTCCGTCGGTGGAACCGAACGCGGATGAAACCGAAGTGGACCCCTCGAACGCGGTTGCGATGCCCCAAGCTCCCACCCGCGTGGCGGCACGCGAAGACCGGCGTACTGCGTCCGCTGGTGCAGCATCGGTTACCCGGACCCCGAACCCGGTCGTCGTCCAGTTCCTCGCTGGGCTACTCGGTCTGTTTGCGTTCGGATTGCTCTGGACCGCAATTTCGCAGTATCGCCCGGAGCTGCCAGGACCCATGAAAACCTGGACCGAAGCGGTTGCGATTTTCGCCGATCCCTTCTATGTCAACGGCCCGAACGATCAGGGTATTGGCTGGAACATCCTCTCATCGCTCAAGCGGGTCGGTATTGGATTCGGCTTGGCCGCTGCGGTGGGTATTCCGCTGGGTTTCGTATTTGGACGCTTTAGCTTCGTATCGCACATGGCGGCGCCCATCATCAGCCTGCTACGCCCGGTCTCACCGCTGGCTTGGCTCCCGATTGGCCTTCTGGTCTTCAAAAAAGCCGACCCTGCCGCGACCTGGACCATCTACATCTGCGCCATCTGGCCAATGATCCTCAATACCGCAGCCGGTGTGCGGCAGATCCCTGCTGACTATCTGAACGTTGCCAGGGTCTTGAATCTGTCGGAATGGAAGATTTTTACGAAAATTCTCTTCCCAGCCGCTTTGCCCCATGTGTTGACGGGCGTTCGACTGTCCATCGGCGTCGCCTGGTTGGTAATCGTCGCGGCTGAAATGTTGACGGGTGGTGTCGGCATCGGCTTCTGGGTCTGGGATGAATGGAACAACCTGAAGGTCGAGCACATCATCATCGCCATCCTCATTATCGGCCTGGTGGGACTGGCGCTTGAACAGTCCCTGATTTTCATCGCCAAACGCTTCAGCTACGGCGCGAATTGACCGAGTGCCCTGACCAGCCGAGGACGGCCCCCCGCCGTTGTGATCGAAACCGGAGTGGATCGACATGGACCGATTTCTGCAGATTGAACACCTGGAAATGACTTTCCCGACCAAGCGAGGGCCGTTTACCGCGCTGACCGATATCGACCTCACGGTAGAGCAGGGCGAATTTGTGGCGCTGATTGGTCACTCGGGCTGCGGGAAGTCTACGCTGCTCAACCTGGTCGCTGGCTTGACCCGTCCAACCCAGGGCAACCTGTTTCTCGCCAATCGGGAAATCTCAGGCCCCGGTCCCGACCGGGGCGTCGTCTTTCAGAATCACTCCTTATTGCCCTGGCTGACCTGTTTTGACAACGTGTACCTCGGCGTAGAACGAGTGTTTTCCGCCACCGAGTCGAGAGCACAAATGAA
>Ga0114963_10003551_pt1 | contig 10656 bp, 7 predicted proteins | sample C_131016_EF_Meta_FD_87019 | JGI IMG/M metagenome (GOLD analysis project Ga0114963, IMG submission 87019) | Freshwater microbial communities from Lake Croche, Canada to study carbon cycling - C_131016_EF_MetaG | ecosystem: Environmental > Aquatic > Freshwater > Lake | place: Lake Croche, Canada...
CTGAAAGAACTGGATCGTCTAGCACAGGCACGTATGGACTTTGCTTTTGAAACGACCCTCAGTGGGCTGCTATATAAGGGGCGACTTCGATGGTGGAAGGAGAATGGGTACCATATTGAGGTGGTTTTTCTGCGCTTGGCGTCCACACGGCTAGCATTGAAGCGGATTGCAGCGCGCGTGCGGCAGGGCGGGCATAATGTTCCCCGACCGGACGTGCTTCGGCGGTTCGTTCGCGGTTGGGAGAATTTTCAGAATTATTACCGTCTTCTGGCTGACTCATGGACGGTGTTCGATAATTCGGGCAAAGCACCTCGACTGCTGGAGAAATCAATATGAAGAAAACAGGTGAAAAAAAGCTCCCCGAGACATTTGCGGCTAAAGTTGAGCGGGCATTGCGGCGCGCTGGTCAGGTTGCTCGGAAGACAGCGCGAAGGTATGGAACCCCAATTTACTTGTGGGTCGATGGCAAGGTGGTTGCCGAAAAGCCGTGAGATGATTCCTGTCCACCACCGTGGAAACACAATGGAAGTGAGCGACCTGCACCGAAGCCTCGGCCTTGAATCTCGCACGCCTCATACACTCCTTTCTACGGATGCAGGGGAAAAGGTTTATCCAAGTGTCTGTCCCCTGCGCTCTCTGAGTCCGAGATCTCGTAAAGCCGCAGCACGAACGGAAAAGTTGGCATTTATCCAAGCTGCAACCCTCGGTGATAACTGAGCGTCAACCCAAATGATCATGCAGCAAGCAGCGGATGATCGATACGGCGGCGAGCATACAGGAGACAGGCCTTGAGGTCATCTGCTTCCAGAAAGGATAGGAAATTGCTTTTCAACCCACGGCACGATTTCTTCAGCCTAGACGCGGGAGCGTTAAACTGAAACAACCGAAGGCACCCTCAAGTCCTTCGACAAGGAAACCAAAACACTCACGGTGGAAGCAAGTGGTGCAAAAGTGGTGAAAATCACCCTGACCCCCACCACCGAGGGCGCTGAAGGTGTTGCAGCGCTGGTTGGCAAAGTTGTCAAAGTCGACGCCGAGCACAACAAAGCGAAAGCGGTCGCCGCGAAGTAGTCGCGACAAATTCCGCGTCTTACAGACGTCTTTCGATTGGAAAGCCCGGCTTGGAAGCCGGGCTTTTTTTTTGCTACTCCGAATTCACACGCCTTCCCTGCCACCAACTTTCCGATGTCACCGAGTGCCATTCAAATCCCTCAGCTCCTGAGCGCCTTTTGCGCCGCGATGGCTGCCGGAGCCATTAATTCGGTCGCTGGGGGAGGAACGCTCCTCACCTTCCCTGTGTTGCTGGCGCTGGGACTGCCGCCAGTGGTGGCCAACGCCACCAACACGGTAGGCATCTGGCCGGGCGCCATTGGAAGCGTCCTTGGTTTTCGCGCGGAGCTTGCGAAGCTCGATAAACGCTTGTTTTGGCTGCTGGCTCCCTCCCTTCTGGGCGGCTTCATCGGGGCCGTAACCCTTCGAGAAACTCCGCAGAAACTCTTCGAGCGGGTGGTCCCTGTCCTGATACTGTTTTCGACCCTGCTTTTCATTATCCAATCCCGACTGAAAACCGCCCGGGCTTCTGAGGAATCGCCTCAAACCATTGGGGGAAAAAATTTCACATTGGCCTTGGCGCTGCAGTTTTGCGTGGCGATTTACGGCGGTTATTTCGGTGCCGGGATGAGCATCATGGCGTTGGCCGTTCTGGGGGTTCTCGGGATGTCCAACCTGCTTGCCATGGGAGCAACCACCAGCCTGCTCGGCCTCGCGATCAACGGAGCGGCTGGAGCCATCTTTATACACGCGGGCCTGGTGGCGTGGCCCTGCGCCATCGCAATGGCAATAGGCTCCCTGACAGGCGGTTACGCTGCAACAGGAATCGCACGCCGCATCGGCAGAGCAGCGCTGCGCCGTTTTGTGATTCTGGTTGGCTGCTGTATGAGCGCGGTGCTGTTTGTGCGGGTTTTTGGTGCACACTAACCAATCCAACGGAGCGGACTCCTACACCGAACAAAAGCGCAACCGCGGCAGATACTTGCAATAAAAAGCACGAAACAGAGCAATGCCCTACACTGCGCAACGTGCATTCAAAGCAGGCACCGTGTCACTCCAATTTTACACGCTTTCGTCCCAAAACACTGGCGGTTTGGAAGCGACCAGAAAAACTCGCATCCGCTGGCTTACCCAGAGGTAGGCGCAGCCTATTGAACCTGTAGGAAGCTTCCCGATTGAACGCAAGGGCGCCAGGGGTCATCCCGAGCGCCATGCTGGCAAACAGGAACGACTACGACCTCAACAAACCCTAATCGTATCAACCATCCTCAACCATCCTCAACCATGGCCATCATTAGAAAGCCCCTAGCAAAAACCGCTGCGGACCACTCCCCCAACGGAGCCGGATCTGCAGCAACCTCCGCCCACCCCATCAGTAGCCGCGAAGCGGATGCGCAGCGCAAAAAAGCGCGCACCCTCGCCAAACAACAGCAGGCCGCCGAACGCGTCGCAGCAGCGACCGAACAGCTCTCGAGCGGAATTTCCGAAGCGTCTTCGGCCGCTGAAGAACTCAAGCGCGCCTCCGACCAAATCGCCGCCGGCGCCGAAGAATCCTCGGCCGCTGCGCAGGAATCCCTCCAAGCCTTCGGCCAGGTGGTGACCGCAATCACCCGCCAGCTCGAAAGCGCAGACGCCAGCCAAGTCAAGGGTGAGGCCTGTCAGGCGCTCATCGCCCGCACCAGCGCAGACCTCGCCGTGCTGATCACGAATGTCGGTAATGCGGCGCAGCGTCAGGTCGCATCAGCCCAGATGGCGGCAGACCTCGAAAAGCAGGCCGCCAACATCGGCGACATCGTCAAAGCCGTCGCCCGCATCGCCGACCAAACCAACCTTCTCGCCCTCAACGCCGCCATCGAAGCCGCACGCGCCGGCAAACACGGAAAAGGGTTCGCCGTAGTTGCGGACGAGGTACGCACCCTCGCTGAGACTTCGGAAAAGAGCGCCAAGCAGATTCAGGACCTTGTGGTTCAGATCCAGGCTGATGTGAAGAGCATCACCGAGGGAATCAACTCCTCCGCGAAAGACGCGATGGAGGAAACCGAAAAGGGCAAGCTCATCACCACCCAACTCGAGCAAATCCGCATTGATTTGGCTGAAGTCGTCAAGGGCATCCGTGAAATTGCCACTGGCGCCTCGCAGTCCAACGTCGCCGCACAGCAGGCACTGAAAGGCAGTCAGGATGTCGCGGCAGCAGCCGAAGAGCAGTCGGCAGCCGCTGAGGAAACTGCCAAGACCGTTGCGGAGCAAACCCGTGCATTGGCGGAATCCGAACAGGCCGCCCGGAATCTTTCCGAACTCGCCGAAGACCTCAAGAACTCCACCGACGTCGCCAAGAGCGCCGAGGAAGTCGCCTCCGCCGCTGAGGAATTGTCTTCCGCCGTGCAGGAAATCAACCGCTCCGGCGCACAGATCATGGCGGCCATCGAACAGATCCGCAAAGGCGCTGAAGCGCAATCTTCGGCGGCCGAAGAATCTTCTGCAGCTGTGAACCAGATTGAGCGCGGCCTGCAGATTGCCCAAAACCGCGCTACAACCGGCGGCGAGAAAGTCGTGGCAATCCGCACCTTGCTTGCCACGAACAAAGTGTCGGTCAACAACCTCATCGATGGCATTTCCTCCTCCGCAGAAGCCTCGCGGGCTAGCATCCGCCAGATGAAGGAACTGGAGCTGATGTCCCGCCGCATCGACAAGATCGTGGACGCCATCACCACCGTTTCCATTCAGACCAATATGCTGGCGGTCAACGGTGCGATTGAAGCGGCGCGCGCCGGTGAATTCGGCAAGGGCTTTGTGGTGGTCGCCACCGACATCCGCAACCTCGCGCACGAATCCTCCGAAAACGCCGACCGGATCAAGGATCTGGTCAAGGGCGTGCAGGATCAAATCGGCGTGGTGGGCCGCGACTTGGACGAAATCCTCGTAGCCGCCGTGGGTGAAGTGGAAAAAGCCAAGGGCACCACAGCGAACCTCATCTCCGTGGAAACCGACATCAACGTCGTAGAGGAAGGAACCACCGGGATTCTCAGCGCCGCAAATGAAATGGCCGCCGCCATCGTCCAGCTCAAGAGGGGCGTCGAACAGATTTCCGCCGCTGCTCAGGAAGCGGACAAGGCCGCTACCGAAGCCGCCTCGGCTGCCAAACAGCAGTCGCAGGGAGCAGAAGAGCTTGCCACCGCCATCGAAGAAATCGCCTCCCTCGCTGACGAATTGCAGAGCGCCTAACCCAGCTTTCAAACATGACGACCGACCTGCTTGAACAGTCGGCGGATGCTGAAAGCCCCGTGGATGACATCCTACAGGATGTTGTTTCGGACATCCGTCAGTTTGTGACCTTCCTCGTGGGCGAGGAAGTCTTCGCCGTGGACATGGGTCCCGTGCAGGAGATTATCCGCCTTCCCGAGGTGGTCCGCGTGCCCCTGGCACCCGACACCCTTGATGGCCTCGCAAACCTGCGGGGAAAACTGCTCCCGATCATCTCGCTGCGCCGCTTGTTTGGCTTTGCCGAAGAGACGCACAACGACTCGACCCGGGCCGTTGTGGTGGATTACGGCGAACCGTTGGGCTTCGTGGTGGATCGTGTGGCGTCCGTGGTAGGGGTGGACCCCAGCCAGATCGAGGACGCGAGCGTGATCCAGGGCACCATCGACACCGACCTGCTCTCCGGCGTCATTAAAGACGTCAGCGGGCACGCAATGGTGATGGTGCTCGACTTCGAGAAACTCATCCACCGCGAGTTTGAATCGATCGCGGCCATTTCCAAAGCCGCAAAGGCGTCCAGTCGCACAGCGCTCACCAATGGCAAAGACGAAGACGGCGACGACCAAGTCATTAGCGACGAACTCCAGTTGGTTAGCTTCGACGTTTCCAGCCAGGAATACGCCATCGCCATCGAAGACGTGCAGGAGATCGTGCAGGTGCCTGAAACCATCGTGCACATTCCGCGCGCCGGCTCCCACGTCCTGGGGGTGATCACTCTTCGCAACCGCCTGCTGCCTCTGGTGAGCCTGCGCTCGCTCTTCGCGCTGGCAACGCGCGAACTCGACGACAAGAGCCGTATTGTGGTGCTGGCCTTGGGCAGCGCCACCGTCGGCCTGGTGGTTGACGGCGTGCGCGAAGTCTTGCGCGTCCCCAAGAACGAGGTGGACGCCATGCCCGCCCTGCTCGCCCGCGACGGAGGACTCTCGGAAATCTCCGAGATCTGCCGCCTGGACGGCGGCAAGCGGCTGGTGTCGATCATCTCGGCCCGCAACTTGTTCAACCAATCCGCAATCAAAGACGCCCTCAGCCATATGAAAGCCAGCGAATCCACTTCGCATCTGGACGACAACGACAACGAAGAGGACCTTGAAGACGATGAGCAAGTCGTGGTCTTCCGCCTGGACAAGGAGGAATTCGGCGTGCCGATTCGCTCCGTGCAGGAAATCGTTCGTGTGCCCGAGGAACTCACCCGGGTGCCCCACGCTCCCCGCTTTGTCGAGGGCGTCATCAATCTGCGGGGCAGCGTGCTGCCCGTCATTGATCTGCGCATTCGGCTTGGCCTCGACCGCGTGGAACGCTCCGACCGCCAGCGCATCATGGTGTTCCTCCTCAACGGAGTGCGCACCGGGTTCGTGGTGGATCAGGTGGCGGAAGTGCTCCGCATTTCGCGCAACGCGATTGAACCGGCGCCGACGCTCTCCAGCGAACAGGGCAAATTGCTCTCGCGCATGGCCAACCTCGAGAAGCAGAAGCGCATGGTGCAGTTGCTCGAGCCCGGGCACTTGGTCGACAACCGCCACCTCTCGGACCTCGCCTCGATCAGCAAACAGGATGCAAGTCACCTCGAACGTGCACCCGAACCCAAAGAGGAGCGCCCGAGCCGCCCCTCCCGTAAAAAAGACAAGTAATCCGGCGCTGGAAAATTACGACTCCCAGCCGCACTAAATTCCTCCCCAAGCCCGCCTCTCTCCCACCTCGCGGGAGAGAGGCCTTGGGGAAGGTTCGCCGCCCTTTACCCGTTTTTCACGCGCCCAGCCAGTCATGATCAAACTCCTCATCGTGGACGACTCCGCTCTGATGCGCAGGCACCTCTCCCAGGTGTTTGCTGCCGAGGGCGATTTTGAAATCCAATTTGCGCGCAACGGCAACGAGGCTGTCGCGCTCAACCTTGAGTTCCAGCCCAACGTCATCACGTTGGACATCAACATGCCAGAGCTGGATGGCATGTCCGCGCTTGCCCAAATCATGCAGCAGCGCCCCGTGCCCGTCGTGATGGTTTCTTCCCTCACGGAAAAGGGAGCGCTCGCCACCCTGGAAGCCCTCAACCTCGGCGCCGTCGATTACATCGCTAAACCCGGCGGCACCATCTCGCTCACCCTTGACCAGATCGCCCGCCTGCTCATTGACAAGGTGCGTACGGCGGCGAAATCGCGCATCCGGCGCTCCGCCGCACCCGGCGCACTGGTCCACCAACTGCGCAGAGAGCGCGAGACCTTCGCCAGCACGCCGCGCAAATCCACGCCGACGCGCGCTTCGAATTCCCTCGTCATCATCGGTGCGTCCACCGGCGGACCGCGCACGCTGGAAGACGTGCTGCCCTTCCTGCCGGGGAACTTTCCCTGCCCCGTGCTGGTCGCGCAACATATGCCGGCAGCTTTTACCAAATCGTTTGCCGAACGGATGAACACCCTGTGCGAACTGAACGTGGTGGAGGCGAGCGGTCCAACCGTTTTACAACCGGGCCACGTCTACATCGGCAAAGGCGGAGCCGACATGGTCGTCTCCAACCGCAACGGCCGCATGATGGTATTGCCCAAGCCCGAAATGGCGGAGTTTTTATGGCATCCCTCCGTCGAATTGCTGGGGCGCAGCGCTCTGGAACATTATCCGGGCAGGGATATTGCCGCAGTCATGCTCACGGGCATGGGCTACGACGGGGCGGACGCCTTTACTCAGATTAAACACAAAGGCGGCCTTACCATTGCCGAAAGCGAGGCGACCTCTGTCGTCTTTGGAATGCCCTTCGAACTCATCAACCGCGGCGGCGCCACCGAAATTTTGGATGCCGACCGCGTCGCGGCTCGTCTGAAACGCTGGGCTGGAATGCACTAACCACACGCTCCACCAACAACCCGACCGGCCCCTTACCCGGACCGCCCTCTTACCCCGACCATGCCCCTGATACGCCCCAGTTCGCACGACGTTGCTTCCGAATCGCCCCCAGAGCAGGCCCACTCGCTCGCGGACTTAACCGTACAACTCGCCTCCAGCGATGCGGGCGCGCGCCGACTCGCGGCGCTGGAGATGCTCGCACACCCCAAAGCCTCCAAAGTGTTGCTGACGCATCTCAAAGAGGAGGCCTCCGCCACCGTGCGGGAGGCGATCTTCACCACGCTTGCCCGCCTGGATGATCCCGCCGCGCTCTCGGGCCTCGCCGAATTCCTCCGCAGCGAAGACGCCAACCTGCGCAACGGAGCCATCGAGGCGCTCAAGCTGACTCCTGACCACACCGCTTCAGTTGTTCCCAAACTTTTATCCGACCCCAACTCGGATGTGCGGATTCTCACGATTAGCATTCTGGAAAGCCTGCGGCATCCAAGCGTCGAAGAGTGGCTTGTAGCGGTCATCGAAAACGACAGCCACCTCAATGTATGCGGAGCGGCGCTGGACCTGCTGGTGGAGGTGGGCAGTCCCGGTGCGGCGGGAGCCGTGGAACGACTCAAGGCGCGTTTCCCAGCCGAGCCCTACATTCAATTCGCCGCGAATCTGGCGCTGAAGCGGTTGAAGAAAGGCTAACGCGCCATGCCAGAACCCACTGCCATCACCGAAGCGGAATTCCAGAAGTTCAAGGAATTCTTCTATCGCAAAACCGGCATCAGTTTCGACGATTCCAAGCGCTATTTCGTCGACCGCCGCCTCTCCGACCGCATCCAGGCCACCAAGAGCGAAGATTTCCGCAGTTACTTTATGCTGTTGCGCTTCCAGGCGTCGGGCGAGGAATGCCAGCTTTTGACCAACGAAATGACGGTCAACGAAACCTACTTTTTTCGCGAAGACCATCATTTCGACTGCCTCGTCCACTCCATCCTCCCCGTCATCACCAAACGCAAGACAAAGGGCGAACCCATCCGCATCTGGTGCATGCCGTCCTCCTCCGGCGAAGAGCCTTATTCCATCGCGATCACCCTGCTGGAGCGCTGGCCGGGCATCAACGATTGGGACGTCGAAATCATCGCCTCAGACATCGACACAGGAATCCTTAACAAGGCCCGCGCTGGACTCTATTCAGAACGTTCCATCCGCAATGTGCCCGCCCATTTGCTGCGGAAATACTTCATCAAAACCGGCCACGACTATCAGATCAGCCGGGACCTGCGCGAGGCCGTCGAGTTCACCCGGGCCAATCTCGCCGAACCTCTCGACACCCGCCATTACCGCGAGTTCGACGTCATTTTCTGCCGCAACCTGCTCATTTACTTCGACGACATTTCCCGCCGCACCGCCGCCGACACTTTCTTCGACGCGCTCCATCCCGGCGGCTTCATCCTTCTGGGCCACTCGGAATCCATGAGCCGCATTTCCCCCATCTTTAACGTCCGCCGCTTCCCAGAGGGCATTGTGTATCAAAAACCCGTCCCCATCCCATGAAACGTATCCTTGTCATCGACGACGCTGCGACGGTGCGTCTGTATCACCGCAGTATTCTGGAAGACGCCGGCTATGAAGTCAGTGAAGCCGTCAACGGTTTGGAAGCCTTGGAGAAGGCCCTGCAAACCCCTTTCGACCTCTACGTCGTGGACGTCAATATGCCGCCTTGGGACGGTTACGGATTTTTGCAGCGTCTACGTCTGGCGGAAACCACGCACGCTCCCGCGATCATGGTGTCCACCGAGGCTGCGGAAAGCGACGAAGCCTTGGCGTACAGGGCCGGCGCCGACGCTTATCTCGTCAAGCCGGTGAAGCCTAAAATGTTCCTAACAAAAATCAGCCTCTTGCTCGGCGAAACGCTTGTATGAACCCGCTGCTCGTCCAATTCCTAAGCGAGGCCTCCGATTGTCTCGAAGGCATCGCCGCCAAACTCATGCAGCTCGAGAAGCGCCCCGGCGATTCCGATTTGATGAACGAATTGTTCCGCTTCGTTCATACCCTCAAGGGAAACAGTGGCCTCTTCGACTTCCCCGAAATGACCCGGGTACTCCACGCCGCCGAGGATCTCATGGACGCCGTGCGCACCGGGGCGGTCCGCCAAACCAAAAACTTCACCGATGAAATTCTCGACGCGATGGACTTCGTGGGCGGTCTGACCCGTGAGATCGAAGCGCACGGCCATTACGCCGACACCCACCGCGACGAGGCCGTTCGTATTGCCCACGGCTTGCGCGCACTCCTGAGTTCGGGCGAAGCCGCAACCTCTTCGGTGCAGGAAACCAGTACAAGCCCGATTCTTGCCAGCCTTCCGCCACAGTCATTCCAGCGTGTTCCAGAGGCCGTCAAAGCCGCTCTGAGCAACCACATCAAATACGGAGAGAGCTGCTTTTGGATCGTTTACAAACCCGAAGAGGGCTGCTTCTTCCAGGGCGACGATCCCTTTTATCTCGCCCGCCACACTCCGGGTCAGATTTGGGGATGCGTGGAAAACCGCGAACCGTGGGCGCCACCCGCCGCACTGGATCCTTACCGTTGCATAGTGGATTTCCAAATCCTCGCTGTCGCATTCAAAGAGGAACTTGCGGACCATTTTCGATACGTGCCGGATCAGGTGAAGATTCTCGAAGTCCTCCCCCAGTGGCTTCATCCCCAAGCCGTGGCACATACTCACTCCGACTCAAATCCGGCCTCCGGCACGCAACAGTCGGAAGACGCGCTTTCGGAGGAGATTTTTGAAAGCCTCACTCAGGTCTTCCGGGCTCAGCGCGTCATTCTCGAAGTTGCCCAGGATGCTTCCGATAAGAAAAGGCGCCTCTCAAGAATTGGCACCACGCTGCTGAACTGCGCCAAGGCCATCGGACAACCCCCAGAACTCCTCGAGAAAATCGCCGCACTCGCCAAAGCCGCTCAGGAATCCGGCGATGCCACAGCGCTTCTGACGTGGATGCAGGATTTTCAAAACGCGGGCTTTCGCTCCATCGCAACGGCCAAAGAAGAGAAGGTCTCCGCCGCAAGCGAAACCAGAAGCGTCGAGGAAGCCATCGAAGCCAAAAATGCAGCGCGTAGCGAGGAAGGTTCGCCTGCCTCACTAGCCGGCACCGTGGCCAAAAGCCTGAAGGTCGACCAAGTGAAGATTGACCGCCTGATGAATCTCATCGGCGAACTGGTCGTTTCCAAAAACGCGATCCCGTATCTGGCGCAACGGGCTGAAAACCAGTTCGGTGTGCGGGAGCTTTCCCGGGAGATCAAGAGCCAGTATTCGGTCATCAACCGGATCGCCGAGGAAATGCAGGATGCAATCATGCAGATCCGCATGATGCCGGTGTCCGTGGTGTTTCAGCGCTTCCCCCGGCTCGTGCGCGACATTTCCCGCAAATTGGGCAAGGAGGTGTCTCTAGTCCTCGAGGGGGAGGAAACCGAAGCGGACAAAAACATCATCGAGGCGCTTGCCGATCCGTTGATTCACATTGTGCGCAACAG